>TARA_R110000765_G_scaffold7963_7_pt1 | contig 10824 bp, 20 predicted proteins | sample TARA_R110000765 | Tara Oceans TARA_R110000765 (sample SAMEA4398168) | marine metagenome | biome: Polar Biome; feature: [MES] marine water layer (ENVO:01000295) within the mesopelagic zone...; material: water (ENVO:00002006), including particulate matter (ENVO:01000060) such as...... | reverse complement strand
TCTCTATATTTCTTTTTCATATTTCTTCTTTTTGTAGTTAATAAAATTATTGGGAGACTCTCTGGTTCAGAAAAACAAAAAGTCTCCCATTTTGATAAATATTCATAATATGGTAGGCATGGTCGGACTCGAACCGACAGTGTGATCATTAATCTGTATTTGATTTTAAGTCAAATGCGTTTCATCCAGTTTCGCCACATGCCCATCTAAACCATAAATTATTAATCACCGCTATCGTAGCCACCACCGCCGAGATCACCAGTCGCCGCCCCAATCGTCAAAATCGAAGAAACTACTTGAGCCTCCTGATCCCTTTGTGTCACTACTGCTACATAATGCCCAAATGATTACTGCTACGACGATAAGAACCGCCACTAAGATTAATATACCGTTTGTCATAATTATTGTGTTGTTAAATATTTCTTTTTCCGATCTTCAATGAAATGTTCTTCTTGAATGCGTGCTCTATTATCAAAAGATGCCTCAATACCGTCTTCACCATCCTCTAACATCCTCAAAGAGTTGAGTAACGCGCTTTTGATATCTTCGGTAGAGTGCCAACATTGATCACCCATAAGCCACCCTGTGACGTATTCTCCGATTTCGAAATTTGTGAATTTAGTTCTCATAGGAAGAATATATATAAAGTTAATAGAAGCCCCAAAGAACTGGCAGCATCGTTAAAATCCATAAGGTGGGCAGCAACTGTGCCGCATAATAGGATTATACGAATTGCCCAAACACCAAGCCCTTGTAATGCACCTTCCTCAGTGTTAATAAGAGGTGCAGAGGGTGGAACACTCGGTTGCTGAGGCTCTTGAGGTCGTTGTGGTGATTTACGTTGTTTTTCCATGATATTTACTTTGTTGTTAAATTGGTAGAGGAAGTGGGGATTGAACCCACGGAGGCTTTCGAAGACCTCTACAGTTTTCAAGACTGCTGCATTACCACTCTGCCACTCCTCTATTAAAATTGTCTTATCCGCATGATGGTATCAGAAACATCTTAGCTGATACACTCATGATGTTTTTGTTTTGTGTTATACTTTATACGACACCGTAGGCTTTAAGAGCAATGATACCACATGCTACTCCTAAGAAGAACGGAAGTGCCTTGAATAAAAGGAATGATCGTAAGTTTTCAGTTTCCATAATCATTGAAAATAGAATGAGATATACGGCTGTAATTGATATGATAATGTTTTCCATAATTAGGACAGTATAGGTTTACTACGCTTGTGTCAAGATAAAATACTAACTATTAATTTGATGATAATTATATTACCACTACTATCGTCCATAAAATTTCCATTACTATGAGTAACGCCATACCCTTCTTTGAATGTATCTTTTCCAAATAATTGATAACCCTGTAGTCTACATACCTCAATATAAGTTAATCTACCGTCAATATCAATTTTAAATGCACGGCGTTTGCGTTTGTTTACATGAGAATGTAAAAGTTTACCATTATTGTCGAACACCTGCCCTGTTTCTGATACATGGTATCCTATCTTATTAGCATATATAATGTTTTCTCTTGATGTCATGTCATTATTATTAACATAGAACTCACCATGTCAACATCAAATACTAACTATTGCACAACACAATAAACTAAAATGGTAGACTCTTTGATTTCAAAAATAAAAAGTCTCCTATTTTGATAAATATTTATATGACCACAATTAGAAAATACAAACATACTGTAGATGACACCACTTTCGTTCAATACGTCAAAGAATCATTTTCAATCGCTCAAGTTTTAACTAAATGCAAATTAGCTACTCAGGGTAGCAATTACCGAAGCTTTAAACAACGAGTAAAATCATTGAGTTTAGATACGAGCCATTTTACAGGACAGAGCTATCTAAAAGGTAAACGAAATAAACATGTTCCAGAATTAAGTATAGAAGATGCCTTCGTTAAAGGTGGTTCTCTTGGATCATCTACTTTAAGTAAGAAAATACAAAAATACAGCCTCAAACCATATGAATGCTCTAATATGAAATGTAATATACATGACAAATGGTTAGGTGAGCGTATATCGCTACACTTAGATCATATAGATGGTGATAATACAAATAACGAATTAGATAACTTACGCTTCTTATGTCCTAACTGTCATTCTCAGACCTCGACATATTGTAGAAACGTTAAGAAAGTGTAGTCCCTGTCAGGCTTGAACTGACCAACACGACATTTTAAGTATCGTAGCTTTCCCAACTAGCTTAAAGGACCATAATAAATTGGTAGTAGCGGAGGGACTCGAACCCTCAATCCTTTCGGCACTGGTTTCTAAGACCAGCGTGTATATCCAGTTCCACCACGCTACCATATAAAAATTGGTGCTATCGGAGGGACTCGAACCCTCAACCCCTTGCGGGGAACACGCCCTTAACGTGTCGTGTATACCATTCCACCACGATAGCATAAAAATTGGTAGAGGAAGTGGGAGTCGAACCCACGGGAGCCATTGCTGACTCCGCTTGCTTTCCAAGCAAGTGCCTTAAGCCACTCAGCCATTCCTCTAAAATTATTTTGTTAACCACTTGTCAACATACCAGAAAACTAACGCCCCTATAAAATTACCCAAAACCACACCTACTGTCGGTCCTGATAACAACACAAATGGTAGTATAACCAAGCCTGACAACTGCCAGCGAACCATGTAAAGAAAACGTTTCATAGTAATTATTTATAATTAAATTCTTTGTCGGGTCAATAGGACTTGAACCTATACAAACCGTGTCTAAAACACAGCGCGTCTACCATTTGCACCACTCCCCGATAAAAAATTGGCAGAGGCTAGAGAAATCGAATCCCGCAGCTATTAAACTGCCCCGTGCGTTCGAAACACGTTTGCCACCTTAGCGGTAGCCTCTATATGAAAATTTATTTATTATTATTCGACTGTCAAAGAACTACAAAAAAACGACACAAAAAAAGCCTACCCCGATAAGGATAGGCTGTTTGTGTCGTGAGATTAAATATTAATACAACGAAGCCTATCCTGTCTTGCTAGATAGCAAGAGTGATGAGAGAGATAGACTAGATAATGAGTTGTTCATTGTAATTATTTATTAAATTTTTATATTTTTGTTAGAAAGCACTACTATACCATATAAATTTGGTATGTCAAGTATTATATTATATTTATATAACTTACTCGTCAGGAGGGAAAGGGAGAGGCATCCAGTGTGTAGGATTTCGACGCTCAGGTAAAGCACCAAGCCCCCATTTCCCATCTGGGAACTTCACAGCAGTTGTTACTCTATTAGGTTGTGACTTTCTACACATCACCCCATCATAGAATACAATAACCTCTTTCCATATAGGAGCAGTTTCAATTGGTTGCCATTTATCCTCACTCATTTGAAAGCTTTTATAATTTTATTGTAAGTTTCTGTAGTAAACGTTAACCGTGTTGGTTTACCATCTACTGTAGCATCAACTGTTGTTGTAGGCGGTGTGGCTTTAATAGGGTATTTCCCTGTGTCACAAAATGGGCATGTAATATTCATGAGTAGAACAATGCGCTATCATATATTGTATGTCAAGCTTAACCTACTTCAACATCAACAAGACCTTTAAAACGCTGAGGATCAAGTTTACCTTCAATCTCAATCTTTTCACCGCTTGGGGAAAACATCTGCCAATGGATAACTGAGCGTTCAGGTTCGCGTTCTTCATAGCCTACAAGGTAATACCCCTTATAACCTAAGAATAGATCACCATAATACGCTGTGCGAGCATCGATTACTTTTTCAATTTCATCACTTGATACTTCACGGACATCTACCTCTGGTTCGGCATATGCTTCAAAAATTAGTTCACCTTCTGGATCGTTCATGTAATTATTTATTAGAATTTAGTGTTATTCCCGACGAGTGCTCATAATAGATCACTTCACCTGCATCATCATACTCATAGTAATACCAAATGCAACTAGAATCTTGATAAGATAGGATTTTACCATCTTTACGGTATATGCACCATATCTCAAACCCCGTGTTGTCCTTATAGTATGATAGATGACCACACTTATCGTATGTCTTCCAATATTCCTTACCCTCGAAACGCTTATAGTGAACGATCTGCCCATCCTCGTTATAATCCTTTATAACTTGGTGTGAGCCTTGTGTGATTTCTTTACGAGTTATTTTCATCAAATGGATTTATATGTGCGCTAATAATTGGATCATCTGGCGCAGCATATCCATCAAGGTCATCAGGGTCAAGTTCTTTGTAGGCATCATATGATAATCGTTGAATATGTAGGTGAGGTGTCCAGTTACCATTAACCTTTTTACCACCTATCTTACCAACTGCCCATTCGTCTTTTAAGAATAATTCATCATACGGATCGAGGTGAGCAAACACCCACACTTCATCATCGAACAAGAAGTCTTTACGTCCACCCCAACCACCAACATAACCAACGTCTGAGGAGCGATATAAGAGCTTTGATTCATGTAAGTGAGGGAAGAATACAATGAACCCCTCTGGGAGCCATACATCGACACCTAGATGGATTGTAGACGCTGTTACGTGTCTTTCATCAAACAGTTTTGAACGGTCTTCAAGAAAGCCACCATAAATGATAGCATCATACTCCCGATAAAGTTTTTGAACCCAATTTTTATCTCTGTATTGGCGGCGACGAGCGTGTAGATGCGTAAACTCACTTATATTAAGATGAGCGTAATGTAAACACCTAGCGTGTGTTGAGTTAGGGTAGCTGAGGGAGGATATGTTCATTGATTACCCTAACACCCATGCCATGATTTCTTCTTTCGAAATCACACCTGTATGACTCTGTAAGACTTCACCTGACTCTGACACCAAGAATAGCGTAGGAATAGACTTAATACCCATCTTTTGACCTTCTTCCATACCATCATCTTCACTGATATCATACTTGATAATCTCGATTTCTGTGTCTAGATTATCTAAGACATTATCAACGATTTTGCAAGGACCACAATAATCACTACCGAATTTAATTAGTTTGTTGCTCATATAAATTACTTATACCTGTGTTTATCTTTTTTCAATAGTCTTGTTACCAAATAATTCAGTTAATCCTTCAATAAATGACAATGGTTCATATACATAACATACGACTGTCTTAATTGTTTTGATCATACAACCCGTAAGCTCTGATCTTTCTACTTCACTCTCTTGAAATCGTTCCTTACGATATACGTGACGCTTTGTGCTAAAAAAGTAAGGCATACCTGTCATACTCAACGACTTTGTTGGTTTGTCTCTATGTATGACATGATATTGCTCATTAATATTAACAAGCGGTTTTTGCCTATTTAACGGTCCTCCGATATGGAGAGCGCGTTGCATATTTTCGGTATTAGCGATATGTGGTGTCATTTTTCGATACGTGAGCAGAACTTTTCAAGACCATGATCCTTAACAAACTTTACGATACTAAGATCGGAAATCTGTGTTGATACAACAGTGTCGAAGTCGATATCATACTCTTTAGAGCTATACTTAGCCTTCAACTCTGTATAGTATTTAAGACTAGCGTTAGGTGCATCGTTAGCGGTTTGGAACGATAGGCAGTGAATGTATTCACCGTTATGTTTAGTGCTCCAAAGGATAGCTGATACTGAGAAAATATGTGTGTCCATTTTATTTTGTGTTTGTAGTTAGATTTTGTGCTGTTCGTTTTACGTCTTTCATTACGATAGTCGGTTATTTGCCCATTTCCAAGCTTCTTGGCATCCCCCACCAATACATGCTATAACCACGATTGATAATATTACTAATATTAACATCCTCACCACATCAAAGATGAAACTAAAAAATCCGATTATAATAAGTTGTGGAATAATAGCTGCTCCAATACATACAGCGACATAGCACAATAACGTGATACCGCCCCATTTGATAAGGGCAGCTAGAATATCTAAGAGTGTTTCTTTCATTTGGGTATACTGTCTGAGTTATTCCGATGTGTCAAATAAAAAAACGCCTGTAATTATAAAAATTACAGGCGTTAAATGGTGGACCCCGCCAGAGTCAAACTGGATTCTCAGGTTTATGAAACCCACGCTTCAATCGGAAAGCTTCGGCGTCCTTAAAAAATGGTAGGTGGAATCGTTGATGAAAACGACTTTTTGATAAATAATTACACACTTAGTTAACTCTAAACTAGAGTCATCCAAGACATACCACGTGGAGGTGGTGTAATATTATGTCTCTAGGTGGAATGAGGTTCGAACTCACCTTGCTGTCCGTATGAAAGACTGCCGAGCACCGCTGCTCCCCACCAACAAAATTGTTAACCCTCTTTGCCGTAACACCATTGGTTACAGCGTTTAAGGCGATGTTTATTATCTGGATATGTATATTTCCAATCTGTCATTAGGCCAATGTAGGCCGATAATGTAACATAATGTGATATAGAACCATCCGTGATGCCTTTACAGAACTTCTCTTTAACTCCCGCTAACTCTAGTTCAGATACTTGTGTGTGTGTTATTTCCATATTTACGTTAAAATTGTTATTCTGGCTTATGATGCCATGTTGATAATTGATCGAATCGTGATTTTACTTTTCGTTTAGCAAGTTTCCACTCTCTATTGATATCAATATATGCACGCAATGTAACATTATCACCTATAAGTCCTATCATAATATCCTTACAGAAGTCGCGTTTAACTTCTGTAAGTTCTAGTTGTGTTACTTCTATTAAGGTAGGTTCCATTGTAATTATCTATTAAATATACTCTCATTAAGCAACATTATTAATACGTCACCGTGACATTTTTTAGGAGAGCACCAACAGCCTAGTTTTTTACCTTCTAGCTCGTGTAGCGATTCCATTAATTCTGGTTGATTTACTATCCAATTCTCATACTTTATTATTACTTCGTCTCTAGTTCCGTCTTTACCTATTTCAAACGGATTGCCCCATTTGGAAGGTCTACTGATCCTTACATCATACTCTGATCTGTTACAGTGTACTACTTTAGTCATTTAACCTTTAGGTGCGTTTTCTGTGCGATATGTAATGCGAAATATAAACCATGCCATATACGGTAATGATACTAGTGTTGCATTTTTCATTAGCCAGATATAAACCACATTATCAAAATACATACATGGTTGTGGTTTGACGCTATACATACATAGGATACCTACCCACATAAACAGCGCGATCCAATCGATAAAGTTGTTTTTATTCATATGGCGTATTATACTACTTCGCTAATGTATGTCAATGGTATATTTACTAAATGGCAAGCGGCGAGGGAATTGAACCCACTGTCTGTCCTTCCCTCAGTTTAAAGACATTTGCTTAGAAGACAAATGAGGGAACGCCACTCATAAAATATTAAAGTAGCTAAGGTAATTTAGCTATCTCTTGTTCTAGTTTTAATGACGATTACCCCCCATCACACAGCTACAAACGCATCAATACATAAATCGAAAAATATGCTCCGCTCACTGATTCACTGTGAATCTATATCTCGAATAGGATAGTGAATGATCCTACCGTGAAAGTTATACCCTTAAAGCCCCATCCTGTTTAAAGGATGAGGCTTACATATGATTAAAATAACGAAAACAACATCGATTACTTTAAAATGGTGGCCAAGTAGGGATTCGAACCCCAATTTCTACCCCGTATGGGGTGCGTTCTTTATCCAGTTGAACTACTCGGCCTTAAAGGTATTGGACTACCTTTAGTCCTACAGGGAAAATGGTGGTCAGGAAAGGACTTTAACCCTCTTCTTCACGTTCGCCGTGATGCTCTATCTGGTGAGCTACCTGACCTTAAACTCGTATGGCTGAGATTACGCCGTTTATAATAGTCTTTTGATCCGTTATGAGTTGGGATCGTATCCACGCACTTTTGGCACGTAACTATCATGACCGACATTTTTAGAGAATATCGTAACTCTTGATGGTAAGCCTGTTGTCCGAACTTTTCTTCTGTATCTCAGGGGCTACCTTCGCTACAAATTACTTGGTATTGAGACGCTACATCACCTTGCGAGTTCCGTAGTGCTGATCGATCTTAAAGATACCAGCGTGAGGTCACTATTGACTTTACCATGACACTGACTTTTGCTTTAATTTTTCATTATTTTATATTGAAACCACTCCTAATGGTATTTTCCTCTGACTACAGGCAGCGTCTGCTGCTTCCATACTCTCATATGGAAATACAACCCGTAATCGTAACTTCTCCTAGTAGGAGTTTAGCCGTAATTTCAAGAATCAGGTTGCTCAAATCCTTTCATTATAATCTTAGCCCTTATTTACTAAACTCGGACACACAATTTACTCTTCGCGCTTACTACTCACTGTTTGCATAAGAATTTATCACAGAGCTACCCGTGAAACGCTTTACGCCATTTTTGATTATTATGACCCTAACATGTTCATTCTCCAGTTTCATATATATCTCCACGACAGGATCGGGAACACAATGCACTTGGTTTGCATCAATAACTCGAATAATCCGAGCGACAAACTGAGGAGCCTGCCTTTCCATGTATTGCTACATTATATTTTGTCCGAAGACGGGATGTGATACCACCCAAAATTTTAAACTGTCAAAAGAACTGTGTTACTTAATTATTCGTATACTATAACATACCGTTTTGGTATGTCAAGCGTTTTCACTAATTGATGAAAACTTTTAAAGGGTGCAGGGAGTCGGATTTGAAAAATCCAATGACTGTGATTGCGAAAATCGCTACAAGAGTTGATCCCCAATCTCTACCATCTTTACTATTAGATGAGCCACTGCTTCCAGTATCGAACATTTCTCCGACACCTTCACCGACTACTTCTACTAAACCTTCTACTAATTCTTCCATAATGTTATTTTCCTTTTTTCATGTTAGGTCTGAAACTATACTTATCGTATCCATGACTGTCAATCTTATTTTGATTATTCATTTCAGGAATATGTGGCTCAACTGAACCTAGAATTCCCATTAAGTCTTGAACAATCTCCCAAGTTGATACAGGAGGGTGGAAACTTCTAAGCTTAGGGTTTAAGATGACCCTACTGCGATAATGTTTAAGGTGAGTATGCCACTCATACGCTCCCATGATTAGAATGACAGGAGCGAGTCTTTGACAGAACTCAACCGCTTTGTCATTACGCTCTCCTGTTGTTAGCATTTCACACTGTGAGTTATGCATCCAAGAACGATTTTTTCCACTAACCTCTTCCATATAGTATGCATAAGGTGTAGCAAAGTTCCATTCTCGTTGATGGGTAGGCTCGACTGCTTTACCAAAACCATATTCAGAAGGTGTGTTAGTGAAAGGATATACCTTACCTCCAATAAGTAGTAGGTTACATTCACCCTTATCAGTGAGTTGACGACCTTTCTTAAAGCTGTGCTCTAACGCGCCCCAAGAGTATTTCTCTACGAATGCCCCAAATGATGTATCACCAGCTTTCTTGTGATCATACGGACGCTCTATACGATCATATACTACCTTTTCATCCTTATATTGATGAGCGATAGGATCGTAATAGTCCTTGAAGTTTGAGTTAATGATCATTCAGTCAATATATTCGGTTATGTTGTTATGTCAACATTTAAATGGGAGGACGGAGGGGAATCGAACCCCCACCCACAATTCCACAGAAAGTTATGCAAACCTATACACCACCGCCCCCATAAATTTGTTTTTGTTACTAAAGTTATACTTCCCGAATTACGCATTATCCTATCTCGGATGCCTTAGCTTTCAGAACCCTACTTATGTAGGAAAGAGGCGCGGGAAGTTTGATTAAAAATTGGGTGCAGCACTCGGAGTTGCGCCGAGATTGCAAGCTTATGAGACTCGCCAGAGGACTCCCCCTATGCCTACTGCATTAAAATGTTTTTAACATAAAAGGACAACCCCTTTTCTAAGACAGGAACAACAACTGCAATGTTAAAATGGGTGCAGGTATCGGAATTGAACCGATATTGAATGCTTATGAGACACTCCAGAAGACCTCTCCTAGCCACCTGCATTAAATTGTTATATTAGCGTATTATACACTAGCTGACTTGTTTGTCAACGTTTCATTTGGTTTTACTGTCTTTTTCTTCTTTTTCTTCTTTTTAGGTTTTTCAACATCAAACTTAACAGTAGAGAATACCTGTATCGCTCCTATAATCGCCCCTATTACTACAAAAAACCCAAGGACGCTCGTAAATATTGCCATTAAAATATCAGACCCTTTAAAAGTGAAACGTTTAAACGTTTCATATTCATCCCACCATTGGTATAGTAGGAAGGTTGAGGAAGATATAATACCACCACCAAACCACAGTAGGGCGAAATTATCAGCTATATATGTTAGTGTTTCGTTCATTCAATCAGTTAAATGGATTGTTTCTTGTTTGTCAATTTTAAATGGTGGAGCTAGGGATACTCGAAATCCCAAACCTCCTGATTGCAAATCAGGTATTCTGCCACTTGAACTATAGCCCCATATAAATTTTTATTATCCTTTTAGTCCGAATGGATCAGACGTTTCTGCCTCTTTTAGCTTAGGCTTCTCTTTGAAAATAATGATCTTACCGTCCTTGAGATATTCATGGAATTGGCAGAGTCGTTGTAGGATTACATATACCGCTACACAGAATCCGAAGATTGAAATTAGAACCATTGCCATAATATCACCGTAATCATAAGAGACTTCGCGCCCCTCTTTGATATACTTGATAATATCGTCAATTAGAATTGGTATAGTAAGGAAAATTAATCCAACTGCATACCAAATAGTTAATGCTAATAATGTGTCTGTTTTTACGAATGTGAATATTGTATCTATCA
>TARA_R110000765_G_scaffold73434_1_pt1 | contig 10837 bp, 20 predicted proteins | sample TARA_R110000765 | Tara Oceans TARA_R110000765 (sample SAMEA4398168) | marine metagenome | biome: Polar Biome; feature: [MES] marine water layer (ENVO:01000295) within the mesopelagic zone...; material: water (ENVO:00002006), including particulate matter (ENVO:01000060) such as...... | reverse complement strand
CGAACCCTTGGTTGGTTAGATTATCAGAAAGATATGACATGTTAAAACACATGAGGTTTATGACTGCACTGGATAGTTATAACACAACACACTATGACCGCAGATACGAAACTAAATGCGGTGATACATACATTATAGCAATTAATAATTAGTAGGTAAATGATGATTAAATTAGTCTTATTCGATTTAGACGGTGTCCTTGTTGATACTAAGAAGATTCACTTTGATGCACTGAATGTGGCATTGGAGCATAATGACTATCTTCCGATAACAATGAACGAACATCTTCTGAGGTTCGATGGATTATCAACTGACCAGAAATTGGACATGTTAGGTATTCCTAGTAAGGAACAAAGGTTGATTCAGACTCGTAAACAAGCACATACTTATATGTCAATGAATACGATTAAACCCAACCATGATATCATAGAGTTGTTGGAACTACTTAGAGAAGAAGGATATAAAATTGGTGTATGTTCGAACGCAATAGAGAAGACCGTAGAGAACTGTGTTGGTCAATTGGGTATTGATGGGTGGTTAGATATCAAATTAAGTAGTTGGGATGTTGAGAACAACAAACCCCATCCAGAGATTTACTGGAAAGCAATGTCTAAGATGGGATTCTATCCAGACGAAACTGTTATTATAGAAGATTCTCCGACAGGACTTACTGCTGCATATCGTTCTGGTGCAAATGTTGTTAGAGTAGATTCTCCCGATGACACTAACATCTCATTGTTTGATAAAATACTGGGTGCCGATGTTGCCACTGCCCCTAAGTGGAAAGACGAGAATTTGAATGTTCTTATTCCTATGGCGGGTGCGGGTAGTCGTTTTCAAAAAGCAGGATACACCTTTCCCAAACCATTGATTGATGTAAACGGAAAACCTATGATTCAACATGTAGTTGATAATCTAGGTATTGATGCAAACTACATCTTTATTGTACAGAAAGAACATCGTGAGAAGTATAACCTAGACTCTATGTTAGACTTGATTGTACCCAACTGTACTATTGTAGAAGTAGATGGTGTTACCGAAGGTGCTGCATGTACAACACTACTTGCAGAAGAATTCATTAACAATGACCAACCATTGTTCATTGCAAACTCTGACCAGTATGTAGAATGGAACTCTTTGGACTTCATGTATAAGATGAGAGAGACCAATGCAGACGGTGGTATTGTTACTTTCAAATCAACACACCCTAAGTGGAGTTATGCAAAAACCAACTCTCAAGGTCATGTTACTAGAGTTGCAGAAAAGAATCCGATAAGTGCTAACGCAACCGTGGGATTCTATTACTGGAAACATGGTAAAGACTATGTCGAGTATACAAAAGAAATGATTGACAAAGATATCAGAGTGAACGATGAGTTCTATGTGTGTCCAGTATTCAATCAAGCAATTGCAGATAACAAAAAGATACGTACTTACGAAGCAGATGAAATGTGGGGATTAGGTACACCAGAAGACTTGGAAAGATATCTATTGGGTTTCTAAATGAAAGTTGCTTTATGTATATCGGGAAGATGGAACGAACATTGTGACTCGAAATGGGTAGACCGTTCCAAACAACTCCTTCCCTTTGACGAGATATTTACTGGGACATGGGAAGGTCAAGACGTTGTTGTTGATTATTACTTCCCCGAACCTAAGAATGAATATCATCCAGTCTTTGATACTAAACCGTATCCCGATGACGCATCCACCCTCAGACGTGAAGTCTTTCCTCGTTTAATCGAGAAAGATATACACCAACGTGAAAACGATTTGTGGATTGACCCTGCATCTAGTCAGTTAAAACATGCATATGCATCTGCAAACTGGCACAAACAGATTCTCATACATAATGAGATGATGAAGTCAATACCTGAAGAGTACGATATGATTATTCGTACAAGGTTTGATGTGATTGTATCTGACCAAATTGATTGGAAAGAAGTCATAGAAGACTCATACAAGAGAATGATTCCGAAAGGATACAACTGTATGAACTACTATGGTAATCACGACTTTAATAGAGTGAAACATACGGATAGCGAAACTCTGTACTATATCAACGATGCAATGATAGTACACCCCAGAGATTGTTGGGATACAGATTTGGTAGATTCTTTGTATAAGAACAAGCAGTTGAAGAGTGCGGAAGAAGGATGGTATCAAATACTATCTGAACCGTTTGGATTCTATCATGAGAGTTATCATGGTGGATGTTATCTATCTGAGAGATGGGAGTATGTAAGAGATGTTGATGCAAGCCTACATAATTAGTATGGTGAACAACCACGAGTCCACTGTTGCGACTCGTATGATTATCGAATCTATAAAGAAAACTGGAACAAAACTAGAACCTATCATCCTACCCGCTACCACACCACAGACTATTGGTGAAGGGATAGACCAATTAGATATGAATGGTGTTGCGTGGACATATCCCCTAGACGAACACCAAGACGGTCTTGATTTGAAAACAGGACTACGACTTACTCACTATAAGACTGAAAACCATTCTAATCGTGTTGCGTGTATGATATCTCATATGAGATGTTGGCAGAAAGCAATCGAACTCAATCAGACTATTGTTGTACTAGAACACGATGCATTGTTTACAGATACTCTTTGTCCAGAGGACTTGACTTCTGAGTGGAAGGGTGGTATAATAGGTCTCAATGACCCCAGAGGTGCAACCAGAAGGTCTCAAGAGTTTCACAGGAAAGTATCATCCTATGTTGGACTACAATCAGTTCCTTCTGTTGATGATTGGGATGTACCACAAGGACTTGCGGGTAATTCTGCATATATGATATCACCAAAGGCAGCAAAGAAGTTGCTTAACAAAGTAAAAGCAATAGGTATGTGGCCTAACGATGCATTGATGTGTAAACAGTTGTTTCCATGGTTAGAGGTTGTATATCCTTACTACACAACTATACAGAAAGGGTTGAAATCAACTACAACACAATAATGGAAATACAACCAGTATCATCAATACCTAAACTATCGGAACGAACGTTCACTGTTGAACAAGTGCATAAACTTTCCAACGGAAATTATAAGATTCAAAGTACGACTTATTATGTTACTACATATGACAGTAAGGGAAGATTATCTACCACAACAAACAATAGTACAATGAGTTACATTATATGAAAGCATACGTTATTACAATAAGAGGAAATATAAATTCCGTCCAAGCAGCGAACAAGTGTATCGATTCTGGTAAACTTCATGGAGTGCAGATTGAAAAGTTCTCTGCAATTACTCCCGAAGACAATCCTGTAGAACTACTACAAACAAGAGGTATAGACGCAATACAGTTTGATGAGAAGTATTCTCGTAACTTGAATTGTATGTCTGCGTTCTTATCTCACTATGCATTGTGGGAAGCGTGTTCGAAAGGTAATGAAGTCTTTACCATATTTGAACATGATGCAATAATGGTTGATAGTCTTCCACAAGCGGGTACTGTATGGGGAAACAACTTTAGGTACGTCATGAACATTGGCGCTCCGTCATATGGTAAGTGGAACACCCCCGCACAACTAGGTGTTAATCCACTAACCACCAAGAGATATTTTCCTGGCGCTCATGCCTACATGATAACTCCCGAAGGTGCAAAACTTCTGGTAGAGAATGCACCACTGTATGCAAAACCAACCGATGTGTATCTGAACCTAGACACCTTCCCTTGGTTACAGGAGTGGTATCCTTTTGTTGCAGAAGCACGAGACACTTTCACCACGATACAAGTTGAGGAAGGATGTCTTGCAAAACACAATTGGAAAGAGGGTTATGAAATCATCGATGCTTAAAGTCTTCCTGACAGGTTGTGATAATAACACTGAGTGGCAGTTGCCTTGGTTTGTTCACAACTATCGTAAACACAACACAATTCCTCTAGTACTTGCAGACTTTGGTATGTCTAAAGAAGCACGTGCCATTGCAGAAGAGTCGTTTGATTTAATAATAACAGTGAAGAGTGAAGCACAGGGATGGTTTAAGAAACCTCGTGCAATTCTAGATGCAACTAAGTTAGACGGTGTAAAGAAAGTCTGTTGGTTGGACACTGACTGTGAAGTAACCGAAGACATATCACTAATATTTAACCTATCAGAATACGGTAAGTTAGGTATGGTAAAAGATAGACCTTGGAGTACACGTAGGGATGAACTTGGGAGTTGGTATAACTCTGGAGTTGTTCTGGTGGAAAACACTCCAAATATCCTGAAGATGTGGGCAGACGAATGTATTCGTAACCCCGTTCAAGGAGACCAAGAAGTTCTTTATATAATGATGGGAGGGGATGAGATTACGAAAATGTCGTATATTAAACCTTTACCTCACACGTACAATACGTTACGTTTAGACTATATAGATAACATACAAGTAAAGAACCCTAAGATAATCCATCACACTGGAAGTAAAGGGAACGAAGTAATAAGGAGACAGATAGATGAATTATCTACTTGACGCATTAATCAAAAGACTTGAGGGCGATGTCGCCATTGCAAAAGCAAACGTTAATGTGTACATGAAAAACAGTGCGGGGATTGGAGAACATCCAGACATCGTAGAATCAATAGAAACGCAAATCAGTAAGATTGCGGAAGCGGAAGATAAAATTAACGCTATTAATACCCATTTTGGGATTGGAAAATAGAATGTATGAATATAAATGTAAAATAATTAAAGTGATTGATGGCGACACAACAGATGTTGACATTGATTTAGGTTTTGGAGTTTGGTTAAAGAAGCAGAGAATTCGCTTTTTTGGTATAGACACACCAGAGTCTAGGACAAGAGACTTAGAAGAAAAGAAGTATGGACTTGCAGCTAAAAAGTATGTAACAGACCGTATGCCATTGGGTTCGACCCAAACACTTGTTACTGTCAAGGATGGTAAAGGTAAGTACGGTAGGATACTTGGACAGTTCAAATTGGAAGACGGAAGTATTCTCAATGATAATATGATTGCAGAACATCACGCAGTCGCATACTTCGGACAGTCTAAAGATGATATTGAAGAAGAACACTTAGTAAACAGAGAACTGGTACAACTATGAAGGTTTTACATAATAACGTCCTTGTGACAAATGCAGAAGTTGAAGAGAAGACTGCGGGTGGTATTATCCTATCGGGTGATATCTCTACAGGTAATAAACCCGCAATAGTTATTGCAGTCGGTGAGAGTGTAACAAACGTTTTACCTAAACAAAAGGTTTATCTTGATTGGCCAAAAGCAATGGCAGTTGAAATCGATGGACTGAAGTGTGCAGTGATTGATGAAATACACATCAAACTAATTATAGAATAGAGTAATATCATGAGAGTAAATGTCTTAGGTAATGGAGACAATGCGGGACTGTTCCAACGTGGTACTAAGGGTAAGTTACTAATATGTAACATGCCTCCGTTTGAGATTCCTCGTAGTGAGGTTCACGGAACTTGTATGGTGGACTTTAAGATGATGAAGGCACTACAGGAAGGTCGTATTCAATTAGATATGTACGATTGGATTCTAGGTACAAGACCCAAACTGTGGATGGAACAGTCTGGAACATTCTATATGAAGTACTCGCATCTTATCAAGGGATTCTATTCTCATATTCCAAAGTATGCGGGTGACCCAAAGTATGCCGCAACTAACTTTAATTGTGGACACATGGCAGTTCATTATGCGTGTGCAAAAATGCGAGCAACCGAAGTTCACATCTATGGATTCGACAGTATCTTTGATATGAACTTAGATAGTTTCACTGACTTGTTATTAGAATCAGACCGTTCTACTAATAACACAGTAAGACTTGCTGGCAACTGGAGACCTATATGGACAGAGATGTTCAAAGAATTTAAAGAGGTCAAATTCCATTTATATCATAGTCACAAAAATATCAAAATACCTATATCTAAGAACGTAGAAGTTCATGCGATATCTCATGGTGAAAAGACTTGACATTCTATACCAATAGTGATATAATATCTTATTGATTGAAAACGTCTCATGGTGAAACTGGATATCATCCGAGTCTTCTAAACTTGTGTTCAAGGTTCGAGTCCTTGTGGGACGGCCAATCAACGTTTGCCTCCGTAGTTTAACGGATAAAACAGTCCGCTACGAACGGACAACTCGTGGTTCGATTCCATGCGGGGGCACCAGTTTAAGAGGTCAAAAGGTATAAATAATGATACAGAATATGAAAAGTATTCATGATGATGAGAATCATGACTACAGAATCTTTAAGATGAATGATGGTTACGAATTTGGAGACTTATCCGATTCTGACTTATCATGTTTCAAACAGACTGAGTTAGACGAAGGTCAGAAGATGGCAGTAGTTAATAACAAAAGTCTATTCATATACATAGAGGAGTAACTCAATGAATAAAGTAAAAGAACTAGTTAATAACATAGTAGACCTATGGGACGAATACAAGAACGAAGTTGGTCTTGTTGTCGGAACGATAAGTTTAGTTGTGGGAATATTCCAAGGAGCATCATTACTGATTGCCTCTGGTGCAGTATTAGTCGCAATGACTGGTTACGACATATATGAAAAGTATGTCTGATTAATACGACACTAGAAACGGATTAATAGGAATAACTACCATAATACGACTGTTATGACAGTTTAGAAGAGGACTTTATGTCCTCTTTTTCTTTTCTCTTTCTTGTTTAATCCACTTCTTCGCTTTACTATTATCTACTGGACTACGTAAGAACTTCTGAATATCTTTATATGCACGTAGAGTCTCTGACTTGTAGTCTTTACCTTCCGAGTTATCAACAATCAACATATCCTTTTTACCAAACATCTGTTGGAATGCACCAATGTTCTTCTGGACAGTTTTCCAATAGTTAGTAACTTCCTTTGCACCGATAGTACGGGCACGTTCGGAGTCTCGTTTGATTGCGGTGTCTAGGTCAGTGTTTACAAATATCATTGCAGTATCATAACCTAACGCTTCCATTGACTGTACTTGTTTCTTAACCTTCGCAAAATCTTTACCAGTACCATCAATAACTACACCAAGTCTACCCATAAGGTATCTTGCTTGTTTCTTACCTGTTAATGCCTTTGCACGTCCACGAATGTCTTGTCCTTGAACTGAGAAGATATTTTCAGGAGACATTTCGAGTCCTGCTTTCTTCATTGCAACTTCGTAGCTGTCATCTGAATTAACTACCTTCAGACCAAGGGCGGGGAGACCTGTTTTCCCGACAATGAAGGACTTACCACTGCCTGGCCCGCCTGCTAGGAAAACTGCTTTAAAGATAGCGGGGTCATCCACGCCCTCTGTCATAAACTTCTTAAACTTTAACATTAGTATACCTTAATTATTTTCTTTAAAATTGTGGCGACCTTGGGTGTCGTATTCTGTTTCCAATTATCATTTCCATATTCTTCACTGATTGAGTTGCTACCTATGTAGTCAACCACAGAATCGACTGATTTTTCTGTTCCTATTAAACGAGATGTGAGTTCAGGTATAGGGTTTGACCTATGAATTTCTTGTCTCAGGGTATCGTTTTGGTAATCATCAATCAAGTCAAAGTCTTCGGTGCAATATGCCGCAAAGTCATTTTTGATATCTTGTGCATTAAATGTAGTACCGTCTTCTATATCGTGTCCCGCAAGAAAGACTGCGTCAAACTTGACACCTTCTGGTGGAATAACATTATAGTTATCCGCACCCATGGCATACATACCATTGGAATCTATGATATTACAACCAAACTCTAACATTAAATCTTGGTATAGACTTGTGTGTCCATCTGGAAATGCAACCCATATATTAGGCGAACATCCAAAATATTTGTTAATAATAGGAGTCATGTGTTGACTTGCATTATTTTTTAGTGTTTCGTAGTTTGCATCCATTAGGGTAGGAAACTTACCATTTCTGAAAGAAGGAACAAACAAAACATTTTGATACTTCGAACACGTTAAGAAATTACTGTATACTATGCCAGCAATAACGTGTCGGTCTGTGCCAATCAATTTATCAGTCAACTTTGACTGATTGTATGTCTTGATACGGTCTTTGATTCTTAACTTTAACGCTGCATCTGCTTCTTCAGAAATGAGTAGATTATTCATCTCTCCGTTCGCAGATATAACTACATTGTTGGATGTTTCATACATTTTTAATATACCTTAAAATATTCGTCCGCAGTTTCAATATTTAATGCTACTCTGAAGTAACCCATCATTTGTTTCATACTGGTCATATATGTAGCAGCAGTATTAACACGGTCTGTCATGTCAATAAGTTTTTGAGGAGTGTTTACGCAAGTGTACATTCTGTCTTTTAAAAGAGTGATATCCGCAGTTGCACCATTAATAGATGATTCAGAAATTCTACGAACATCAATTAAATCAAAATCATCACTACAGTATTTTGCAAACTTCGCTTTAATATCAGCGATTTGGTATGTAGCCTTCTTATCCGCCTCGATACCTAGTAGAACAACACAATCAAACTCTACGTCTGTTTTGATTTTGAAGTCATGGTCAAGTTTAAAATAAGAATCAGTTTCTATTTGATTTACTTCGTAATGGTCGTATATAGGTTTCATGTAGTTATCACCATTCTTTGGCATAGTTACATGGATAGTACCCTCAGACTCATTTGCAAGATGAATGATAGGAAGTAGATGGTCACCCGCAGAATTTATAGGTCTGTAGTTTCTATCTCTTAATCTTTCATAGTTACTGTCTTCAAACGATGTAACAACAAGAATGTTTTGATATCCACGACTGACAATCAATCCATCAATCATTGCGGCATCTGTTACTAAAGGTGTGAAATCATCAATGTGAACGTTCTTTCCGTTGAACACTGATATCTTTCCAAGGTTCTGGAGTAGAGTGACTTTGGTTTCGAGATTAATAACGGAGGTCTCTTCGACTCCTTTTGGTTGTGTCTTATATAGTAACATTATGTCCCCTTGTAGATTTTTTGAATGTGGTCTTCGAATAGTTCTATCTTTTCGAGACGTTTTGGCCAGAGGATATACTCTTTCTCTGGGTTTTGTTTTAAATTGTTTAGTAGGGGTTGAACCGCATTAAACAACTGGTCTAGTCTTTCTTGAGTTTCGGATACCGATGCAGTAGTAGAAGCAACTGACGCTTGTGCCTGTTGCACAACCTCTAGTTCATTCTCATCGACAAGGGTAAATCCAAAGTCAAATAGTTGGTCTGTAGTATTCATAGTGTTATTTATACCTTTAAATAGTTAGAGAAAACGCTTGACAAACCCTGTTCTTAGTGTTATAATAAGTACTTAGATAATCAAGTTGAAGAGAGAATATATGACTAAGCACGAACTTTTAAGTATTCACCTAAACAATAGTGACTTAAACCTCACTAACCTCTCCAATATCTACAACTCAAGCGTTTCCGTTGTGCGTTGTATACTTATACAGTATTACAGCACCAAGGGGTTCACTCACCCAATTCTAAAATAAAGCTTGACAAATTAAGTTTTGTCCTGTATACTAGTATTTATATAGTATGGAGTTATAAATGCAAACATTTCACAGTTCAATGAAGTACGACATGCATGGTCGTAAACGTAAGACTAATGCATGGAAAAAAACTCCAAAACGTAGACCCGAATTTAAACCTCTTGAAAGTTACTCTATAGGTAATGGCGAAGACCATCGTGAGAAGTATCCGTCTGTTAGTGACATGACTCGTTATGTCCCACAACAAGACAATTCCTATAAATTAGAAGAATCTAAGAAGTTTACTGTCGCACCCGCATATAATAAAGGTGCATACCAAGTCATCCCCAGAAGTGACATTAAACATATAGGAAAATAACCATGATAACACCAGAAGGCAACTACATCACTGATGAATTCAATACATTTGCTCGTGAGATGCATCAAGAGAATTGTCGTGAACGTGAACTTTACAACGAAACTTTACTGTCATATGATGAATATATTGATAAAAATAGACAGTTTTTGCTTGACAACTTCAAAGAAGTATGATATAATACTTGTATTGATAATGAGACTGTGAGAGGAAATTTATGAAATTAGTAATTCAAACCCAATACTGTGAGAACTATGCCGCACATAATGAAGATTATGTCCACGGTGTCTCCGAATCCTATTGGAAGAACAAGGGTGGTAGCACCTACATTGTGGACTATGTGTCCATAGAACAAGCACAATCTGAAGGATACTACGAAGAGTTGTATTCTCATATTGAGTTCAGTAATGAGGCATGTGAAGAATATGTCATTAATGCAGAAGTAATAGATGATATTGATTTTGATATTACTAACTGCGTTGAGAAGTGGGAGACTCCTATTATGTTAAGGAATTTTTCTGGCACTAAGTTCCATGCGACTAAGACCACCATGAATGGTGAGTATGGTTACATGAAATCAAACATCCAAAAGACCGAAAGAACTTGGGTCTTGGGCGATGATAATTCTTATGCGTATCATATACATCTGACCGATGGTAGAGTTATGACCGAATCTGAGTTTAAGGAAGCTGCATAATGGATAGAACAATGAAAGGTGGGTGTATGGTCGAAAAGACTGACCTACCTGAGATGAATGGGTATCAACTCATTTATCAATTTGATAATGGTTACGGTGCATCTGTAGTCAAACACGATATGTCTTACGGTGGTAAAAGTGGACTGTATGAACTTGCAGTACTTGACAGTGATGGTGGGTTGTGTTATACTACCCCTATAACTGAAGATGTTGTCGGTCACCTAACAATGGGTGACGTTGATAAATTACTTGTAGAGATATCATACCTATGAACATATTCCATTTAGACAAAGACCCTATACTTGCCGCACAG
>TARA_R110000765_G_scaffold11361_1_pt1 | contig 10848 bp, 16 predicted proteins | sample TARA_R110000765 | Tara Oceans TARA_R110000765 (sample SAMEA4398168) | marine metagenome | biome: Polar Biome; feature: [MES] marine water layer (ENVO:01000295) within the mesopelagic zone...; material: water (ENVO:00002006), including particulate matter (ENVO:01000060) such as...... | reverse complement strand
GATACATAACCATCACCACTTGGAGAAGGTTCAAATGATTGAATTGTCCCATCAGATGTATGAGAATATATAGCAACTGTAGGTATTGTTGTATCAACTGATTCAGATATATTATCTATTTGATATTGCATTCTATTAGTAGTTTCGGTAACCTGTTCTTCCCAAGCGGATGTAGCAGAATCTTTATTAGGATCCTGTGAAGGTTGTGTAACTGTCATCGAGTTCCTCCTTCTTCAACTTCAATTTGAAGTCCTGCTAGATTCCATGAAGTAGTGGTACTAGTTCCATCGTCTATTCGATAACTAAGAAACCTTCCATTTAATCTTATATCTGATTTATATGCAGTGGCAATAGCAAAAGTTCCTGTAGTTGTAGGACTACTAAAATCGATTGTTGCTGCTGGAATATTACTTGGAATTGTTTTAACGTTTAATGTACCAGTTCCTTGAGCTAATAAAGCTACTGAATGAAATTGTTCTGTATAAAATTCAGGAGTCATTGACATTGATTCACGTTCTAGGTATGAAGTATAATTAGCAAGAGCTGTAGTAGGTGCAGTCGTTTTATGTTGATAGCCTATATCAGCAGCTATTATATTTCCTTTTGAATTAGATCCTGCAGAAGTTACTTGCGCAAATACTGGGAACAACTTATCAAAGCTAACGATACCTGTAGCCCAAGGTCTTTCATTATTTCCTGATCCTTTAACAGGTGCTATAACTCCAGATACTACGTTAGGTAAATCTCTAATAGTCCAATTGTTTAATCTAAAATTATATATCAATGCTTCATTACAAGTAGTATTAGATCCTTTAGGATAACAAATCCATATCTCATCATTTGCCTGATTACGTAATGTAAATAATAAATTAGCTTTAGCTGTATTTAAATTAGTATAGAAATAATCTCTTATCCTTGCATCAGAGATTGATGTTATATTTCCCGGATTTCCTGAGAATAAGTATATATCATTACTACCTACAATTAAATGTTTACCATCAAACTCTACAACACAGTCAGTTGTCTGACAACCATACTGAGAAGTAACTGGTGAAAATGCAATAGGTGTTACAACGCTATTAGTTAATCTTAAATTATGAATAGATGTATTTGTATAAATATATAAGTTACCTTGAAGAGGTATCATATCCTGAACAGTTGAAGTATCTGATAACGTAAATTCATCTGCAGTATTTGTACCTGCAGCAAACGGATTCCAGTTTTGTGGTACTGAACCTGGTACAGCAACATCAGAAGTTCTTACAACTCCGGGCATTTCATTAATTGTACCGTCAGTAGTAGTTTCTTTTAGATTACCTGCAACTAAGAAATTACCAAATGCTCTTATAACACCACATGTATTTGTAATAGGTTTTCGGGATATAAGAAAAACTCTTACTACATCTTTTGAAATTATATTAGTATTAAATATAATGTTTGTAGTATTAGTTTCTGTATCGGTATACATAGCATACTGAAAGTTAGTATTAGCTGAAGTGGCAGCAGTAGCAGGAAGATCTCCTGGTACAAAGTCCTTATCAATAACACCACCTGTTGGAGCATTACTTCCTGCATTTGTAGCAGCAGCTATTGGAGTACATTCAGTTGTTGTTTCATTAGGTGATTGTTTTGTTACAAATAAAGTAGATGTTGTAAAATCTAGCTTTTGTCCTAAATCAAATAACCTTTTATTTCTTCCTTCAACATCATCAGTACCTGTAGTTCCAGGTTCAGCAACACCATAATTATCTCTAACTGTAGCTTCTAGTATTTTAGTTTCAAGGTTATATGAATCCCATGCAGGTAATCCTGCAAACTTAGGTACACTCCCTATCGTTGTGTTACCTGCAGTGTCCATTATATAATGAGGTCTATCTAAACCATTATTTATTATAACACAAAATCCACCTGCAAATTCAGTTGCTTGCCAGTTACCATTGTAGCTTCCAGAAACAGTATAGCCAGATGCAAAACCTGCATTACTGTTTAATGTTGTAGGAGTTATATCAACTATTTGTGCAGCATCATTAGAACTTAAATTTGCTCTATAAAGAAAAGCTCTATGACCTACTACATTACCACCGTTTATTTGTTCCATTATAAATACATAGTAAGTATGATTACTTGGAACTAGATTTGGATTATTCCACCATGTAACAAAAACTATTTCACCAGCAGTTGTACTTCCAGGAGCTGCTGCCATTGTAGCATTTAAGTCTGCTGTTAATGCAATTTCTCCCTTCATTTTCCATGCAGCCATATCTCGGAATCTCATATTCCTTACATCAGTAAATACGTTAGGTGCTAAGCCAACAGTAGGCGTGTCTTTAACTACTCCAAACTGGGGTAAGTTAGTAATTGGTACAACTTTACTTGCCATTTAAATCTCCATTAAGCACATTCTTTTTGGCCAGTTGCTGCATCGATAAAACAAGCCTCAACTTTTTCTTCTTCCATTGTCTCAGTTTCATTAGGTATCTTCTCTTCTTTTACAGTCTGCAGTATTCCATATCTTTTACCACTCATTCTAAATGTAGTGCATCCTTTAGCACCACCTTTCCATGCATCAACATAAACTTGTTTAAACTCTTCGTATGTAACATCATCTCCTACATTACATGTTTTAGAGCAAGCACTATCAATATAATTTTGAGCTAACAACAATACAGATAGATGTTCTTGTACAGTTATATCGTTAGCTGTTCTTCCTTCTACTCCTTTAGCATACGCATAATCTTCTACTCTTTCTACTTTAGGTCCATCAAAAGTTTGAATAGTTCTATTATAGTAATGACTGAATGTAGGTTCAATACCACCACTTATATTATCTGCAACTAAACTAATAGTTCCAGTAGGTGCTATAGAAGTTAAATGACTATTACGAATACCATGTTCTCTAATTAAACTTTTAACAGAAGCGGGTAAGCCTCTTACAAAATTAGATTTTAAATATGCTTCTCTATATAAAGGAAATGCACCTTTTTCTTTTGCTAATAAAGCTGATGACTTATAACAATTATCTCTTAAACATGCAAATATTTTTTCTGACCAAGCCATAAATTGTTTAGAAGCATATGGCATTCCTAGTATCTCACCTGCATTTGCAAGACCTGATACACCTAATCCCATTCTTCTTTTGTTCTTAGCTTCATCACACTGCTCTTTTAATGGGTATATAGTTCTATCAACAACATTATCCATTGCTCTAACAACTTCTGATATGTCTTCTTTAAATTGTTGAAAATTAAAAAATGGCGAATATTTACCACTTAGATATTGAATATCATTTTTACCAAGTGTTTCTTCTTTAATATATTTAGTTAAATTAAATGAGCCAAGTAAGCATGCACCATATGCAGGTAATGGTTGTTCACCACACGGATTTGTAGCGGTTATCTCTTCACAATAATAAAGGTTATTCATCTCACTTATGCGATCAATAAATAATACCCCAGGCTCAGCCCAATCCCAAGTAGAATCCATGATTTTATCCCAAAGATCCCGGGCACATATCGTTTTGTATGGCTGTCCTTCAAATTCCAATGTAAAGCTACTATCCAAATCATTTGTTAATGCCTCCATAAATGTATCAGTTACACCAACACTAATATTAAAACCAGTAAGCTTATCAGAATTACGTTTAGCACTAATGAATTCTTCAATATCCGGATGGTCGACCCTGAGGACGCCCATCTGCGCCCCACGTCTGTGTCCTGAGCTAGCGATGGTCTGACACACAGAATCAAAGATACCCATGAAGGAAACAGGACCGCTAGCCTGGCTATCGAGTGATTTAATTTTATCACCCCTTGGCCGGATTTTACTAAAGTCATAACCAATCCCACCGCCTCTACGCATTGTTTCAGCTGCTTCACTTGCTTTCCCCATTATACTATTCATGTTATCTTCTATTTCACCTGATACAAAACAGTTGTATGCAGTTGTAATTCTATTAGATCCTATTGCAGATTGTACTCTACCTGCTGGTAAGAATCTCATCTCACCTAATATTTCTTCTAGCTTATATCTATGTTCATCATGATCACAAAGAGCTCTAGCAATACGTTTAATTTTATCGTGAAAGCTTTCTCCTGATTGTCGGTATTTCATCTTATCTATTTCTTTTGAAATTGATGTAGTAGGTCCTAAGTATTCTGTATTATGCATGTATATTATATCCCCCTATAAAACGTGACATTCCTTATGTTATAGGGGACATTCAATTAGAGAGTCGACCTTTTCCAATTTTATTTTTTATCTTTTCTCTGTATTGATCCATTGTCATTAAATGAGAATGCGCAGGATTAGAAGGATCAGGATGCCAAGGTTTAAATGCTCCTTGATTTATAGCATCATAAACCCCATAAGCCATTCCAGCAGGCCCTGCAGCTTTAAGAGCACCTTTGCCTACGGTTTTAGCAGCTTCTTTTACAGTGTCTGCTAATGGACCCATAAGAGGTTTTAAAGTTTGTCCCCAAGCTACTCTAGGTTTAAGAGTTTCTTTTAGTTTTCCTGTAAAATATCCTTCTCTAAATAATGCATTAGTTTTAGATAACTTTTCTATAGTTGTTTTACCAGCTTTTATATCAGCTACGTCCTTATCTAATTGTTTAAAAGCATCTGCTACAGACATTCTCCTATAAGGTCTATCTGGCATTGTGAATACTGGATTAGGTTTACTAGTATTATGCGCTACAATTACTCTTCGCATTGCTTCTCTAAAATCATCTAAATTTGTTTTAGCCTTTAAGATTTTACCAGGATTACCTTTCTTAAAAGCAAATGGACCATGAAACATATTGCTTCTATATCCTTGAGCCTTGTCTGGAAATGGAGACCACCAAGAACCAGCTTTATTACCAGCGAATAAAGGCTCACCTCTATATATAGGAATCTCCATATTACTTCTCCTTCATTTTACCGATCTTATCTACTAACATAGACACTTGTTTTTCCATAGCTTTTAGCTAATGGTCCTCTGCGAGCTAACCATTGCTGGTGCATTGGCGAGCCTTCATATTCTGCGCTACGATTTTGATCCATTTGACTAGGCGCAAACATTCCTGCCATAGCAGCTAGCCATGGATTTGCCATAAATCCTAAAGCCTTTGATCCCATACTTGTAGCTGCTGGACCAATAAGTTTATTAGATGCTGCTTCACCAGCTGTAGTTACTGCGGCTAGAGGTGCTCCTATATATTCGAAAGCTTTTGGTACTGCAGTTTTTAAATAGCCAGCGGCTTGTCGTCCTAATCCTGGAGGCCCAGATTTTCCTAAGCGATACTTATCAATATAAGCTTTCTCTGCAATCTGGTGTTTTGCATAGGCTTTATACATTTCTTTTTTATCTGATTCTGACATATTAGCTAATTGTTCTTGAAGAGCTCCTTGTCTTCTAAGATCAGCGCTTCCTGAGCGTCTATCATAATAAGACGTATCACTATCATCATCCATCTCAAGATCTCCAACTAACTCATTTAGTATACGTAGAGCTTTATTATCATCATAAGTTTTTTGGATAGCTCTAAATACTTTTTTAGCACCTGAGTTATCTCCATCTGGGTTAAAACTAACCATTTTAATTCTCCTTCATTTTCCCTATTTTATCTACTAACATAGACACTTGTTTTTCCATAGCTTTTTCTTCAGGTCTTCTTTTACGCATACCTAAATATCCTGTTAGTAACCATATAACACCAACAACAACTGCTATACCAATCATTTGCTGCATAAAGTTAGCTATAGCAAACGACATTAATTCATAGAAAGAATTGATTTGACCATCTTCTCCACCATAATCTGCCGCACTTAAAGGCGCATCATCCACTGCTATGGCGCCTGCCAACGCACCACCCGCAGTAACACCCGCAATCAGAACAGGTGACGTTGTCATCAGACTTGCAACAGCTGCAGCTCCAGAAGCACCAACACCTGTAACAATATCTGATAGGTCTAAACTGGAACATCCCGTTAAGAATATACACAGTATAGAAGTTGTTAGCCATTTCATATAATTTTCTCCTAATCATTTTTTTCCTCTTGTTTAAATGTACATTTTTCCCTCATAGCTAGCTGAGGTTTAAATTTATGTTTTACATTTTCATTATCACAATAATTTATAAACATTTTCATTGCTTTAAAAGCATCACCTTGGAATATTAATTTATTGAGATGATAAAATTTTCCTTTATATTTTTTTATTTCTAATTTAAATTCTTTGTGCTCATAGATCATAGTATTTTCTTTTGTACAAGTAGCCATAGTGTTCCTATGATAGCTCCTACAAAGGCGATTCCTAATAATATGATTCCTACTACTTGAATAATATTTCTACGTATCTCAGCTTGCTTATATAAAGTTTCCTGACGTTGCTTACGAATTTTAGCTTGCATCTTTAAAAGATCTTGCCATGCATTAGGACCATGTGTTAGATTAATCCAACTACGTAATTCATCTTCCATAGCTTCTGCTTTCTTCTTAGCAGCAAATGCATCCATAGCTTCTGCTTCTACACTACTACCTGCAAATAATCTTTTAAATACTGGTGGATTACTTGCCATCTTAACTGAATGATTAACATCACTGCAAGCACCCATCCATCTTCCTATATCGGAATACATAGATTCGACATCACGTCCCGCCGCGAAACCTTTTTTAATTAACGAAAATGCGGTTGAAGCCGCTGCGATCGCTGTAACAGGATCCATAATTATACCTCATTCTTTTTCTTTCCTCGGTATACAATATGCTTTCACATATATTTTGTCCCCTGCTACTCTTTGATTATGATTTTGTTGTGCTACTTTTTTAGAATAACTTAAGCAAGTGTCCAAGTCCTTAAAGTAAACTGGCTCTTGTTCTTTACTTGCTAAAAATACAATCAGCACCCAAAGCATTTACTCCATCCAATTGGATAAGAAATTACTTAGAACTCCTATCGAACCGGCTAAACCCATCATAACCCAGAATGCACCTCTCCATCTATTGGCTGTAGCTTTTAATTCTCCCATACTATTTTTCATATGGCTCATATCCTTTTGCATAGCTTCCACTCTTTCTTCTAACCGAGCTAAAGCTATTTCTAATTTTTGATCTTGTGTCATCTTTAACTCCGTTGAAAGTTTCATTTTATTTAGTTGGAAAAGTTATATTGCTCAAAGCCATATCTACTGGTTCTGTTTTAGTAATGTCTCGCAATTCTTGTCTGTATGTTTTCCATTCATCGCTCATAGCTACATCAGAATTTCCCATCCAATCTGTTTCTTTTAACAAAGCATTTCTTTTGTTTCTTAATTTAGCCATTCTTTGAATTAATGTACCTTCTAAATTTTTTATTTCTTCAGCTTGTCTTGCTGTTACTTCTTCAGAAGTCATTTCAATTTCTATGCCGTCAACTATTTTTTTCATTACGATTTAATCCCATATAAACTAAAAGTACCTTGATTAATATTGCCACTAGCCACTGCAAACTTTAGATTATTTATTGCTGTTCTGTCTGAGTCTGATGAGCCAACTATTTTTGCAGCTCCATTCCACCAATAATCACTACCAACATTATGACCATTATCTGCATCATGTGCTCCTATACAATTATAATGCATTGCTTTAAAGCCAGTAGTTTGTCTTAATCCAATAAATGTAACATCTGCAGTCATACCTTTGTTTGCAGTATTTTCTGTACCAGCACCTAGTTGTATGTTATACGCAGCATTACCAGTTGTTCCAGCATTACCAAAAGCAAGAGATGCTTTTAAATCATGGTACCCCATCCATTGTTCAGTAAGTATGTCGTAACTTGAACCATTATCATCTGATGGATAAACCAAAAGAGATTGTCCATTCGTTACTGGTGCAAAAAATCTTATAATAACTCTATAATCCATATATGAATTGGTAATTAAAGATGAGCTAAAAGTTACATTTGCTACATTAGAAGCTGTGGTTGTATTAAGAAGGTCCATATCGGCTTTGTTTCTTGCATTACTCATATCTTATCTCTATCAACCCTGTTTTTATAATCTGATCTAGCTACGATTAGTGTTACAAAATCTGCTTTGTTAGATGGTATACGGTCCGTAAAATCAGAGTCGTTCATTAATTTTGTAGTCCACTCTTGTTGCATACGCTTCCAACAGTTGTTGATCTTACCTGTCATTGCAGCTTGTACCCAATCGTTAATGTCTAGTAAGTCGTTCTTTAATACTGTTTGGTTGGTATCATCTACCTTTATTGTTAATGTTAATTCTGCCATTTTATTTTCTCCATTTAAAGAGGGTTATTTCACCCTGTGTTATGTGGCTAAAAAGCCACTAAAATAACTATTTCCTGCAACATCCATTTGTGCTGTTCCACCAGCTTGATATATAGTAACTTTAGCAGTATCACTAGCATCCATATCAGCTAATACAGAAAGATTAAAATTATTTTCTGTGTCAGCATTAAAATGTTGGTCTGGTTCTAAAATAAAATAGTAAGTTTTGTTTGATGTTGTTATTGTTACATACATTAGTGTTGATGCTGAATCTATTGCTTTACATTCTAAATTAGTTTGCAAAAAATATTTCCCAGTAACAGGTGCAGTAAAAGTGTTAGAGGCAAAGTTTGCTCCAATGTCAAATCTTTCTGTGCCAAACACTACATCTACCCAACTATCTGTCGCTATATTATTTTGATTTGAAGCTGGCATCACTTGAAACGCAGGTTGTAATGGCATTGTTACCTGTCCAGCAGAATCTGAAATAATATGTGCAGTTGTCCCTAAAGCAGAACCTAAACCTATTTTTATGCTATCATCAGTATCATCTAAACCTATATGATAATCTTGAGCATTACCATCAAATACAATCTTTGTATCTTCTGCTCCAGCATCACCAATAGTAAGAGTTGGTGTTGCACCTCCTAATGTAATACCACCACTAAACGTACCACCATTTGCAGCACTCACTGTGTCTGACACACTAAACACATCATACACTATTATTTCTACAATATCATTTAGGTTCAATGCAACTAATCCTGCTATTGTATTTGCTGTGCTTGTGTTATAATCCGTGGTAGGCTTGAGTAACACACCATTAAGAAATACATCTACATAGTTTCCATCTGAAAAAGAAAGAGTACTACCAGCATCATCTGATCCACTAATAGAGGTTGCACCTGCGCTAGCTGTATAGATGTATCGACTACGCACTCCAAAGTTAGGAGATTTTCCTATATATCCCATTAACTATTCTCCTATATACTTTGGGTTTCTCTAAATGTTTTGTAGTTAGCTTTTACAGTATCAGTCCAAGCTGCATTAGCTATTGCTTTTACATCTGCATCTTCACCACTAATGTCTGTAGCCGTGTGTGTCCAATTATTATCACTATCTATTTGTGAATTAAATGGAGCTAATACATGACGCTGGAATGAACGAGTTAATTCTTTCTTACTTCCATCTGCCTGTTCTTCCATAATCTTTGTTGCTTTGCGAACTTGAATATTCCAAGCCATAACAACTTCTATTTTATCGTTTTCTAATTCTTTTGTAATGTCACCATTTGACATATTGTTTCTCCTTTTTAGACTTCCAACTCTAGCAATACACTAGAGTATTCCTTTAAGCTGCAACATACGTTAAGCTTATAAAAACTGTTTCATTCCCACCAAACTCATTTGCTGAATCTCCTTGAGGTTGAGTACCATTTGAAGCATATATTATTGGAGTAGCTACACCTTCCAACAACCATATTGTATATCGGTCTATAGCTAGACTTGAACCTGCTTGAACATTTATTAATCCTATTGATTTTCCAGCTGTATCAGTAGTATCTATTGGTGTAAAAGGTAATGTTGCTATAGTAATTGAGCCATCTGGACTAGAGACACTAGTACATGTAACTGCACCAGTAACATGAACAATTCTTCCTACCTTTGTATAACACAACTCATTATTGCTTAAAGTAATACTTCCACTTCCACTAGGTGTAAATGTTACAGTGAATGTACCTTCCTCATAATCGTCTAATGTGTTTGCATCTGTGTTAGTTGTTACACCTAGACAGATGCCTTTACCAGCAGTTGAGAATACTATATCACCATCACTAATGTCTACCTCACCACTAACTGAAAAATCACCATCAATATCTGTATTAAATCTCCAATAATCACTACCAATTAATCCCATTAGGTCATCTCCATAATACTCAATGTCGCATCAATCTTTGCTGTAACATCACAATCTATTTTTAGTACATCAGTATTTTGTACTACTACCTTACCACCTGTTAAAAGTTCTAAACTTGAGCCAGCAGGTATTGGTATATCTTTTGCAAGCAGAACAGTTTCATTTGTTTCCGTATCAGAAGTGTCTGACACTAATTGAACATCAACAGTTATCTGAGATGTATGTATATTACATAAAATCAAACCCAATACAACTGCTCCACTCGATGCACCGCAAGTATACAACGTTAGGGGTGTACCTGCAGAAGCAGGCATTGCTGCGTTTGTTTTTACTTTAAAAGTATTTGCCATTTATTTTCTCCTTATCCTAAAGCAATTGCGAGGGCTGTCGCTTCATTTGCTATTACTGTGCTTAAAGCTACACCAGCTACAGTTATTACATCGGCTTCTAATGTTCCGTTAATGTCAGCACCACCAGAACCTATATCTAGACTGGTTGCTTCTATCTCTCCACTTGCTTTAAATATTACGTTATCACCACCACTAACTTCAAATATAATTTGATCATCTGTGCTAAACTTTATTTGATTATCAGCATCTCTTCCAACTACTAAAGCAGCATTGAGTATAGATGTTATAGCAGTCTGAGCACCTGAAACTGATGCAGGTACACTTGTTAAA
>TARA_R110000765_G_scaffold38452_8_pt1 | contig 10849 bp, 20 predicted proteins | sample TARA_R110000765 | Tara Oceans TARA_R110000765 (sample SAMEA4398168) | marine metagenome | biome: Polar Biome; feature: [MES] marine water layer (ENVO:01000295) within the mesopelagic zone...; material: water (ENVO:00002006), including particulate matter (ENVO:01000060) such as...... | reverse complement strand
TGCTCTTTGTTCTACTTCAGGATCTCCACTGTTTAATGGTAATCCTCTACTAGTTATATCATTAATTACTTTCAATTCAGATACAGGGACAATATGTCTCTGAAATCCAGAATTACTTGTAATCAACTCATATTCTTCTTTCCAATGTGTATTATTCTTTAGTAAGTATAATGTTCTCTTTGGATCTTCAGTTGTATATTCTATACTAACAAATTCAGTATAAATATCTTTATTTGATGCTAATTCACTAGGAAAAAATGTTATATGTAAATCATCTTTTCCTGATGGTCTGTATGCCATCTTTGGTATATATAGAGCTTTTTCATCTTGCATACTATCAAAGTATGGTTGATGCTCTTTTCTTAAAATTTTCACGCTTGCTTTACGTTCTTCTGGGGTCATATATTATCTTCTTTGTTGTTGTGGTGGAGTATCCATTTCATGTATTTCCATTCTTTCAAATGCTGCTTTAAAAAATGACATACGTGCATCACCATTTCTTGCTTTAAGAAAGTGTAGTACTAAAGTCTTGTCATCATCTATTACAAATCTATCTGGACCATAAAATTTAATCTTTTGTTTTGCTGGCCTATTAATACCTATTAGTGTATCTGCATGTTGTAACATTGCATCTGAACCAAATATATCTGATTCAAGTACATAGTTACCATACTTACCATCTACTGCTCTATCAGGATTATCAATATTCCTATTAAGTTGTGATAAAGCAATAAACATTATAGGATATTCACGTTTAACCTGTGTAAAAAACTCACCTAATTCAAATAACATATCTAACCTGTTGTTCTGATACGGTGCCCTCTTTACTAAAATAGTATGATCTAAAGTAACAATAGTTTTTTTACCTTTATGTTCATTCATGTATGCATCAATTTGTTCTCTCATTTGATTTACAGTCATAGGTGTAGATATAATATCAACTGGATTTGTTACTCTAGTCTTAGCATAAGCATGACATTTGTCAAACGTAGCTTGATCTAATACAGTACCTGCACTACATAATTGTTTATATGTCTGACCTGTTAATGAACTAAACTCTCTTATTGCTGAGGTTCTACCAACCATTTCAAATTGAAACTCTAATACACGGAAGTCTTCTTCAGGGTTATGTATAAAAGACTCTCTAATGATTTGATCTTTAATTAATGTTTTACCTGAACCAGGTCTACCACCAATTACTGTAAGAGTATTCCATTCTAATCCATCTGTTATAGCATCATTAAATTTAGGCCAAGGTGTTTGTATTGACTTTTCTTTACCTGACTGTCTGTCAAGCATATATTTAAGTGCTTCATTAAAGGCTGTATATTGGCCTCCCCATGCTTTTTTATCTGTCATACTACATTATCTTTAAAATGGTTAGGTTGATCAATTACACCATCTCTAATCATATCACAGTAATCTGCTAGATCAGAATGTTTAATTTTATTCTTGTCTTGTTTTGAAACAAAATATTGACTATTTTTCATATATAAATATTCTTTATCTTCATATTCATTAACGTACATTCTTGAAGCTTTAATTATTTCATCCCATGTAAAATCATAACATTCAAAGAACCATCTAAACGCTGTTTCCAAACTTCTTATGTTTTGTCTTGCTGGTGTCCCGCTTGGTAATTTACCTGCAGGAAATACATTTCTGTATTTTTCTAATTTATCTACAAAGTCTTTACCCATTAACTGAATATTTGTTTTCTTCTTTGCTCTTATGAAATAGTTATCATACTTTCTAATTATTGACCTACCATCTTTAGTAATAGTATAACTTGTTTTATCATCTTTTTTATGTTGACTTACATATCCTTGCTTTACTAAAAACCCTACTTGTGTCTTAGGATTTATTTGTGGTACGGATATACGTTCATTTATAGAGTACAGTAATAATAACTGATCTGGTGTAATATTTTCTTTAAGGATTTTTTGTAGTAGTTCCCACATATATTGATTTAAATTTTGTGTTGCAAATATACTAATTATTAATTTTTTTACCTATCTTTGCACTATGAATTTTACATTAAATGACATAAAAAAGTTAGAAAACTCACATCATATTAAAATGCTAAGAACTAAACCAGATCATGCATATAACAAAATACTAAGACAATGGAAGATAAAAAAGCATTAGATAGAGAAGAATACCTAAAACTTAGCCGTGATGAAAAAGGTAAATATTTAACTGATAGTTTACCTGATGATTCTTTTATTGCTTTTACTGATGAAAATATTATTATAGAATTCACCCCTGCAGCACGTGATATGATACCTAAAATTACTGATTATTTACTAAAAGATTTAAATGATCAAGAAAAAATAGCAATTCTAATGAAGTGTAATACAGATCCAGAAACATGGAAAGAAAATGGTATAACACTTAATGAATTAGAAAGACTTGTATATTTTACTCTAGACCTATTTCATACTTTAGGTTTTTCAGCTATTGATTCTGGAAAAGTCCATAATGTTACACCAAAACAAAAAGAAGAACTTGTTAGTAATCTTACTAAAAGTATTATTGATAAATCTAACGAAGATTAGATCCAAGATCATCTCCAATATCAATAATATTCTGTATAACTGCATTCATCTCAGTTTTATCACAATCTCCAAATGATTTACAATATTCTTGTCCATCTTTATTAAAACAAAGACCTGACTTTCTTTTAACTATTAATTTCATTTCCTCTAGACTATATCCTATCTCAGCTGCTAATTCTCTTAGCATAACATAGACTTTTGCTAATTGTGCATTAGATCCTTTAGGACCACTTACACTAACAAACATCTCTACTTTTGCGCCTTCTGGTAAACTATCTACAAATTTATTATAGATAGTTTCCCTGGCTTTAACATTATGTTGAAGTTTTCCATCTTTCTTAACAAGATTAGAAAAGAAATTCTGCTTACTCATTTTTTATTTCTTTTAGAAAATTCAGGCTCTACATCATAATCAGATCCAGTTCTATTATCAATATCTTTTTCTACTTGACTTGATAAATACATTCCTGTTGCTAACCCAGCTATATATATTACTATATAGACTACTATATATATTATTTCCATTATTTTAAATATTCTTTAATTCTACTTTCACTTTTATCAAGAACTTCAGCTATGTTTTTTATTGACATACTCTTACTTCTTAATTTAGTAGCTATAGTAGCTAATTTAATAACAGCCAAACTTTTAAGATCTGTCCATTGTTTTGTTTTACTATTCCAATTCATATTTATTCATTTAAAGTTTCTAAAATTTGTTCACACATCCAGTCATAATCCATACTCACATCTATAAATGATGCTACATCTACTAATACCATATTTCCATTTATATCTGGAGCACTTATCATAACCTTATCAATAGTTACATAAGGATCACATCCAGGTTCCATTCTAGTTTCTCTTTCACCTGGGTCATATGTGTAATGAAGATTAAAATCTGATCCATCAATGTCTATTTCAAATGTATCTTTAAAACTTACTGTTCTTATTTTGTTCATAAAATTTTAATTATTGATAACCCAGGTTGTTCATCACCTGGATCTGTTATTATTATTTCCATTAGTTTTTTTTTAAATTATAACACTAAGGGTTAGACAAAGTATTAACCTAATTTGGCAAAAACGCCTTTATGTCCTTAACCCCTAGTGTTAAATTATTACATCATTCCTGGCATTCCACCCATTGGTGGTAAATCAGGTGTATCTTTAGGAATTCTTGAAACAACACATTCTGTAGTTAGTATCATACCTGCAACTGAAGCTGCATTTTCTAGTGCTACTCTAACAACTTTAGCTGGGTCAATAACTCCTGATTTATAAAGATTTTCAAACTTTTCAGTTTTTGCATTAAAACCATAATCACTATCTTTACTACTAGATGATTTTTTAATTATTTCTGCAACAATTACACTGCCTTCTAATCCTGCGTTCTCTACTATTTGCCTTAAAGGTTCTTCAACTGCTCTTTTTATAATATCAATGCCTGTTTTTTCATCATCATTATCACCCTTTAAATTTTGTAGTTCTAGTGCAGCTCTAATAAGAGCAACTCCACCACCTGGAACAATTCCTTCTTCCACAGCAGCTTTAGTTGCAGCTAATGCATCAATAACACGGTCTTTCTTTTCCTTCATTTCAATTTCAGTTGGAGCTCCAACATATAATACTGCTACACCTCCTGCTAATTTTGCTATACGTTCCTTAAGAATTTGTATATCATAATCACCTTTAGTGTTTTCAAGTATATTTTTGTTTTGCTCTACTCTTGCATCAATTTGAATTTTATCTCCAGCTCCATTAATAATAGTAGTAGTATCCTTAGTGGTTACAATTTTATCTGCTGAACCTAGTAAGTCAAGAGTAACAGCTTCTAATTTGAAACCTTTATCTTCTGATATAACTGTACCACCACATAAAACTGCAATGTCTTCTAACATATCAGCTCTTCTATCACCAAATCCTGGTGCTTTAACAGCAGAAACTTGTAGAGTACCTCTCATTTTATTCATTACTAATGTTTGAAGAGATTCTCCTTCAATGTCATCAGCAATAATTAATAAAGGTCTACCCTGTTGTGCTATTTGTTCAAGAATTAACATAAGATCTTTCATTGCTGAGATCTTCTTGTCAGTTATAAGAATCAAAGGTTTTTCTAAAATAACTTCCATCTTAATTTGATCAGTAACAAAGTAAGGAGATAAATATCCTCTATCAAATTGCATTCCCTCTACAACATCAACATGGGTTTCCATACCTTTTGCTTCTTCTATAGTAATAACACCTTCTGTTTTTACTTTCTTCATTGCTTCAGCAATTAAAGAACCAATTACATTATCATTATTAGCTGATATGCTTGCTATCTGCTCAATTTTATCATAAGATTCATTAACTTTTTGAGATTGTTCTTTAATATTACTAATTATAAGTTTAACAGCTTTATCAATACCTCTCTTAAGGTCCATAGGATTGGCTCCAGCAGCTACATTCTTTAATCCTGCTGTAAGTATAGATTGTGCTAATACAGTAGCAGTAGTGGTTCCATCTCCAGCTTCTTCATTTGTATTATGTGAAACTTGCTTAACCATTTGTGCTCCCATGTTTTCAATAGGATCTTCTAAATATATTTCTTTAGCTACAGAAACTCCATCTTTAGTTATGTGTGGTCCTGTAAATTCTAAATCAAGTACTACATTTCTACCCTTAGGTCCTAATGTTACTTTTACTGCATTTGCTAAAGCATCTACACCTCTTTTTAATGCATCTCTTGCTTCAATATCAAAAGTTATTTCTTTTTTTGCCATTTGTTTTTAGTTTTTTGTTTATTTATCTGTTAAAGGATTATACCTGGTTATTTTTGTTTTGTCAAATCCACTCAATGCAGAATCTACCCATTTCTTATCAACAGTATCTACATAGCAAAGGATATGACAAGTAGCAGTCTCATTAGGATTAAGTCTTAACAACCTTCCAATTCTTTGAGATGTTTTTCTTTCATTACCATAAGCATGCATTATTATACCTTGTTTAAGTCCTGAAATAGTCACACCTTCACTTAATTGTAATACACATGATAACTTATCTATTCTTCCATCACGGAATAATTCTAAATTGTCTTCTGAACTACTATTTTTTGAATGGTAACTATGCTTGCACATTCTGTCTGCTTGTTTTTGAGTGTTGGCAAATGTAATACATTTTTCAGAAATATTCTTCATTAATCCCATTGCATATGATTCTTTTGTTCCATAATCCATCATTGCTTTCATTCTCATGATTGCAGAGAACTGTTTTTGTTTTTGAGTTTGTGCTTCAACAAGTCTTTGAGTGTAATACTCATAATCTTTCTTTTCATTAGTAAACCATGAACCACCTGTTGTTTTATTAACCTTCTTAAGTGTAGGTAAACCACTAAGATTTAGGTTGTGCACTATAATTTTGTAATCATTTAATATATTACTATCAGTAGCTTCATCAACAGTGAATTTATATACAATAGGACAGTATTTAGATACCATTCTATATTTCTCAGTACCACGTCTTGTTGGTGGTGTGCCAGTAAGACCTAAAATCTTACCTGAAAACTTACTAAGAAACTCTTCATGATTATCCAGGAGACTATGACACTCATCTAAATAGACAATATCATAATCATTTGGGTTCTCTTTATTTATAGAAAGGTATGTAGTAAATGTAATATGACCACTTAATGTATCAGTTAATTCCATTTTAACTAACTCATCTTGCCAAGCATCTTTTACAGATAACTTTGGAATTACTACTAATGCCTTTAGAAACGGATTATAATTAGCTTGAAGGTGTTGTATAGCTATTCTAGTTTTACCTACACCCATACTAATCCCTAACCCACATCTTTTATTGTTTAATGTTAGCTTTAACGCTTCTTGTTGTACATCATCTCTGCTCATATGTTGTCATCTTTTAAATATCTTATAGTTCCTATAGCATGTACTAATACTTCAATGATATGTTGCTTATCCATTTTCATTATTTGATGTGCATCTACACTACTATACCAATCTATATTATTATATTCTCTAGCTTCAGCTATCTCTTTATTTAATACCTCTTTGTATTCTATTTGATCTACATGGGCCTGTGTTGCATTATCTAACTTAAGTTTCTTTAATGCTTCTTTAGGTATATGTATCATATCTGACTTTTTTTTATATTATGTTTACCCATTACTGCTTTTAATTTATTCTGTAATTTAGTTTTATCAGATTCAATAGTTTTAAAACGATTAGTACCAGATGTAGATATACTATTTAATTGAATTCTGTGTGTCATTACACTTATAGTTCTTTTTAGATTTTTACAAATCTCTAATGCTTTAATTTCCATATTATGTTTTTGGTATTGAGAAGCCTAATTCTATAGCTTCAGATTGATTTAATTCTATCCATGTATGACAACTTCTACATACTGATAACCATGTAGTTACATCATTATGATGTATACCACGTCCTTTTTTGTGATGAACTTCAGAAGACCTTAATGCACAACCAGGAATACTGGCCATACAATTAGGTTTGTCTGTAAGATATGAAATTCTAAGTTTAGTATACTCTTTGTTAATCTTAGCCATCTTTTTAGAATGGTTATTCATACAGCTTTCTTTAGCTTAAGAAAATTACTAGGTAATAATCCTTCTGAAATAAATTTGATTATAACATCTTCATATGTTATATTGAGTTGCTTGAGAGTCATTCTGTTAGTATATGTTGAATCAGTTTCTTTAGGATCTGTTTGCATATACTTTGCTAATTTACTATGTTTGAAGATAGCAAATATTTTATTAGCTTGTCTGTTACATATTTCCTGTTTCCAACAATTTAAAACTTTTTGGCTACGTGTCCATACTTTAGAGATTCTTTTTTTCTTATCTCTATGCATAACATTCAATTCTTCTTTTTTATACATTTTAAATCCATGTAACACTCTTTTAAATAAGCTGTGTTGATATTGATTCAATTTTGTATAATCAATTGGTTGTACTAAGTCTTTAGTGATTGTTTGATATTCAGATAGCATACCTAAGTATACGTATCTATCTTGTCTTTCTTTAATTTTGAGTTCCGCTATTTGTATTTTATTAAACATTTAGTAAGTTTTAGAGTTTGGTTATTAATTTATTGTGTAAAAAAAAAGATTGTCACAAATATAATATACTATTGTGACAATCTTTATTTAAATGTGATATAATTATAGGTTGAAGCTCACTTCTTCTTCTTCTTCTTCAACTAATACTTCTTCAGTAGATTCCTCTACATCTTCTATAATTTCTTCTGAATCTTCTACTTCATTACTTATCTCTTCAATTGAATCTTCCAGGTCTATTTGATTTGACGCAACAACTTTAGTCTCATCTACACTTTCTTTTAGTAAAGACATAACATCATCAGAGTTAGCAACTCTTATTTCTTTACTGTTAGTGTGTGCAATTAAAGTATCTTGCATAGTTCCTGTTGGATCATAAAAAGATTTTCTATATATTGGACAGTCTACTTCTCCTGTTTCAATATCAGTACCTTTACATATAATCATAGTCTTCCCAGCTTGTTTTAAATCTCTGTTTGGATTATCTTTAGTAAATGGTGTGAATTGCTCTATAATATAGATTAATCCTGGTAATGATTTTTTCTTGTGAATGTTAGTTACCTTAAGATCTTCTACAAGTCCGTGTAATAATGTACTCCTTACTTGTTTTTTTACCCAACCAGTTGCTGTATAAGTTACTGCTTCCTGTGTTAGTCTAACATGACCATAGTCTGAATTGTTTTTTGAAATTCTGATTATACCTCCCATTTCATCTTGGACGATACATACTTTTTCTTGTGTTGCCATAAGCTTTAATTAAATTTGTTAATAAATGTGTTTGATAAATTATTTAGATGTCATCCCTGTTGAAATACTCATCTCTGAGTTTATCATCATTGGATACATTATCTACACCATATTTTTTATCTGCTGATAAAGGTTTTACTTCTAGTGCTTTACCTTTTGAATAAGGTTTATAAAATGGATCATTCATATCCATAGTGTGAGACTCACTGAGACAGTCTAATTCTTTTAGTTCATCATCTGTCATGTCTAGATACTGATCTAGTGATAACTCTATTGTCCTTCCACTTGGTAATTGATATAACATTTTATTACATAAATTTAATTGTACAAATCTACGTAATTAAACCATTTGTTATACATAAAAAACTTGAGACAAGTAAACTTTTCATTAGTTATATAGCTATCTAGCTACATAATAATTAAAAATCTACCTGATCTTTTAACATAACTCATGTCTTTTAACTCTTTTATTTTCCTATCTACCGTTCTTTGACTAACATTAGCTTGATCAGCTATAGTTGCAATAGAAGGAAAACATTTTCTATTTTTGTTTGCATATGTACATAATATGCTATAAATACCTTTAGCTTGTATACTAAGTTCAGGATCTTTTAAAACATTACTACTTACAATTCCAAACCTTTCTTTAGTCATCCTGTAAGAAGTTGTATTATTACTACTAATACTATTCCCACAACACCTATACTAAAACCAAGCATACTAGAATGGTAAGTCTTCCTCTTTTTTGTTGAGATCATTATGTATTATTTTTATAAGTGGTTTATCTGCTAACTTTAAACGTTCAAATGCTATACTTTTAAATAGTAATATAAGTTTACCATTATCATCATGAGATATTACATCAACATCAAATTTATGGTACCAAGGATTAAATCCTGAGCTATAAGATTGATCATCTTTAATTATTGCATATAGTTTATTATCACCTGCATAAACATTATTATCTCTCAATACATCAATATCTACATCAATGATGTCATATTTTTCATCATTTGGAAAGTAGATAACATCACCTTTTTTAACTAATGTTGGTTCTTTATCAGTAATTGCTAAATCTATGATAGTACTAATAGCATGATCTGATAAGTGATTATATAATAAATCAACAATATGGTTTCTATTCTTTTGATTTGTTTTAATACTTTCAAGTATGATTATTGCTCCTGCATCATCAGATATATTTATATTTCTTTTCATATTTCTTTTATTATTTGTTTTAAAAAAAGGGAGACCATTAAGATCCCCCTTCCCCCTCTCAATGTAGATATGTGGAATCACCATAATGCATAAGCATCTACAGATGTGAATTCCCACATAACTACTCTCACTATATTGTATGTATATATATGGTATATAATACTGGTGTTGTTAGTACGTCACTGATGACGTATTTTTATTAAATCTTCATACTTTATTGTACTTATAAATTCTTTATCATCTGATGATAATCTTTCTATATCCTCTAAGGATAGAGATTTAATCATCTTTCTGATTAACGATAGAGTTCTGTTATAATCTTTTAATATATTAAGTTGATCATAACTATCTTTAATTATGAGACAATTAGATTCTTTTCTTATTTCAAAGTTGTATGTGTATTCACTAAACAAGAATGTTTCACCCTTATCCATAGTAACTTCTATATCTTTATTATAATTTAGATTTATTAATTTACTTAACCATTTAGGTGTATTTTGAAAACCAGTATATGTTGTATTTACAACTTTAGTATTATAATGTAGTATACTTTGAACACCAAGGTTATAAAATGTTTTATGTATAAACATTCTATCTTCCGCTGATTGTATATCTACACCATACTTTATACTTTGACGATTTTTAATTGATACTACACAAGATCTTGATTTGTATATATCTTCATCAGTTTTCAAAACGGTAACCTTTTCTTCCATCCAAATGTGATTACGAAGAATGGAAATACTATTCCAATTAATCCATTGTCCCAACCAAAACCTACTGTGCACATTGGTACAGATTCTATTCCTATTTTAAATTTATGATCTTTGTGTTGTTGGTATAACATATAACAACCTATAAGTGTAGAGACATTGATTGCGCCTAGTGCAAAGAAGTCAATAGACCCTGATAATAAAGGTATCATTATAATGTTTATGTATATTAATGCTACTGGAACTATTAGTCCAGATATTATTTTTTTAAGTGTTACTTTCATTTTCTTTTCTTTTATTTATTATTAATTACCTAAGTGTATTGGATTACCACCACAACCTCCTCTTTGGGTTCCACAAGATGTGAAAACTATTGATAAGGTTATGATTATTAGTATAGATATGATTAATGTCATTGCATTATCAAATCTCTTTTGTTTCTTATACATATTATCCATGTCTTATAAGTTTATTTTTCTATCATCATCATCAGGAAGCTGTGACCTTTCATAATCACTCATTTCTTTTGGATT
>TARA_R110000765_G_scaffold157225_3_pt1 | contig 10852 bp, 7 predicted proteins | sample TARA_R110000765 | Tara Oceans TARA_R110000765 (sample SAMEA4398168) | marine metagenome | biome: Polar Biome; feature: [MES] marine water layer (ENVO:01000295) within the mesopelagic zone...; material: water (ENVO:00002006), including particulate matter (ENVO:01000060) such as...... | reverse complement strand
GACATCAATTACCTCTCACCGAGTATAACTTTAACGAAGAAAATGCCATTGACCGTATTTTTTATGGCCGAATTAACATTAAAAAGGCAAATTCGTTCTTATTCTTTACCGAAATTGGGATTGTAAAAAACCTGATTCACTTCTTAAAATACAAGAATCAAGAAAATATTGGACGATTTTTGGGTGATTGGCACGGCCAGGTTTTAAAAGAAGAAGGTAATTTAACACACATTGATTTTGTGATTCCTATTCCTTTACATAGAAAAAAAATGAGGCAACGCGGCTATAACCAAGTCGCGCTTTTTGCTAAACAAGTTGCTTTACACATTAATGCCTGTTACGCCGATGATATACTTATAAAAACGGCAAATACTAAAACACAGACTAAAAAGAATAGGCTAAGCAGATGGCACGATAACCGGTCTCTTTATGAGATAAATAATAAACAAATACTTAAAAATAAAAACATTTTATTGGTCGATGATGTTATTACTACAGGTGCTACAATGGAAATTTGTGCCAATACCTTTAAAGACATTGAAGGTATAACCATTTATATTTCGAGTATGGCAGTTGTACCAAAGACATAGTTTTATATAAAATAAGTTGTTTCTTTGTGATTGATAATCGCACTTATGAGTAGAAAAATTCTTGGATTTATATTTGTTTTTATCATTGTATTGGTGTCATACCAATGTGCCCAACGAGGCACCCCTACTGGAGGACCTAAAGATATTGCCCCACCAGAATTAGTAAGGGCAGAACCCCCCAATATGTCCATTAATTTTAAGGATCAAAAAATTAGACTTTACTTTAATGAGTTGGTAAAATTGAAAGATATTCAAAAGCAACTTATTATTTCTCCCCCTTTAAAATACACACCGATTCTATCTCCTCAGGGTAATGCTAATAAATATGTTGAAATTACTATTAAAGATACCTTGGCCGCAAATACTACTTACACATTTAATTTTGGTCAGGGTATTGTAGATAACAATGAAGAAAATCCACTTCCCTTTTTTACCTACGTGTTTTCCACTGGTAATTATATTGACTCTTTAGAACTATCTGGGGTTATAACAGATGCATTCAATAAAAAGGTAGATGAATTTGTAAGTGTAATGCTTTATAAAATAGACCCAAGCTACACCGATTCTACTATTTATAAAAAACCACCTAATTATATCACCAATACTCTTGACAGTGCGATAATATTTAAGCTTAAAAATTTAAAAGAAGGTAAATATGCGCTGTTTGCCCTTAAAGATATAGCTGGCAACAATTTATTTGACCAGAAGACAGATAAAATTAGCTTTGTAGAAGACACCATAAATTTACCTACTGATTCAATATACTTATTAAATCTTTTTAAGGAAATTCCTGATTATGGCGTTGCTGTTCCTAGTATGGAGGCAAGTAATAAAATTAGTTTTGGATATTATGGCGATGGCTCAGCAATAGAAATTGAAACTATAACTAAATTACCCGATACTATAAGTTCAATAATCACTAAAGAAAGGGAAAAAGACACCTTAAATTTCTGGTTTACTCCATTCAAAATGGATTCAATACTTTTTGCAATTAGGAATGAAAATTTAAAAATTTCTGACACCTTTAATGTGAAAAGCCGAAAAGTTGCTTTTGATTCATTACGATTATCATTAAACCAGCAGGGGAATATTGAATTTGATAAACCAATTAAAATTTTAGTTAATACGCCAATTGTTAGTTTTGATTCTACTAAAATTAAACTTACTGATAAGGATACGCTACTTGTAGCCAATAATTTAAAGTTAGACTCTCTTAAGAATCATTTAAATTTTGATTTTAAAATTCTGCCTAATCAAAGCTATAAAATTGAACTATTACCTGGTGCGATTACAGATTTTTTTGATAACACAAACGATACTGTTGTATATAATCTAAGAACAAAAAGCAAAGCCGATTATGGCAACCTTAAGCTAAATCTTAATGCAACTACTATTGCCTTTCCGATAATTGTACAGTTAACTAACGAAAAAGGTAAAGTTGAAAGAGAAATTTTTGCCGCTGAATCTCAAGTTTTTGAATTCAACAATTTAAATCCAGGGAAATATATGGCAAGAATTATTTTTGATTCAAATGGGAATCAAAAATGGGATACGGGAAATTACTTAAAGAAAATAAAGCCAGAAAAAGTGAGTTATTACCCCACTCTAATAGAGATGCGAGCCAATTGGGAAGGAAATGAAACTTTTAATCTAATAGATTAAACTGGTCTCGGTCTTCTAAAAATGAAAGTTTATTACGTAACAAATCAATCTCATTTTTAGTTACCTCAACGATTAATATTTCTTCTTTTTTAGAGAATGATAATTCATTACCGAGCGGAGAGTATATACTGGTATGACCAGGATATATGTGCCCTTCATTATCCTCTCCAATTCTATTAACTCCAATACAAAATACCATATTTTCAATGGCGCGTGCTTTCAATAGAGCATCCCAAGCATTTATTCTTGGTGCAGGCCAATTAGCTGAATAAAGCAAAATGTCAATGTTTTCGGTATTTCTACTCCAAACAGGAAACCGTAGATCATAACATATCAATGGACAAAAATTAAATCCTTTATAAGCTACCACCAATCTTTTTTTACCAGATTGATATTTTTTATGCTCCCCTGCCAACGTAAATGTATGTCTCTTATCATAAGTATAAGTTTCGCCATCAGGTTTTACAAAAAAAAGACGATTATAATAGTTAGCTTTTTCATTATAAACTATGCTACCGACAATTGCACAGTTTTTTCTAGCGGCTATCTCTTTCATCCAAATCAAGGTTAGAGAACCTTCTTCACTTGCTATATTTTGTGGTGACATAGTAAACCCAGTGGTAAACATTTCTGGTAAAACAATAACATCAATTGCTCCTTCAATTTGTTCAATTTTATTACTGAACATAGCTCTATTAGCAATTGGATTTTCCCAATGTAAACTGGATTGAACGAGCGCTATTTTTAAAGTATTATTCTCATTTTTCATAAAACAACCTATTCAAGCAAATCAATAAAAGCATTTAAACCTTGGGTCTTGGCATGATCTAAAGCAGAATTACCTCTATTATCTTTAATGGTTTTATCGGCACCATTGGCTATCAATAACTTGGCAATCTCAAAACGATTAAACTGAGCGGCATAAATAAGGCATGTTGCACCCATTGCATTTCTCTCATTTAATTGAGCCTTTTTCTCAATTAAAAGTTTAGCTATATCAGTAAACCCTTTGAAACATACACCCATTAAGGCTGTATTTCCTGAAGCATCAACAGCATCAATTTTAGCTCCTTTATCTAACAGTAAGGTCGCTATCTCCATTTCATCATAATAAGTAGCCAGAATCAATGGTGTAGAACCTCGAACATCTTTACTGTTTATAAGTACTGGGTTCTTTTCTAACATAGGTTTAACCTCGTTTAAATTACCCTCCCTAATTGCCTTAAAAAAGAATTCGTTCATAGTTGTAAATTATTATTAAACCTCATGAATCTGCAAAATTATGTGTAAGAATTTAAGTTAAAGTATTTTCTTACCTACCAACTATTTTTCCTACTTTACTAGAATTATGTACCTTTAAATTATAAACATAACCATCTTGAAAACATTAGCCATTGACTTTCTCTTAAAAGAGAATCCTACTGCTATCGCTATAGTGGATACTAAGTTAAACTTTATTAGTTACTCTAACCAGTGGTTAAGCGATTTTACAGATAACAAAATAGATGTAGAAGGACTGTATCTTTTTGATATTATAAATGAAATGCCAATTCTATTTATAACTGCTATTGAATTAGCTTTAAAAGGCAATGAAAATATTAATAAAGGGCAAAAATTTGTTTTACCTAGCGGAAAAATTCAATGGCTTAAATGGAAAATTTCTCCAATTAGAAACGATATTAATATTTTAGAAGGATTAGCAATTTACTTAGAAGATATTTCCGCTGATAAAGGAGAGCTCGAACTACTTCAAAAGGCGGAAACTGTAGCAAAAATAGGAGGTTGGGAGATTGACCTACAAAAAAATTCGCTTTATTGGACCAAAACCACCAAGAATATACACGAGGTGCCAGACGATTTCATGCCTGATTTAGCACAAGGTATCAATTTTTATAAAGAAGGATATCATAGAAAAAAAATAACCGAATTAGTTAATGCTGCCATTGAAAAAGGGAAACCATGGGATACCGAGCTAATAATTGTAACTTCTAAAGGCAATGAAATATGGGTAAGGGCAATAGGTGAGCCTGAGATATTTAACAATAAGGTTTTACGCATTGTAGGTACTTTTCAAGATATTGATGAAAGAAAAAAAATCGAATTAGCACATGAAGAAATCAAAGAACGTTTAAAGCTTGCGACACAAACCGCCCAAATTGGTATTTGGGAGTATAATCTTATAAAGAATGAGTTAGTTTGGGATAGTGCGATGTATAAAATCTTCGGTGTTAATAAAAATCAATTTTCAGGAGTTTTTGAGGCATGGGAATCTACCATACACCCTGATGATAAAGAGAAAGCACTAAAAGCCACAAACGATGCTATTTTAGGCATAAAAGATTTCGACGAAGAGTTTAGAATCAAATTACAGAACGGGCAAGTAAAATATATAAAAGGCCTTTCTAAAACTATAAGAGATTTAAACGGCACAGCCATTAAGATGACTGGAGCCAATTGGGATATTACTGATTTACGAAGTGCAGAATTAAAATTGGAGAGAAGCAGAGAGTCCTTTACAGAGACTTTCGACAATGCAGCAATCGGCATGGCTTTGGTAAGTCCTGAGCTTAATTGGTTAAAAGTGAATAAAAGTTTGTTGACTAGTTTAGGTTATTCTGAAAAGGAGTTATTAAGAATGAAAACCACCGATATCACACATCCCGATGATTTAGAAGAAAGTACAGCTTTTAAAAAAATAGTGTTTAAGGGCGCAAAAGATACGTATCAATTACAAAAAAGATATTTTCATAAAAATGGCCATATAGTGCATGCAATTATTGGCGTGACACCAGTAAAGGATCTAGATGGAAATCCTAGCCATGCTATTGCCCAATTTCTAGATATTACCGATAGGATTGAAGCTGAAAAGAGACTTGAAACTTTAGTAGACGTTACAAAAAGTCAAAATGATAGTCTAATGAACTTTGCCCATATTGTTTCTCACAATCTACGTTCACATTCAACTAACATGACAATGCTTGCGAAATTTTTGTCAGAAGAAGAAGATAAGAATGAATTGAAAAATATTAATCGAATGATTTCTGATGCTGCTGAAAGTCTTTCTGAAACCATAGCACATTTAAATGATGTCGTTCAGGTTAAAACAGGAGCATTAGAGAATCTTCAAAGTATTGGCGTATTAAATACTATTGAGCATATTAAAAAGAGTATAGGCGGTTTATTAGAGGAGCAAGATGCCGTTGTAAAAATAAATATTGAAAAATCGCATTTCGTAAATGCCGTACCTGCTTACCTAGAAAGTATATTTTTAAATATTCTAACCAATTCATTAAAATATAGTTCTCCAGACCGAACCCCTATTATTGAAATAAAATCAAAACTAAAAAAGGAAACTATACTAATTATTTTCAAAGATAATGGGCAAGGAATCGATTTAAAACGGCATGGTGATAAAATATTCGGTATGTACAAAACATTCCATAAACATAAAGACGCTAAAGGCATCGGTTTGTTCATTACAAAAAATCAAATAGAAGCTATGAGTGGCAGTATTGAAATAGAAAGTGTCGTAGATGAAGGCACCACCATTTTCATAGAATTGAAACAAAGCTAAAACCAAATTATTATGAAGAATGTACAAGTATGCTGTATTATAGATGACGACCCCATTTTCATATATGGTACCAAAAGAATAATGAAAGAAGTTGATTTTGCAGAAAATATAATAGTTTATAATAATGGCCAAGAGGCAGTTAACGGTCTTAAAGAAATTATTATTGAAGGGGGAATGCTGCCTGAAGTAATATTTTTAGATTTAAATATGCCAATTATGAACGGTTGGGAATTTTTAGATGAGTATAAAAATTGTCGCCATGATATTTCGAAGAAGACTATTATTTACATTATTAGTTCATCGGTAGACCCTAGAGATTTAGAGCGTGTTAAACACTATAACCAAGTTAACAATTATATTTTAAAACCAATTACACCAGATGATTTATCCAAAATTATAAGCGCAACAACAGTATAATTTATACTAGCATCTTGGTATTTTAGTTTTAAATAATGTAAGCATAACACCCTAAATATGTTAGACTTACATTATTTTTCTGTTAATAAAAGTTGTTGTAAATTATTCTCTTAATTTCTTTCACACCTAACTTATTACTTATCTTCGCCTTTTATTATTTAGACTTTTTACAAACCTAAATCACAGAAAGATTTAATTAAGAATTAATCACAAATGAGCATATTTTCTAGCTGTTGTATCATTGATGATGACGAATTTTTTTCAATAAGCAGTAAAAGAGTTTTAAAGCAATTTGACTTTTCTGATAATGTCTTGTATTACACTGGTGGTCAAGAAGCACTAAATGGCTTAATAGGTTTATTAGTAGAGAACATACCACTGCCAACTATAATTTTTCTTGATTTAAATATGCCTCGAAGAGACGGATGGTCATTTCTAGAAGAGTTTCAAGACCTACCTGAAGACAAAATAGCTCATGTGCAAATTTATATTACCAGTTCGTTCATTAGTCCAGAACTAATGAAAAAGGCAAAAAACTACAGTGTAGTTAAAGATTATATCGTTAAGCCTTTAACCGATAGTGCTGTAAAAAAAATAATTGATTCGCAATAGTTAGAGTAATACTATCTTACACCCGGTGTAAAATCTAGAGGAGCATTTTGTGGTAGATTTAAAGTCCCATTATTACCCGTATCATTATATATAATCCATTCACTTTCAGTGAAAACCGAATTTCCTGACATCACCTCTATTTTTCTTTCTGCCTTACCATCTTCAAATTCATGGTTTGTATTGCTCCCATCTTCCCCAATAACGCCAAACATATCAATCACAGTACCGAAAGGGTCTATTAAAGCAATATTATCATCACCATTAGAATCTGCTGGTGAATTAGTACCCACCGAAATTGTTGGCGAAAACCCATACACATTTTCAAATTCTAAAGCATTTGATGAAATTACTATAAGTCCGTTGGCGTCAATACTGTACTCAGATAACTCTATTGTTGAGCTCACTTCGGTGCTTGAATTCGTATAACGTACCAAGGTCCAACCTTTCAATGATAAAGCTTCATGTGAAGAATTATATAATTCTAAAAACCTTGCGCCAGAATTATTATCAGGATCTGCAATTTCGGAGATAAAAATTGAGGTTGATGTAAATTCATCTATCAACTCTTCGCAGCGTTCTTTATTAAATTCTAAATCATCAACCGTTCTAATAATTAATTGAAACTCATTTTTATTCATTGTTAAAACACCAGAAGCAGCACCCATCTTATTAGGGATAATTTGCGATTGAAAATCAGAATAGCCACTATTTACAAGTACCAATTCATTATCATCACAATCAACCAAAGTTCTTTGCGTCTCTTCTTTTTCAACTGCAAAAGATTGACCTAGTTCATTTTCTTTAAACTCAGTATTATCTATACGCACCAATGTATTGACCATACTTTCGTTTAATTCTAAAATAGAAACAACAGTAGGAGAAATGTTTTCAACTGGATCACAAGACAATAAAATATGACTAAAAATTACACTATTAGGTAACCTACCCACACTTCGATTACCAAAAGAGGTGAACACACCTCCAATTTTAAAAACATCATTAGCCTTACCTAAATACAACCCTTTCAATTTTATAAAAATAGGCTGACCAATATCAAAAAATAAATGGGAATCTCTAAGCTCTAATTCTATTTGTAAACCCCCTGTAGCATTACTCGCTACATCTTGAAAATGAAGTATGTTGAAAAAATTTCCTGCCTTATCTGAAGAAACAACATATCCTTTAAGGACCAAATCATCTTGTATTTGAGCAGTTTCACCAGTATACAATCTTTTAAGCTCTGAAATACTTACGAAATTAAAATCCTCATCAGAACAAATTAATTCAGGTTTTTCAAAATCCTTATTTTTTACACATGCGCCAATCAAAAGCAATATGCTCAAAACATAGATTTTAAATTTGTAACTGCTTTTAAAAATTATCATAATTAGAAACTAAACGCTATATTTAAAAAGTAAGTTCTACCGAAGCCATACCAATACTTTGGCGCAAAAGATGGGTTACCACTAAAATTATCTTGCTTTAATTGGCCATAATTGCCATTTCTACTTTGCTCATATCCGCCAGTTCTGAAGTCGGCATCAAAAACATTGTTGACACTTAAAAAGACACTTATATATTTTCCTTTCTTTAACCAAGACTTACCACCAACTAGATTTAGCAGATAGAAGTTGTCTAAAGGTTTCTGACGTAATAGTTTTTGAACATTTTCATCTGTAGCATCAGGAAATCTTTCATCCGTTTCTGGGTCAATTAAAAAGCTTTGAGTTCTTGTTATCGTAGAAATATTTGCATAATTATTGGCCAAGTAATTCGCCGTCATACTTACCCACCAATACTTTGGGTCTCTATATTCAATACCTGCAGAAATTGCTTTTTGTGGCCCTTGAGCCAATTTATATCCTTTAATAGTAGATTGCCCAAAAAACTTTGAACCAGAAACATCAATTAAATCTTCAGTTGCCCCTGCTGTATCAAAGTTAATTGTTACAAAAGGATCACTAGCATATAAATACTTCGCTACTGATGCAACCAATGATAATTTTACCGCGCTTGATAATTGATACTCTAAGCCAAGTTCTGTACCTAAATTCAACTTATCTAAATCGGTCAAAACCTCTTGCACAAAATCTGATCCTATTCCAGAATCAACGAAAAAGAAATTAACATCTGTACCATTTTGAAAGCGTGTATAGAAACCTGTTAGTCGACCAGTAAGTTTTGGCATTCTAAGAAAATAATTTAAATCTATGCTTGTAATTTTTTCACTTTGTAAATTGGGAACTACCGTATTATTTTCTCTTGGATTTATAAAGACATTTTGAAGCAACGGTGCCTTATTTACATAAGCTACATTAGCAGTAGCCCAATGTCTTCCTGTAATATTATAGGTTAACCCAGATTTGCCCGACCAATTTGAAAATTCTATTGACTCACTTTCTCCAATAGAACTGTCTTGAAAGCGTTCATTTTTAAACAATCCATTTCGCTGATAACTCACCTTGCTGTATTTACCAGATATAAATGCATTTACCTTATCATAGTTTAAATTTAATTGGGCGTACAAGTCTGCCATATTCCCTTCAAAATCATATTTGTAATTAAAAATATCGCCTCCCTGTTTTTCGACATTTCCGTCAACATCATTAAGAGTTTCAGAAAATGTGTCGATATCTCGGTGAAATTCTGCGCCAATCAAATCATCGATTATTGCATAATTTTTAGACGTGAGTTGCTTATAGGTTAGACCAAAATCTATTCTTAAATGACTATTAATTTCAATATTAGTGTTTACCCTAGCCGTAAACTGATTATCTTTTGTGGTATCATCGTATAGCACATATGCAGCCTCACCTTCTTGGCTTAAACTGGTATTAGCTAAATAAATATTACTCCAATTCAATTGTGGATTTTGAATAAAACCTTCTTTAGCCAAAACCGCACTTTCAAAATTTGCACCTATTGGACTATTTAAATAAAAACTTGGTAAATATCTATAGTAAGTAGGATCAGGATTTGGAGCATTAAAATAACCTAACCTACTTCTTTCATAAATTCCGGTTTGGTAAGCTAAACCAGCATTTACCATTAATCCTTTAGATTCATGATTATAGTTCAATAAAAATAATGGTTCCCGTATATTTCGCTCTTTAGAATTACGAATCTTACCGTTTTGAAAACCCCAATACGGATTGTATCTATTTCCTTGAATTTGAAATACTTCTTCGGTAATTGCAGAAGATCGACCTCTTCTGTTCGAAGCTACAATAGCAGTCGCAGACAGTGTATTTTGCTCATTTAGCAGATATTCAAAAGAGCCGTAAATTGAATATGAATCATATAAAGTACCAGTGATATAACCTTCCTTAGCCCATCTTCTAGAAGCCGAAAGTATATAGGCATACTTTTCTTTTTTAACCCCTGAATTATAGGTTGCCATAAGCCTACCGCCATATGTTCTGTTTGATAGAGATGATGATAGCCGAGTGCCTGGTCGTAACCCTGATGGCCGTAAATCTATATTTGTATTTCCTAGAATACCGCCAAAAGTGAAATCGGAAGCACTTAAACCATTAGCGTATTGTTGATTTCTAATTACATCATTCAACCCGCCCCAATTATTCCATTGAGGTCTACCATCGTACATTTTATTCATTGGTATTCCATTTAAAGACACCTCTCCGTATTGTGAATCATATCCTCTTACCCTAAAAAATGCTTGACCGAAATCAAAAGCGGCCCTGTTAAGAAAAATGTCTTTGGTAGATTGAAGTAATGCCAATGCATTGGAGTTTACTTCATCATCTAGCAACTCATCATCAGAAATATTTACCAGATTAATAGTTTTTTCAAATGTTATATCTTGTTCTAAACGAATGGTTCCTAAGTCTAAATTAACACCTTCAAGAAAAATAGGTATTCGCTTAATAACAAAATCTTGTGCCGAAATATTTAAAATAAATTGTCCTTTTTTCGAAGTAGATATGCTAAACTCGCCCATGTCATTGGTGCCAATTGAAAAGGTGCTCCCCTCAAT
>TARA_R110000765_G_scaffold6844_5_pt1 | contig 10861 bp, 10 predicted proteins | sample TARA_R110000765 | Tara Oceans TARA_R110000765 (sample SAMEA4398168) | marine metagenome | biome: Polar Biome; feature: [MES] marine water layer (ENVO:01000295) within the mesopelagic zone...; material: water (ENVO:00002006), including particulate matter (ENVO:01000060) such as...... | reverse complement strand
GTCCGCTATCAGGCGGAAATGGAGAATTTAGACCTAAAAAACAGGGAGCAAAAAGGGGAAGTAGAAAAATTACAGGAAAAATTCACCAAGGAGTTCGAGAATTTGGCCAATAAAATATTAGATGAAAAGAGCACCAAATTCACCGAGCAGAACAGGGAGAACATTAAAAATATATTGACCCCCTTACAGGAAAAAATAATTCTTTTTGAAAAAAAGGTAGAGGACAGCCAAAAAGAAAGTGTGGGCATGCATTCTGCCTTAAAGGAACAATTGGCCAATCTTCAAACGCAAAATCTTAAAATAACCCAAGAAGCCGAAAATTTGACCAAAGCCCTAAAAGGCGACAGTAAGATGCAGGGCAATTGGGGCGAATTGGTTTTGGAACGAGTGCTTGAAAAATCGGGTCTGGAAAAAGATCGGGAATATACGGTACAACAAAGCTTTACCAGGGAAGACGGAAGTCGCGTACTGCCCGATGTTATTATAAACCTGCCCGACGGCAAAAAGATGATCGTAGATTCCAAGGTTTCCCTAACGGATTATGAGCGATATGTAAATGCCGAGGATGAATTAAAGGAAAAATTTCTGAAAGATCATATCAATTCCCTGAGAAGGCATGTGGACCAACTTTCTGCCAAGAAATACGAGGACCTTTATGAAATGGAGAGCCCAGATTTTGTACTGATGTTCGTCCCGATAGAACCTGCATTTGCCATTGCCATAAACAACGATAACAACCTGTACAACAAGGCATTTGAACAGAACATAATCATAGTTACCCCTTCTACCCTCTTGGCTACCTTACGCACTATAGATACCATGTGGAACAATGAAAAACAACAGCGCAACGCCATTGAAATTGCACGACAGGCCGGAGCCTTATATGACAAATTTGAGGGTTTTGTTGGGGATTTGATGAAGGTGGGCAAAAAGATGGATGAAGCAAAATCCGAATATAAGGGAGCCATGAACAAATTGGTTGATGGCCGAGGGAATATCATTACCAGTATTGAGAAATTAAAGAAAATGGGTGCCAAGGCAAAAAAATCCATCCCCGAATCCTTACTTAAAAGAGCACAGGACGATGATGACGACAACGAAGAACCCTTAACCTTGCTTTAAACAAACTAAGAATTATTATGAAAAAAATACTCGGATTAACCCTGCTCGGTCTGGCCCTAATTATGACGGCCTATTTTTCCTTTGTTTATTTTGTTCCTTATAGCGAAGGTATCCGTTCCGGTGAACTAATCAAAATTAGTCATAAGGGAGTGCTTATAAAGACATGGGAAGGTGAGATAAGCCAAGGAATATCAGGGGCACAAATATTTTCCTTCTCCGTCTTAAAAGACGATGTTATTGACAAGTTGAAAGAATATCAGGGGTCTTATGTTAAAGTGACTTATATTGAGCGCTACAGGACCTTTTTTTGGTTAGGTGATACCAAATATTTTATCACTTCTGTTGAAAAGGAAAACTCTCCCCACTTAAACTAAAAACAATGGACAAATTTAAAACTGCCAGACAATCCAGAATATCTATAACCGAGTTAATGCTGCCTTCTCATTCCAATTTTGGTGGCAAGGTACACGGTGGCCACATATTAAACCTAATGGATCAAATTGCCTTTGCCTGCGCCTCAAAGCACTCTAGAAAATATTGTGTAACAGCTTCCGTGAACAAGGTGGATTTTTTGAATCCTATTGAAGTTGGGGAGTTGATTACACTTAAGGCTTCGGTAAATTATACTGGACGCACCTCTATGGTCATAGGCGTACGTGTCGAATCTGAAAATGTAACTACAGGTAAGAAGAAGCATTGCAATTCCTCTTATTTTACCATGGTCGCCAAAGATGCAGACGGACGGAGCACCCCTGTACCCGGCCTAATCATTGAAGACGAACAAGGGGTTCGTAGGTTTTGCCGTAGTATTCAATGGAAAAAACAGGCCATGTCCAGAAGCAGTCAATTTGAATCTTCCCAATTTAAAATGAATGACCACTTAAAGGATTTGGACAACGAAAATGTAAAAATTAATTTGGATCCCGCTTAATTGATTTGGGCTGCGGCCTCCTCGTCCAGAAACCAAATTAATTCCCCTGAGGTAGGCGCTACCAATGAAGCTGGGTAATTCTCATGACCTTCCTCTTTGGTAATTATAGACCTGACTTTTTCGGCTTTACTGCTCCCTGTAACCAAAAACGCAACCGTCTTGGCGTTGTTGATCAGCTTACCGGTTATGGTAATCCTTCTTTGTCCCGAATCGGGATGAATCGCTACTCCACAGTTATTAGGAGAGTCCCAAAGGCCAATTTCATGTGGGAATATTGATGCTGTATGTCCGTCATCACCCATGCCAAGGATCACCAAGTCAAATTGAGGTATATTGTCCACTATGGGCAATTCCTCTTCCAAGACCTTTCCATATCTTCCAGCCTCCAATTCCGGCAGGTCTTCCCCAAGAACACGATGAATATTATCTTTAGGAATATTGATCTTGGACAACAAGTGATCTACCGTCATTTTATAATTGCTTTCCGAATCGGTAGGAGGAACACAACGTTCATCTCCCCAATACAAATGAACCGTAGACCAATCCACCTCCTCATAATGCTCTGCCATATAATCAAAGACCACCTTAGGAGTACTACCTCCGGACAAGGCAATATGGGTTGTTTTATTATCATTTATCAGTTCTTCCAGATAATCGGAAAAGTTTTTGGCAACCTCCGTTTTGGTAGGCGATATATTAATATGCATCTATTATATTTTATAAATTAATTTTTACTTAATAACACAGAAGCCCGGATCGTCGGCCAAGTTTTCACCAGGATTCCTCCACTTCAAGTCCCCTTCCAACAAACGGTCCGAATTAGTTGGACCCCATACTCCGGAAGAATAACCATATATGTTAACATCCGAACCATTCTTCCAATAGTCCAAGATAGGATCTACAAACTCCCATGCCGCTTCCACTTCATCCGCCCTGGCATAAAGTGTAGCATCGCCCTGCATGGCATCTAGCAACAGTCTTTCGTATGCGTCCATTACATTATTGTCTGCCAGATTGGAATAGTAAAAGTCCAGATTGGCGCGTTCTACAGTAAAGCCCTGTCCAGGAACTTTCACTCCAAATTTAACAAGGATACCTTCATCCGGTTGAATCCTAATGATCAACTGGTTGTCCTTATTGTTCATATCAGAATTTTTGAACACCTGGTGGTGGGGCGATTTAAAATGTATTACCACTTCGGTTACCTTGGTAGGCATTCTTTTGGCGGTACGCACATAGAAGGGAACGTCTTTCCACCTCCAATTATCCACAAAAAATTTGATGGCGGCATAGGTCTCCGTCTTGGAGTTGGGATCTACACCTTCCTCTTCCCTATATCCTTTCACTTTTTTACCATCTATGACAGATGAGAGGTATTGTGCCCTAACGGTATTGTTGTATAAGGTTTCCTCATCGCGCATAATCCGCAATGATTTTAATGCCTTGACCTTTTCGTTCCTAATTTCCTGGGCGCTGGCATCGATTGGCGGTTCCATTACAATTAATGAAACTATCTGCAATAAATGATTCTGGAACATATCACGAAGCGCACCCGATTTATCATAATAACCGCCCCTTTTTTCCACACCAACACTTTCGGCATTGGTAATTTCTATATGGTGTATGTAATTTCTGTTCCATAGCGGCTCAAAAATACTATTGGAGAAACGGGTCACCAATAAATTCTGAACTGTTTCCTTACCCAAATAATGGTCAATCCTATAGATCTGGGATTCATTGAAGTAGGTCTGCAGACCTTTATTTAGATTCTTTGCGGTCTCCAAGCTATAGCCAAATGGTTTTTCAACAATGATTCGCTTCCAGCCGTCGGTTTCGTTATTTAAACCTTGCTCGGAAAGATTTTTTGCTATTAGCTCGTAGAGACTGGGCGGAGTGGAAAGATAAAATATATAGTTGCCCCCAGTGCTAAATTTATTATTTAAATCAGATATCCTGGTTGCCAACTTACTGTACACCTTATTGTAATCATCGCCCAGATCCTCATAAAAAAACTTATCGGCAAAGGTGTTTATAAAATCCGAGGATGCGTCCTTTACCTTATCCTTTAGGTAGGTACTTTCCTGGACCACCTTCCTCCTGAACTCACCATCGGTCATGTTACTCCTACTTACTCCCAATACCACGAAATTCTCAGGAAGTTGTTTTGCCTTGTATAAATTAAATAAAGCTGGTACCAGCTTTCTAGCAGTTAAATCTCCTGATGCCCCAAAAATAACAAGCATTTGATTTGCTGTTTTGTTCATATTATAATTATTGGAAGTTTTGCTCAATTTGTTGGGAATTTAAAACTTTGGTTCTAAAAACCGTATAATTGACTATTTTTGATTTTTGAATTATCGTGCGAAGATAAAACTAATTTAGATTATTCATTTATAAACAAGGACACTTAACAAAAGCCACTTTATTTTGTTAAATAACTTTAAGGAAAAAACATGGAAAACACATATGATTTTGGATTGATTGGCCTAGGGGTAATGGGACGTAATTTTATTTTGAACGTTGCGGACAACAACTTTTCGGCCATGGGATACGATCTTGATGATGAAAAAGTAAATGCACTGATCGAAGAAGGAAAGGATACCAAAAGAGTAAACGCCTCTACAGATATTCAACACTTCGTACAATCCTTATCACAGCCTAGAAAAATCATGCTTTTGGTACCCGCTGGTAAAATAGTGGACTCCGTAATTGAAAGCCTATTGCCATATTTGGACAAAAACGACCTTATCATAGACGGAGGTAATTCCTTTTTTACCGATACCGATCGTAGGGAGACCTATTTACAAAGTAAAGGAATTCACTTTTTTGGCTCTGGGGTCTCTGGAGGCGCAAAAGGTGCCAGGAGGGGTCCAAGCATAATGCCAGGAGGAAACAAGGAGGCCTACAAAGAGGTACAACCCATATTTGAGGCCGTCTCCGCCAAATTTAAAGGAGAGCCTTGTGTAGCCTATTTGGGACCAAAATCTGCCGGCAACTATGTAAAAATGGTTCATAACGGCATTGAGTATGGCCTAATGCAACTTACCTCCGAAATATATGACCTCTTAAAAAAAGCAGGCAAATACAATAATGATGAACTTCATGACATTTTTGATTCCTGGAACAAAGGTAGATTACAGTCCTTTTTAATAGAGATATCTGCAGAGATTTTTAAACAGGAAGATGATAAAGGAGAAGGTAGATTGGTAGATAAGATATTGGACAAAGCCAAACAAAAAGGCACTGGAAAATGGACTTCCCAAAATGCAATGGACCTAGGTATTCCAATTCCCAGCATAGATATAGCCGTGAGTATGAGGGAAATTTCGGCCTTAAAGGAAGAAAGGGTTTTGGCCGATAAGTTGTATAACAGGCCGGAACCGGCCATAATGGACAAAAAGGAAATGGCCAAATGGGCAGAGGAAGCCCTTTACTTTTCCTTTATTACCACCTATGCCCAAGGACTACATCAATTGGCGGATGCCTCCAAGGAATACGGCTACGATCTGGATCTTTCCGTAATAGCCAAAATTTGGAGGGCGGGATGTATTATCCGTGCCGGATTGCTGGAAGACATATCCGCAGCCTTTACCAAGGACAGGCAATTGCCAAACCTTTTGTTATCACCACAGTTTGTTCCCAAGGTACAATCTACAGTAGGGGCCGCGAGAAATCTTGTAGCCTATGGGGCCAAAAATGGCATTCCATTGCCAGGTCTTTCCAACTCCTTAACGTATTTTGATGCCTATACCTCTGGCAGATTGCCATTGAACCTTATTCAGGCGCAACGCGATCACTTTGGATCGCACACCTATGAAAGGACAGATATGGAAGGCATCTTCCATACCGAATGGGAATAATAGCCTAGGGATTTAACAAACCTTTGTGTATAACTTTTTTTGGGCTACTTTTAATTAATATTAAAAATAGCCCAAAATATTTAAGATGAGCGGAAGTATTCAGGACATGAACAATAGAGTGAACCAGAATCGCTCTTTAAAACCTTCCAATAGAGCTAGGTTTAAGGACAACAATAGGGATAACATATATTCCGATTCCTCACCCGCTTATACAAAACTGAACTTCAAGACCGTTTCCGAAATAGAATTAAAGAAAATAAAGGAAAGAATTAAAAATAGGGCCCTAAGGGATCGCACTAGGCAAACTTATATTTTCCTTTTTATCGTAGTTGTCCTTTTAGGGTTGCTAATTTTACTCTTCAAATAAAAAGAACACCACAACAATATATGCCGTGGTGTTCCCACCTAAAAAACCACTAAACACACATTACCAATTTTAACCCCGCCTTAGAAATAATGTGTCTGTACCACCCAATTATTATGTGATCACAGATTCAAAATTTTGCTTTCCATAGACGGACCAAGTTCATAGATTGCACCTAACAATTCCTGTTTTAATTCTGAAAGCTTGGAATAATTCCCAGTGGCCTTGTAAATTTCCGCTGTACGATAAAGTATTGTAGGCTCATAGGTTTTGCCTTCAATATGTTTCCTAACAATCTCTAGGGCCCTATCCTTTTCTCCTAGTTTAAAATAACTATAAGCCAATAGATTATAGGATTCCGGAGTAGGCCTATTATCCACTTCAATTTCCGCTACCTTCAGCGCCTTATTGTATTGTTCTGTCAATTCCAAATACATATCTGCATTATAAACATTGTACATAGCACCATAACTAGGGTTCTCCACGGCTATGGCATAGCTGTCCAAGTTATGGGTCAATTGCGAGCTGTCCCCCATATACTCAGCTATCTCTGCTTTCAACAGGAAGTAGTCTGGAGACATATAAGTTTTAGTAATGGAATCCAAAATTCGCAATGCCTCTTTGGGGTTTTTTTCATAAGAAAATACGATCCAAGCAATTCCTTTCTTGGCATAAGCGTTTTGGGGATCCATTCGTAGTGATTTTAAATAGTGATCATAGGAGTCCTGTATTCTTCCCGCATGTCCGTAATAATCCGCCAAATTGGTATAGGACCACAACATTAAGGAGGAATTTTTTGCGGATTCGGCTTTTACCTTTGCCTTCTCCATGAAATGAATGGCTGTTTCCAAATCCCCTATATGATCGTTCCATTTGGCCAATCGAATCAAATAATCAAAATCGGACATATTCTTTATACTATCCAGATACTTCTGGGCGTCTACATAATTGCCTAGTTCCATATGGACATCAAAAAGTAATTTCTGCGACTCTCCAACCCCACTGCCCATATTCCTGGATAATTTGGCCAGCTCCAATGCCTCCTTGAACCGGTGTTGTGAAATGTAGTTACGGGCCAATGCCCTGTAATAACCGGATTTTCCAATCGCAGCGATTTCAACAGCCTTTTTCAGGGCTCTTTCCGCCATTTTAAGCTGAGTAATATCTCCGGTCTCTTGAAAATACCTACTGTACTCCCCTGCAACGATCCCAAAACTCATAAGCTGCATACTGTCCGGTTTGATCATGGAATTCCATTGCTCAAAATATTTGGATGTTTTCTTGGATTCCGCTGAACTGAGATAAACATCATAATCGCGGATGTCTGTAATTTGCTCTGGAGCCTCCTGGGAACAGGATACCAACATAAGCAACACTATAATTAGAAATGTATATTTCATTGTTGAAGGTTTTAATTACTAAGTGATACTTTCTTAAATAAGGGAGGACTATTGCCATCCTCCCCTATTCTCTTTTTCATCTACTTAAATTATATGGTATATTTTTCTGTTAGATCTGCCCTACTTCTTCATTCCCGTCCGTACCGGAGCGGGCGGACAGGCCGGTGCAATTCGCCATTAAACAATTATTCCGAGTAATTGTACAGAGTTGTCAAAAACTGTCATGGCTCATTTCACAGATAAATACCTATTCCGGATTACCCACATATGGAAAACTTGAAGAGACGGTAGCTGTTAACGCAACACCATCGGAAGTTAGTCTTGGAGTATCCGGACTACCATCCATATTTTTATCGGAACCGTCAAAACGGTCCCCTTCAGCCCCACCAAATAATAGTATTAATGAAACATCTATTACATCATCTGTCAACCTCCTACCGGTAAGTGCTACCTCGTCCCCGTCCGGAACCAATATCCTACCATCGTTGTCAAAATCGGTTCCCGGATCAAAATAAGTAGTGGGCAAGCTTGGAGAAATCTCCAATACGTCTGCAGCCAAGTAAGTCGTTAGGGTAGCGGCATCCAGTCCCAAAATATTATTCTCGTAATTAAGGGCAGCTGGGTCAATACCTAAAAGATCGGCATACACATCATAATATTGCTCCAATCGAGCTTCATACCCAGCTTGGAAAGTAGCAGCCATTTCCGAAGGAATAGTCCTGTTATGTGCATCCTTTACACTTGGCTGACCCTCCATATCGTATCCGAAAACCGTATTTATTCCAGGTCTCCCCATATGATCCACCTGGGTATAGTTACCCGAAAAATCCACCGCGGTCATACAAGGTTCGCAAGAGCCTCCACAATCAATGCCCGTTTCACTTCCATTCATTAAACCATCATTACAAGTGGCCATAGCAATGGGCTCCATCATGTCGTCATCGTTATTGCAAGAAGCCATTACAGCCAGTCCCATTATCGACAGGAATAAGTACTTTATATTATTTAGTATCATAGTTGTATTTTTAATAGTTATGTGATTATTGTTTTTTGTTTGTAGTAACCCAGGCCTTATAAACCGGTAATTGCAACGCATTAGTACCTGTAGGGGTTCCTAACAAGGTGTTTGGCACCTCTATGACAATGGACATGGTATTTTTACCTTCAAAAGTATCCACTGCCTCATCAGCAGTCTTAAATCCTCCTGGAGCCATTCCGCCAATGACGGCATTAAATTGGAAGAAATCGAAGAAAAAAGAGTCCTGTCTAGGTCCGGCAAAAAGCGTTACACCATTTGCCGTAGTTGCCTTAATGGCGGTTGTTCCGGAAATTTCAACACTTCCCAACGGGGAGTCCACCAAAACTTCACTGTCCAATCCAGTTTTTATAGGCGTTACAGGTCCAAAGAAATACATTCTACCATCTCTAGGTATGGCCTGGATTACCAAATCCTCTACCAAATCCCCGTCGGTATCAATATTGATTTCGGTTAAAACCATTTCATCAAAGCTTCCATATGCCAAATCTGGCAGCACATTGGACTGAAGGTCCACCACAAAAACAGTATTGTCCGATCCCTCGGAAGGCTCAAATCCGTAAAAATCCGCGATATCCGCAGAAGTTCCCATGGAAGAAGGTGCGTCTATGTGATCCGCAGCCACTAAAATAGCGCCTGCCACCATTAACAAGCCAAGTCCAAATAATAATTTTGTCTTTTTCATAATTAAGATATTTTTAGATTAAAATCACCCTTACCTACGGAGGTTGAATTGTAGGGGTTTGGTTTTAAATGTTAATATTATGTTAACTTGTAAATGGGCCCGTTTGCCGAAAAAACAAGCACGATAAGAATGAAGTCCCATATTTTAATTTAATTTTACCCTCTAAAATTTGGATCTATGAATCCTTCGGCCTCTGGTTGGATAGATAAGTTTGGGTATCTGGTAAAGGACAATAATGATTATTTCAGCTCCTTTGAAGATCTATATTCCCTTCTAAAAAGTACCGGTTTTGTATATGGGATCAATTTGGATATCCCCCCTTTTATCATCAAAGAGGTTCCCTTGTCCGAAGATGAGAAAGCAAAGATCAATTTAATAACCGCCCTCTATTTTACCTATAAGCTCAAAAACAAGGAGCACAATTTTGAAACCTTCCTGGGATACATCTTTATGTTTTATAAAGACTTGGGAATAAACAGAATTTCCTTCCTAAACAAATTCCTGACGGGAAAGAAAACATCTTCCAAACTGGAAAACCTCTTAAATTCCAGAATATATCTTGAGGATAATGTTATAAGCAAGACCTTCAATAACATCATAACCAATTCGCTACTTTTTATAGATGTTCTTAGCTTTAAAAGATATCTAGAGGGAGAAACATCCATAAAGGAATATGCCCAACGCTTGGAACATATCACCATAAACATCACATATCATACCTTAAATTCGAAAGAAAAAAACAAGAGTGACGAAAGATTGGCGCAACTTTTTGCCTCCTCGCTGACCTTCATTGAAAGTGTAAGACAGGATTTTGATGGCTCCTATAGAAATGAATTGGTGAACAAATATTCCACTTCGGAAAATAGATATTTCTTGGATGTTGCCTGCTTAACGGTATGGGAAGATCTGTCTTTGGATTACACCGAATCGGACTTTATTTTTGGCTTGGGAAGAGACCTTGGTTTTGACCAAAATGGTATAGCAAATTCGCTGCAGGATGTAACCGGATTTTTTCAATTAAATGCCGACAAAATACCCCATCTAAAAGATCATAATTTGGCTGTCCAGTTTTACGATAGCATGTCTAAAATTGTAAACAAATTGATCCTCAGAAATAGCAAACGTCTACAAAAAGAACTTTCGGAAAGTAAGGAATTGGTCACCTTATTATCCAAATCAACGGTCAAGGATCTTAGCCCGGAAGAGAAGAAAAAAGTACAAAATCACCTAGTCGATATTTTTAAAAGTATCCCCTCGTTGGCGATTTTTATACTTCCTGGAGGGGCAGTTTTACTGCCAATATTCATCAAATTAATTCCTAAATTACTACCTTCCTCATTTGACGATAACAGGGTTGAAGAATAGTCCAAAATTGCCCAAAAACACTACTATAAGAAAAACCTATAGTGAATATTTTTTAAACTTAACATTTTTAAAATCAACTAATTAAAATAATTTACTCT
>TARA_R110000765_G_scaffold313179_1_pt1 | contig 10862 bp, 7 predicted proteins | sample TARA_R110000765 | Tara Oceans TARA_R110000765 (sample SAMEA4398168) | marine metagenome | biome: Polar Biome; feature: [MES] marine water layer (ENVO:01000295) within the mesopelagic zone...; material: water (ENVO:00002006), including particulate matter (ENVO:01000060) such as...... | reverse complement strand
TCCACTAAATGTAAAGGTAGCGTTTGGGTCAGCTGGTAGAAAGTTTCCGGTACCTACGCCTGATACGTGGAACAGAGGTTCGCTCATACTTTTAGATGAGTCTAGATGTGGAAATGATATAAACTTCGCGTTTGTATTCCAACCCGACGCGACGTAGCAGCTTCTAGCGTTGCGTTGATCCGTGGCAGAGCTAACGTCGTACCACAAGGATTGAGAGTATATCGAAGAAGGTGCTACTTCACTACCCCAAGGGTAGTTACCTGCGGAGACTGTAACGCCATCAATTTTGGCGGCTACAACTGCAGTCGATCCAGGAATATCAGCAGAGTAGTTTCTGTTAATAATCTCAAGGCTGCCGGTTCCTTTAAGGTTAAAATTTTCAAGGACTAGCTCCCCTAGGTCGCCGTAATCACAGACTTCGATTAATACTGGAAAGGTAATTGTCCTAGGGAGTAGCGCGAGAGCTGTAGCTATGTCCGGGTATCTTGAGGATGCGGATACATCGGTACCATCTACAATCATAGACACTCCCGGCACATCATTTGCAAATAATCCTAGTGCAGCTCCTAATGTATTAGTTCTGGTTTCTAGATCAAGAATTGGAATATTATCTTGCTCCCAGTTATAAAATTGTGATGCGTGATATTTATTTATATCCACTAGGTACCCTGAAGGGTATTCAATTACATAGGTTCCACCTGTTACGTCGTTAATCATGATTTAAAATTCTAATGTCCAGTTAAATATAAGAGTATAGGATTCTCTTTTAGGGATATCCGCAAATGACCTATAAGCACATAAGAACGATACTGCGGGGGTCTGAATGTACGGATTTTTACTTAGTAGTCCTACTTCCGATATATCTATATTATTCGCAGTCGATTCATCTAAAGTTACAGAGTAAGTAATTTTGTTAACCGCAGACTTAAAGATATAAGCTGGGTTTAGTGCAATAGCGTCTTGGGCTGTTGCAGCCCCTTGAACTACTATTGAGCTTATAGTCATATCTATCGTACTGTATTGACCAGCACTTAAAGGTGTATGCAAAGTTTCTACAGCTGATGTCATCGTAGAGGATCCACTCCCTAGCTGGAAGTAAGGGATTGCGAAGTTATCAAAAGTATCGGTAGCGTCATCATGGCTAAACATAGAGGCTAAGGTTATCCCCATACCTTTAGTAATGATATTATGGTCATCTAACACTACTTCTGTAGTGTTGTCAGGGAAGACTTTAATAATCTCTAAGTGGCCTTTCGGCGCTAATTGTTCTGTAAATGTTGTCATTAAAATTTAATACTCCATAATATAGTTATACTATCGTCAGCAGCAGGGTCTAGCAGTTTTAAACCTCCTGGGAGGAATACCTTTTTAGCGAATAGTTTAAATACTGGGTTTTTATAAACATCCGTTTCATTATATAGGGATATATTAGCTATTGTGGATCCTTCTGTGTAATTGTCTAGAGTTTTCTCAGTATCCATAGTCCAAAGCCCTATAGCCCCTAAACCTCCATAATACCTATCAATGAATTGCCATTCATCGTGCTGTAAAGTTATGTAATAATTAACTTGTCTAGTAGCACTCAAGTCTGATGCTCCTGATACTGATACTACAAATCCAGCGCTAGAGTCCAAAATAGTTTGCGCGTCTCTAGCTACTCTAGACTCTATTATAAACCCGTCACTGTTGATAGAGCTTGTATCATTTAAGGTACTTGAAGGGTGGTAACACCCATAGTTTAAAGAATCAGTACCCGTTAAATCATAGGTTGCTGAGAAATTAATGTAGTTGAGAAAATGTCCCCTATGACCCGGTCCGGATACAGTAGAGTCCATTACAGGAGGCTGTAAGGTTGTATCTAGGGGGGTGGGTATTATAGGCATTAAAGCGGTAACCGTAGGACCTCCAGTAGGAGTGTAACCTAGGGACGATTGCGCGCATCCTAAAGTAATAGCTTTAATACCTAGCGATGAGGTGGTGGAAGGTATAGTACCAACAAGAGCTGAAGGTATAAAAGGAGTTGTAAATACATCAACTACATGCTCCGCGGCTGAGTCTACTATCATATTCTCCTCACTGAACATTAAATTATTTTCAGTGAGTTCTCCTTGGTAAATTTCTATGTAGCCTTTCATTAGTCGTCGTATAGTGTGAATAGTGTACCAGTCTGACCTGCTAAGATTGTAGGGGCTCCAGAAGAAGCTAGTCCATATGTACCGGGGTCATCCGTGCCTAAGGGGTCTAAGTAGTAACCTCTAGAGCCCCCACTATGTTGGAACATTTCCGAAAGTTCCCCAGGTACTCTTGAAGCATTACGAGCAGTCATCTCGTTAAAGTGGGAATAAATTGTTTCTAATTCTTTTTTTGAATATTTAATACCTTCATTAGCTGATGCATCAACTCCCCCAGCTATGTAAAAGGTTGAGGATACTAAAGTACCACTAGCAGTGGCGTAATCTCTCATTAACCCATTTCCGAATTTATAATCATTTAAGGTCTTATCCCCAAAGTCCGTAGTTAGACCCTGTCTTACTAGTGAGGATATAATAATTTGTTTAATACCTCTAATGGTATCTCTAGTAGGCACACTTACGCATAAATGTGTGAAAGGTGCTCGACATGGAAATGTTGAGGATACAGCGACTCCATCGAACGTAGCGGAGGTTTGAACTATCTCACTCCGTCCTTCGGGTAGGTAGTATTCAGTTCCTGGCACTGTATAACTTCCACCAAACAATACAGGTAATGCTGACATTGCAAGATCATTTGAGGCATCGTATACTTGGGATGATGTATGAAAGTATTTCCCTGATGAAAAATTATATCCTAGAGGTACAAACTCTGAGGTATGGGCTCCAAGCCCTGAGTATGCAGATGCGTCCTTTTCCAGTAAAGAGTTTCTATGAATAGGCATAGCTTTTCCGGATCTATTATAATACCTGAAGGTGTTTAAGTATTTTAAATTTCTACGTCTTCCTGTGGATCTAGCGGTAGCCGGGTGTTCCGTCATTACATAATTAGAAGAGGTATCCGTACCACTTGAATCCACATATAGAAGTGAAACGCTTGAGGCAACTAGATTGGTAAGAATGTAATGATCAAAATCACCGGAGGGGGATAGATCAAAAGTATCAATAGTTGCGCGGATACATAGCAGAGGATCTAAAGGTGTGTAGGTATCAATATCCGTAACGTTTTCAAATATCTTTGCTATTACGTGGAAAGGTAAGAACTGTTTAAATACCTGACGGACGGTTGTAAGAATCTTAGAAGGGCTCGAGGGTATCCCATCCTCTATAAGTCTGTTACTAAGTATATCAAAATTTCCTAGGTATATTTGAGCAGTAATCAAGGAGCTCTTAGATTGCCAATAATCAAACAACCCGATCTTCTTAGGGTCTCCACCTTCTATTACAGATGTAAGATTTGGTGGTTTGCTGTACGAAGGGGAATGAAACTTCCACTTACGGTTCCAGCTTCGATAGTATAGCCCTGACGTATCAATACTTTCATGTAAAAGTATCGATGATAAAGCTCCCACATATTCTAACGGAATCCCCAGCCCTCCCCTTGGAGAATTTACACTAGTAGAAGATGCATCGGCGAGAAGTAGGTCATTAAGAATTCTAACTTGGCGCTTCGTAGTATAGGTCGTATCATAGAATCTGTCATCCTCCCAAGGAGGTACTGGGCAGTCTGGTAGATTTCTATGGTAAAATCCAGTGAAATTAGGATTTCCGGTTTCCCACGAGGAGAGATCATATTTATTACCATTTATGTAAATACAACCTCCCTCAGGACGTGTAGGGGTAGGGGCTGTATTACTATGTAAAATCTCTAAAACATAATCAGTAGCCGCTCTGTAATTTGAATCTAAATCATGAATGTTAAATCTAGCCTCAGTAATTCCTTTAAAACTAGCAGGGCTTAATCCAGAATCATTTAGTGTTGCTGATTCTGTGGCTATTAAATAATAAACCATCCTAGGCAAAAACATTTCCCAAGTCTCTTCAATTTCATCAACCGGTATTATAGAGGAAGTGGTAAAAACTAGCTCCAAAGCTTCCTCTAAAGATTTTCTGGTTCCTTTAGCTTTATAAAGATATACGGCTTTTCTAAGTTGAGCTCGCCAACGATCAATATCTCCAGTCATAAGTTTCCACCCAATCAGGGATGCTAGCTGGGGGAGAAATTCTCCAGGACACCTTTCAATATCTACTAAATTTCCCAAATCCTCAATAGTAGAATTAACATCATAAAATCCAAAACTAATCGCTTGGAGAAATTTTGTAAAAGCTCCGTCTTCAACCTGCCGCGTGGTGAAGGTTCCTTGATTTATAAATATATCTATATAATCATCTAAGACGGTAGAGCTTTCATCATTAGGGTTGTACCATATATGTAACAGAGTTTTTAAAGTATCAAATTGCTGGGTACCTGAAGTGTGGATATCAGCGGAGACTTGAGAATTAGTTTGGGAAAAGTGAGGGGGGATATAGTTATAGTGTTCGGTACTTAACTCTCTGTTGGTCCAAAAGTATTCAAACATTAAAGAAACACTTTCCCTCTCAGTAAGAGTTTCCCCTTCCCATAGTTTAGCAAGGTAGGGTACTAGTAAGGCTGATGGGTCTGTTCCACCTCCCACAGAAGTGGAAGAATTTAGTACGTAAAACCATGATAGGGTATCTAATAAGTATTGATGAGTACCCGAAGCATGTGTGACAGTATTATCTATAGTCAGCTCTACCGCTGTAGTGAAGGTAGGGGACGGAGCGTTTAAAGGTATAAGAGGTAGAAGAACACCTGATAAATATGTTTGGAATTCTTCCTTAGTTGTAAACTCGGCTAAAGATCTCCCTAGGGGGTGTAAGATCTTCTGGTCAAATATATAAGGACGTATGTTGGTAAGATTATTTCTAGGTATAAATCTTTGGTGAAGTGATGAGACATGCGTCGAGCTAACTGAAAAGATGCCATCTATATTATCCACAACACTTAAAACTTTACCTAGAGTAGCATACAATACATCCTCACCGGATCCGAATAATGCACTATCAGTATCCTTATATAAATCAGGAGTAATCTCACTAATTACATCAATATAATTATGTTGAAATAAAGTTTTCTGAACTTTTCCCTGGTCGCCTGTCCTTTTAACCATTCTCTATACGTAAGTTACTTTTATTTGAATGTTATTCAGTTGTAAAATTTCATTGAAATCCAATTTAACTGTGTTTTTTAAATTATCTATCGACGAAAATCTAATCTCAGGCACTTCAAATAGAGCCCTATTTAATTCATCAATTCTAAGATTTTCTCCAAACTCTCTGTTATCTATATCAAAAAAGTTTAGAACGCGGGCGATAGCTTTTCTCTTAATATCCTCTTCAAATATCTTATGAGGTTTATCCAAGTAAATAGTTACCTCTAAATCTAAAGTCCTAACTAGACCATCTACAATAGTAATCTCATCTGTTATCATTTTATACTTATTTAAATATTCTAATAACTCCTGTTTATAAGTAATAGACGCTCTCTCTACTTGAATTTTAGACCCTGCAATTAAAGCTCCAAACGCTACGATATAAATATCTATCATATTACTTCCCGCTCCAGAGCTACGAAGAACAGCCTGTGCTTTACCAGATTGCCCAGCATTACTAGTAAAGTGATTAGCAAATGAAGTGTAATCCTCTCCAGTCACAGCTCTATATTGAGTCTTAAAGAAATAAGGTCCCCACTTTTTAGCATGTTCAACAGTCTCAGATTTAATACCTCCGGTAGCCATGGTAGGATTTTTAATACTTGCAGTAGTAGCGGTACCGGCTGCAGTAATAGGGATCTTCACATCAATCGAATTAGATACTATATTACCGCGATCACCACCTCCAGATCTGTAAAATACAGTGTAGTCGGTTCCTGCTTCAGGGGCTTTACCTCTTTGGTTATCTCCAAAATTTAAAACAGCTGAATAGTCGTCTAGGTAGGTTTTACTAAACACCAATGAATTTGCGTTCGCTAGGAACACATTTTCAATCTCCTCATAAACATCTCCATTAGCTAATACTACTACTACACTTCCCTCTACAACGGAAGGAGTATTTATCTTAATAGAATGTATTGTGCTAGTATTAGAAAAAGTTCCCGTTACTTTGTGAGCGATACCTTCTAATAAAATTAAATTAGTAAATTTTGAGCCACCCGAGTTTAAAGACTCGGCTAAGATTAAGCTAATAGTGTCGTGTTCTAAATCTATATTTCCAGCTCCATCCACCTTATACAGTGTGTATGAGATCATTCCGGAGTCCTTCGTACTAGGGACTGCAAAGGTTCTGTTTGCGTGGGTAATAATTACAGTCTCAGACCCTGAGATAGTATCCTCTGTTTCTAAGTCTATAGTAGCCCCTGCTTTGGAGCTAATAGGTCCTCTCATCTTTACCCCAATAAGCTGTAAAAGTTTTCTTAAATTTTCAGGAGTTTTAACAGATGTAATAAAATTCTCGTTCGCTATCATATCTGTCTTATACGACAATACACTAGCCAGGTACGCAAACATCTCTACTAGCATTATACCTAAATCCGACTCTGCAAAGCTATTGTAGTCGTTAGGGTATACAGATTTTAGGTATGATATTAAAGAATCTCTAAATTCACCAAATTCAGCAGCAGAGTAATCAACTAAACCAGATTTAGCTTTAGGGGTTAAAGTCCCAAACTTTAAAAAGTCTGCGGCTATAGTACCGTCAAAAGCACTCATGTTATAGGTTCCTTGTATATTTTGCATTAAATTACTATGTTTAGGGTTTGGGGAGTGTAGTGTTCCCCTATTAATTGAAAGTCTAAAGTGACTAGGAGGGAGTTCCTACTACTAGCTTGAGTTGTGGAATTCCATGAAACGTCCAACTTTAATATATCGACTTCAGGATGATATTTACGTATAGCAGAGCTTAATTCCTGTCTTAAATTTGTAATCTTAGATTCTGTCATTTGCTCAAATACTGAAGCCCTTAATGAAGTTCCGAAGTCTGGTCGCATAACTCTCTCACCTTTAGAGGTTAGGAGTAGTTGTTTTAACCCAGACATGGTAGTCTGGACTCCATCAGTTTTGGTGAAGAACCCTCCCAAGCCCCTTACTACCGGAAAAGCCAGCCCGTTAAATGAAGGTATTTTAGATGTAGTTAATAGGTTGATATTTTCCATAGTTATGATATTTTAATATTTTTAAAGAATCCCTTTTGGGCTTTAAAATTAGTACGCACTTCATTATTAGATAGGGCTTTAGAGTATAGTTTAAAACTTCCTAAGAATCCATCTAAACCACTTGAGGGTACTGCTGCGGCACTTCCAAGGGATGGCGTGTGCTGGGATGCAGGAGGGCTGCCATAATGAGAGTTGGTGTTATAACCTAGGAATCCAGGTTCGCCAGTTCCTATAACTACACCACCTACAGATGAGCGTGTTATTGTATCTGAAAATCCTCCCCCGAGAATCCAAGGGGTAAATCCTAATCCTAGAAGACCTACGTTTGGTCCGGCGTGTCCAGAGGCTTGCCAACTATCGACCCCAGTTTCTGATCCTTTAACAGTGATGGATGGTATGTTTAAGGTTTTGGCCTGCCGCATATCGAAAGACGTCTTAAGGTCTGAGGTTTTAAGTAAAACTCCATCCGCGTATATTTTAACCGCTCTAGAGTCAAAATCAAATACTACAGCCATATGTAAGAAAGTTGCACTAGCATCAGTAATACTAACACCTTCTAATTCTATAGAGCTTAGTAATGTAACCCCTAGTTCATTATTAGATGTATCCTCAGCAATAGCAATACTATGTCCAAATTGTCCCGCGTTCTTGTTTTGGGATACAGTTGGCCAGACTCCAAACTCTAAACCTTGATGACTACCCCCAGATACAGCGGCTCCACCTTTATCCCTGAACCCCATTACCATCCCATGAACTTTAGAAGTATCCTGAAATCCATTAAGTAAGGTTCGGTTAGCGGTTATTGAAAGCTGCTCCCGAGCTCCTCCACTAGGATTTCCTCCTGAGTTTTCACACCCTGCTATTAGTTTATACCTGTGAGAATTGGTAAAGGTTAGGTCTGGAGTGTGGACCCAGAAATCAAACGTTACTCCTCCACCTTTCTCAGTGACGGGGTTATACCGTAAATTGGCAGGATAGAATAAATTATTAATGTCTTGAGTTAAAAGAGACTGAACCTCTCCATCAGGCGTTATGTTACTAGGAAGTCGTACATACGCTCCGCCATAAGAGCCTCCACTAGTCCCAGTTAGTTTAGGTATCGCAAGACCTGAGGGAAACACAGAGGCTGTGGAGGATGCAACTAATTGCCCATCATATACATTAGCCCTACTAGGACCTTCATCTTTTACACTAAAAGTTAGAGATGACGCGGTAGTTACGGTTGGGTTTAAAAAATTATAATTAAGAACTAAACCTGACTGTACTACTGCATTTGCGATGGATAGAATAGTATTAGATGTCGCTGAGACATTGGCATCGCCATCATTATAGGGGAACACTCCTTCGTCATAAGGAGATATTGTAAAATTATTCAAATACGAGTAAGGTTGAGCTGCAGGCTTAGAAAAATTTGGGGTGATTGGAAGTACAGAGTCATCTAAGTCTTCGGAGAACATTAAAATACTTTCTTGCTGTTCTACAGTAGTACCCGCTCCGGTACCTCCTAGAAATGAAAAATCATTAATAGGAATTCTTTCTATAGGATGCCAATCTTCTTTTCCAAAAGTTCCTAAGTTCTCAATTAAAATACCATTACCTAAACCTAAGTCTTTAGTGGGGTGCCACTGCTCGGTATGACTATAGCGATCAGTGGCGAAAATAGAAACTAGCTGTAGTTGTTTTTTTCGTTTTGCGGTTCTGGCAGCGTACATTGCTGTAATAGCTCCAATGCTGTTATAATGGTTCACCATTACAGCACTGTCATCTGCAACACCTGAAGCAGTTAGATCAGCTATTTGCTCGAGGATCATACTAATGTGAACCTGTTTATTAGTTTCTACTAATTCAAGAACTTCGTCAGAGTCGTAGTATGCGTTTTCAATTAAACTACCGGAAGCTGTGTTTAAGAAATCTTCATCAAATACATTATCAGATATATTCCTAAGGTTATCACTAGTATAAGTTTTACCTTTACCTCCTAAGTTCGGAGCGTATCTTAAATCCCAATTCTTACTAGCTATAACTACTCCTGAAACTTCAGGAATTCCACCAGTAATAGAATCGTAATATAAACCGTTCTCAGATAGGATAAATATACCCTGTTCTGTTATTGGAGGTCCGTAAGAAAAATCAAACATTGGAACATCTTCTTTAAATTCAAGCTGGGTTATCTGTGCTAAGGTTCCAAAGTTTTTTATATTCTCCTCATAAGGGTGAACAATATTATCCGTTACATATTTATTAAAATTATCTACAATTTTATCGATAGATTCATCTTCTACTGTAATCAAATGGTCTAATCTTAACCTAGGCTCTTCCAGTACCCCTGAGGCTCTATCCTCAAGTACTGATTTTATGCCTGCTAAGTTAGCCTTGATTGTCGCGGCAGCATCAGCGAATACCGCTAGTCCACCTTTAAGGGATCCTATTTCAAGTGCAGTATCAGCTTCATCCCCTGTGGGTAAGGCTTGTTGTATAAACGTAGATAGTGTCCCGGCCATAGATGCGGCTTGGGTGTCAGAGGTTCCTGCTTCGGTAGCGTTTTCTAAAATATCCTCTCCGGGCATCTCTGCCGTGGTTGACATCAGGCTGGCAGTACTTATTATTGGACCTACGGCTGCGGCTACACTTGAATCAACTTTTTCAGCAGATACGGTTGATTCAAAAGGTACTCTACCTTGCGTAGGCAAAAATGCGGTTGCAGTTCCTGATAACTTTTCTGTTCTTTTTTTCAACCCTGCTGCTTTTTGATTAATCCCCGTCATTAAAGAGGCTTGGGAATTAGCTATAGAGGCTAAAGCGGTTGAAGGCATAGAGGCAAGTTCCCCTATACTAAATGAAGGGATTTCAGGGATTGCGCTGTTGATTGGAGGTATTTCAAAATTCATAATTAGTAGGTCCCACCTAGGAGTTGAGTATGCACTACAGATAAATCTACAACAGTAGTGGCGTCGGCGTCATCGGCAAATGTTTCTACTACAGTAATCGTAGGTCTAAAAGCGGTGCCAGATCCTGATGTGATAGGTTTTAAAGTGATAACATCTTTAGGTTTTAAATACAACTGCTGATCAAGAACTGATAATGCAGCTCCTGGGTATACTACAACCTTATTTAAAAGAACTTTATACGCGGAAGAATCATAGCTAAAAGTTTGGTATCTAATAGTTCCATCCCCCCAGTACCTAGTGACATTAGGGTACTTAGCAGTGTACTCTATACGGGCTACTGTACATTTTAAATCAGAGTCGTTATAATTAGATATCTGAAGACCTTCTACAGTTGCGCTCTGTGCGTTAGGGTTCACGGCGTATATTGGGAATATAACCCCTTCTGCGCTAGGGTCATAAGATATGGTTAGATTTTTAGTTTTCATAATTATACTTCGGATCCGGTAGCATTGGATGTAAGAGAGCCCCCAGCGGGATGACTAACTGGGGGAATTGTCGTTGTCACATGCGAGGAATACGTGTCATCTGTAGTTAGTACTGCTACACCCCCAACCGTTATACTAGAGTTTGTAGCTACAATGGCTCCACCTCCAACTGTCGTACCTTCCAAGATTACAGGAAAACCTTGCATTGTAAAAGCGGGGCTTGTTACCGCAACGAGGATGTCGGTTGGATTGGATTCTGTTGCTAAGCAGGTTGCTTTAAGTCCGTCGG
>TARA_R110000765_G_scaffold12565_3_pt1 | contig 10879 bp, 11 predicted proteins | sample TARA_R110000765 | Tara Oceans TARA_R110000765 (sample SAMEA4398168) | marine metagenome | biome: Polar Biome; feature: [MES] marine water layer (ENVO:01000295) within the mesopelagic zone...; material: water (ENVO:00002006), including particulate matter (ENVO:01000060) such as...... | reverse complement strand
AAAAATGAACAACCGGTGCGCATAACATCCATAGGATGAGCTTCTTTTGGAATAAGCTTAAGCACTTCTTTTAATGCTTGCGGTAAGTCACGCATAGCAAGTAAATCGGCTTTATATGTCGCTAAGGCTTTTTCAGTAGGTAGCTCACCATTGAAAAGTAAGTAAGCTACTTCTTCAAAAGTTGCATTTTCAGCTAGATCAGCAATATCGTAACCACAGTAGGTTAAGCCCGAGCCTGATTTTCCTACCGTACATAATGCTGTTTCGCCTGCGCTTTGACCACGTAATCCAGCACCTGATAATTTTTTCTCTGTCATCATTCTTTCCTCTTGTCCTTTAACGGTAATAAATTCACCGCTAATGGTTAAAAATTAGTTTCTCGTTACAAAAAGTATACTCGTTACTTGTTTTTACCTTCAGTAAACAAGGCATCAAGTTTTTGTTCGTAATCGTGGTAACCCAAATAATCATACAAATCCATACGTGTTTGCATGTTTTCTATCTCTGCTTTTTGGTCACCATCATTTAGCAACGTTTTATAAACCGACTCTGCCGCCTTATTCATTGCTCTAAAAGCAGATAAAGGATAAAGCACCATGGCACATCCCCACTCACCTAACTCGGCTTTATTCCAAAGCTCTGTTTGTCCAAACTCGGTAATATTCGCTAATACTGGAACATCAAGTGCTTCAGTAAAAGCACGGTAATGTTCTTCGGTTTTAACTGCCTCAGCAAAAATACCGTCAGCACCTGCTGCTACATAAGCTTTTGCACGCTCTAATGCTGCTTCTAAACCTTCTTGTGCAAAAGCATCAGTTCTTGCCATGATAAAAAAGTCTTTATCTGTACGTGCATCAACAGCGGCTTTAATTCTATCCACCATTTCTTGCGTTGAAACAATCTCTTTATTTGGACGATGACCACAGCGTTTTTGTGCTACTTGATCTTCAATATGAACAGCAGCAGCTCCCGCTTTTTCCATATCCCGAATGGTTTTGGCTATATTAAATGCGCCGCCCCAGCCAGTATCTATATCAACTAATAAAGGTAGAGTAGACGCGCTAGTAATACGTTGAACATCAGCAATAACATCATTAAGAGATGTCATGCCTAAATCCGGCAATCCATATGATGCGTTAGCAACACCGCCACCAGACAAATAAATAGCTTGATGACCTAATTCTTCAGCCATCATTGCACAATAGGCATTAATAGCACCGACAACTTGTAAGGGTTTATTGTTCGCTATAGCACGACGAAACTTAGCGCCGGGAGTTAATTGTGTAGACATTGTTAAGTCCTTATTTATCAAATTATGTAATATAAAATAGCTGAAAATAGCTGGCCGCTATTGCTGTTGTGCAATTTTGTTTTCAATATTTTTACGTGAAGCGGCAATATGACGCCTCATTAGCATTTCGGCTAATTCGCCATCTCTATCGGCAATCGCTTCAATTATGCGGGAATGTTCATCAAACGCTTTAGTTGCTCGCGGACTGTTCATACCAAACTGGCAACGATACATTCGAACAAGGTGATATAACTGACCACATAATATATTGATTAACTGTTGATTATGACTACCGAGTATCACTTTATAGTGAAAATCTAAATCCCCTTCCTCTTGATAATAAGCAATACCGTCACGCAAGGCTTTTGCACTTGCATGTTGCTTAAGCATAGCTCTCATTTCAGTAATTTCGTCTTCTGTCATGTTTTGTGCTGCTTGTCGACATGCCATGCCCTCTAAAGCTTCACGTACAACATAAATCTCTAGCAAACCAGAAATTGAACATTGCACTACGCGAGAGCCTACATTGGCTTTACGCTCAATTAAGTGACATTTTTCTAAACGATTTAAGGCTTCACGAAGGGTTGAGCGACTTATTTGAAATTTTTTGGCTAACTCTGGCTCACTAATTTTACTACCCGCTTCAATGTTGCCCTCAACAATATCATGCAACATTTGTTCGAAAACTTTATCAGCAGTGGTCACCGCCGCTTGCATTGTTGGATTATCTAAAGCCATTATTGTCGACACATTGAAAAAACTTGAGCTAATAATAGCTAATTAAATGCATTAGTCAATATAAAAACGGATTTATTGTCGACAATAATAAAAATAATTAATCGCACTTAGCTTATAACCATGATGAATAGTATGTTTTAAAATATAGATGCAAAACCACCTAGAGCCTGCTCAGCAAAGGCTGTAACAAAAAGCTTAGTAGCTTAAACGGAGGGAATTATTAAGACAGGTGTAGAGTAAATAAAACCAGCTCACTGTCGACAATTAAATAAATTAACCAAAAAACCAATAACAAACGCCAATGGCAGCGGTTATGCCAGCCGCATCGGCAATTAAACCACAAGCTAAAGCATGACGACTATATCGAATACCTACAGAGCCAAAATAAACCGCTAAAACATAAAAGGTTGTCTCTGTTGACCCTTGTACAATTGACGCTAATCGACCCGCAAACGAGTCTGCTCCATGAGTGTTCATGGTTTCTACCATCATCGCACGGGCGCCAGAGCCGCTTAAAGGTTTCATAAAAGCAGTAGGTAAAGCATCAACAAAGCGAGTATCGCCATTAAAAAATAAAACTAACTGTCGTATAGCGTCTACTAAAAAATCTAAACTACCACTCGCTCTAAATACGCCAATTGCACATAACATAGCCAGTAGGTAAGGAATTATTTTTATACTGGTTTCAAAGCCCTGCTTTGCACCTTCAATAAAACTGTCATAAACATTAACTTGACGTTTTAAGGCTAATAATAAAAAAATAATCAGCGTACTAAATATTAAAAAATTCCCCATGAGCGAAGATTGTTGGGCCAATAACTGAGCACTTAATGTACTAAAGTAAACAACAATCCCGCCAATCAGTGCAATACCAGCCGCTAAATACAGTAAAATAACCTGTTGATATAATTTTATTTTTTGTACAAAGGCCACAGCAAATAACCCTGCAAGCGTTGAGGCAAAAGTCGCTAATAAAATAGGTACAAAAACATCGGTAGGATTAAGTGCACCTTGCTGCGCACGGTAAACAAATACCGTCACTGGAAACAAAGTGACGGCTGATGTGTTGAGCACTAAAAATAGAATTTGTGCATCACTGGCTGTTTCTTTATTAGGGTTTAATAACTGCAAGTCTTGCATTGCCTTTAAACCCAGTGGCGTTGCTGCGTTATCCAAACCTAAAAAGTTTGCCGACAAGTTCATCGTCATCGACCCTATTGCCGGGTGTCCTTTGGGTACCTCAGGCATAAGGCGTATAAATAAAGGTGATATAAACCGTGCGAGTTTGTCAATTATTCCTGCATGCTCCGCTATTTTCATCATGCCAAGCCAAAAGCTTAAAATGCCAATCAAGCCAATGGCAATTTCAACCGTAACTTTTGACATAGTAAAAATAGCGTTAACGATTTCTTCAAAAATTAAAATGTGATCAAATACTAGCCATTGCACCATTGCAGAAATAAAGGCAACAAAGAAAAATCCGCTCCAGATACGATTTAACAATTTTTAACTCTTTTAATATTAGTATTAATGAAAAATATCATGACACACAAGTCTTGTATTACCTAGTTAAGGCACAGTTAAGGCACAGTTAAGCCATAGCTAATAAGTTGATTACAATCGGTGAATGTATAATGAATAGGCTTTGAGGCCTTTAATTTAGCTGACTTTACCTAACCATAGTTACTTTTTTAAACCATTGTAATTAGGTAGATTAATGACAAAAATTAATTTTTGCAATTATAAAACTGTGCACTACACTTAACTTTACAGAAAGTTTTTCAAGTTAATGTTCGCTCCCCGTAATGTCTGTCGTGTACTACAAGGATGATAAGTATATTAGAATGTTTTATTAGCGCAGGCTCAGTTGATATGAGCCACCCCCTGGGCCCAAAACTAGCAGTAGTTTTGGGCATTTTTTTATCAAAAATTTAGCTAACAACCGTTTGTGGAAACAAGCGATGAAAATTTTCGCTTGATTGCTTGGCAATTTCTGCCACAGAAGTACCACGAATACTCGCGAGGTGTTTTGCTACTTCAACAACATACGCAGGTTGATTTTGTTTACCACGGTGCGGTACTGGTGCTAAATAAGGAGAATCTGTTTCAATTAAAAAACGATCAGCGGGTACTTTTTTTGCGACTTCCCTAAGTGCTGCGGCATTTTTAAAAGTAACAATGCCGGAGAATGAAATATAAAATCCCATCGCGATAGCTTGCTCAGCCATTTCCCAGCTTTCTGTAAAACAATGTAAAATACCACCCACATTTTCTGCTTTTTCTGCCCTTAAAATAGCTAAAGTATCTTCTTGGGCATCGCGGGTATGAATAATTAAAGGCTTATTTAATTTATTCGCCACACGCACATGTTTGCGAAAAGAGTCTAATTGTACAGGTTTAGTTTCTGGTGCATAAAAATAGTCTAGCCCCGTTTCACCAATGGCAATCACTTTCGGGTGCGCTGCTAAATCACTTAAGAGTTCAGGATCTATTTCATCTTCTTGATTTAACGGGTGTGCGCCACAAGTAAGCCACACATGATCGTATTTAGCGGTTTGTTCGGCCATTGCAGGAAAGTCTTGTAAAGTAACACTTACGCACAACAGTGTGTTTACTTTTTCTGTCAGTGCAGCATTAATTACATTATCTAAATTATTGTCAAACTCTTCGAGTTTTAGTCGATCTAAATGACAATGAGAATCTATAAACACGAGGGTTCTCCGCACGAATGTGCTTAACTTAATATGGGAATTACTAATGAAAATGACATTAGTATTTTATGTAAAATTCAATTTTCATCATTATGAAATACTAGTTCAATGTTCAATGTTCAATGTTCAAAACATAGTCTTTACATAGATAAAGTAGGATCAGACGAATTCAGCAACCGACCGATTGATTTATCGATTTGATTACGAATGTTATCTGGATCTTCGACAAAACTAACACCTATGCCTGCCGGTGTGCCATTTTGCGCACCTATAGGTGTGATCCAAGAAACTTTGCCTGAAATTTCAGAAGGCTCAAGCGAGTCAGGTAATGTAACAAATAAATTTACATCTGCGCCCAATTCAAAATGTTCAGTTGTTCTAATAAATAAACCGCCATTTTTCATAAATGGCATATATGACTGATATAAATCACGATCAGAAATAAATTCAAGCGTAATATTTTCCAAAATCATTCCTCTACTGTTTGCTCGTTGTTTTGTAAAACAACCTTAATATCGGCGAGTAGCTGTTCACTCAAAAACTGTTTATTAACTTGTACAATAGTTTTTAACTTGCCATTGGCAACTTGTACTAAATTATAAATATCCCATAACTGATGCTTATTAATGCTATCAGTAGGTTCATTATTACTCGCCACTGTTGGCCAACCAGATTGATGGCGCATCATATCGACAATAATTTTCTCTAACCACCGATAACCAGCTTGATGTTCAACTAATATGGCCAGTATATCGGCACGGTGTTGGTGAGCAAATAAATATTTGTTGACCATATCACGAAATGCCGCAAATGCAACGGCGCTTTCTGCATCTGATAATTCACTTAAATGGCTGAGATTTACAAAGGCATCATCCCCATGTTGATTAAATTCAGCTAAAAGTTCTTTACCTACCGGTGGACGAATTTCAAATTCATGGCAACGACTGATAATGGTAGGGAGTAATAAATCACTGCTGTCTGTAGTTAAAATAATAAAGCTATTTTCTGTTGGCTCTTCAAGCGTTTTTAACAAAGCATTGGCCGCTGAAACTGTCATGGTGTCAGCTTGATTAACTAACGCTGTTTTCATATCACCAATGTGAGCAGTTTTTTCAAAAAAGTGACTAAGATCACGAATTAACTCTACACCAATATTTTTCTTGTCAGAAACTATAGTAAGGTGATCAGGATAGCTATTATTTGCGAACAACTTACAGGTTTTACAAATACCACAAGGCTGTAGAACAGCAGCGACTAGTTGAGCACTATCGGCATTTATCTCCTCAAGCACACTAGCTTTGTTAAGCGTTTTGTCGACATGCTCTTTTAAGCTTTGGCATAACAATACATTAATAAGCCATTGTGCTATTTCTTCTTGCCCAGCACCGTCTACACCCGAAAACAATAAGGCATGGGGCAATTTGTTATCGCGTACTTGTCGCGATAATTGTTGTTGCATAGCAAGTAACCAAGTTTTCATTTATTACCTTTAAGTGTCACTAATATCGCATCAAAAAACTTATAAATGGTTATTTAACGCGAATATATATTTTTATCTATTGTGAATTTAATTACTAACTTTTTAAGCTTATTAGATACAAGCTCTTTTCTGCACAACACCTAACTGTTAACTGTGTTTTAAAATTAACGTATCTATGACGTTAATGACATCATTTAATACAGCAGATTTAGATTGTGATGCATCAATAATGACGAAGCGTTCTGGCTGTTCTTCTGCTTGTTTTAGATAACCATTTCTCGCTTTAATAAGAAAGTCCAACTTTTCATCTTCTAAACGGTCCAATCCTTCGCCACGACTCATTACTCTGTTTAAACCTTCAACCGGGTCTAAATCTAAAATAATATTCATGTCAGGTTTAAAACCATTGAGTGCTAGGTTATTAATTTTCTTGATACTCGAAAGATCAATACCACGCGCATAATGCTGAAAACTAAATGTCGCTGCATCGAACCGATCTGAAATCACAATTTTACCGGCTTGTAATGCTGGCTTTATTTTTTCTTGAATATGTTGAGCACGTCCTGCACCAAATAACATAAGCTCTGTCATGTCACACATTTCTGGAGTCGTAGGATCAAGAATAATATGCCTGATTTTTTCTCCAATGTTTGTGCCACCCGGCTCTCTAGTTAAAACAATATCTAAACCTTTTGATGAGATATATTTTTCTACTTCATTTATAACGGTTGTTTTACCAGCACCATTGCTACCATCAAAAACAACCATAAAACCTTTATTCATATAATTCTCTATTTCTCATTGCTACTGTAAAGCCAGCCGTAAACACAAATGTATTAAAATGGACCTAACATTTATCATCAAACAAACTCAATAATAAATATTTTCCATAAACTTTGTTACTGGCGCATGCAAAAGTAACACTTTATTGTAAGTTACTGGTTATTTTCGCTGATATTTATTCACTGCACGATTATGATCAGCAAGGTTTGTGGAAAATATATGATCTCCATTTCCATTACTAACGAAATATAAATAATCACTCAATTCAGGGTTTAAAGCAGCTTGCAAAGCTTGAGCACCAGGCAAAGCGATTGGCGTTGGCGGCAAGCCTTTGATTTTGTATGTATTATAAGCGGTTTTTTCACGCAAATGAGCGTAAGTTATATCACCTTGATATCTATCACCCAAGCCATAAATAACGGTGGGATCGGTTTGAAGGCGCATACGTTTATTTAGTCGATTAACAAACACAGATGAAATACGGGGATGCTCAGCGTGTTTACCACTTTCTTTTTCTATAATAGACGCCATAATCAGCGCTTGATATGGTGACTTATAGGGTAAATTCTCTGCTCTATTGAGCCACAGTTCAGCCAGCGCACTTTGCATTTTGACATAGGCTCTTTTAATAATACTGATATCAGTGGCATTTTGAGTAAAAGCATAAGTTTCAGGAAATAGCCAACCTTCAGGATTATCCTGCTCAATAGCCAGTTTTTTAGCGACAACAGCAGGAGATAAGTCGGTGAGTTCATGCGATACATTGGGGTGCTGTGCAAGCTGGGCTAATACCTGTTTGAATGTACTGCCTTCAATAAAAGTAATCGAAAATTGATGTTCTTTACCCGAAACAATTAAACTCAATAACTCAGATACTGTTGTTTTCGCAGCTACTTGATAGGTACCTGACTTAATTTTACTTTGCTGCGGGTTAAACTTGGCATAGACACGTAACCAAAAATTATTTTCTAACCACCCTTTATTAACCAACAGGGTTGAGAAGGCATTAAAAGAAGCACCTGGCTTAATGGTTATAAACTCATTTTGCTCAATGGCTAAAGGCTGTTGTGCTTTTTCTTCTGACATTAACATGACAACAATGACAGCCAAAATGCTAAACAACACCGATGCGGCTAGAGTATAAAGTGCCCTTTTGGCTATAACAGGTAAATTAATAATTTTTTTATTCATTTTTGTTAACTTCAGTATTCATGCATTGGCTTTGTAGGGCTGAAACCAACGAAATATCTAATTTATGATCATTAAAAATCTTAACGGGCACTATACCTAAAATAGCGTTGGTTATAAACATGGCATCAATATTATTCAAATCAGTTAAAGCGTAATTAGCGGGCGTAATATCGACATTATTTAATAATACTTTTTCACGCATTAAGCCTGCAACACCTGCGGTTGATAACATGGGTGTATGCCATTTCCCTGTTTTAAACCAAAATACATTAGCGCTGCAACATTCAATTACATTGCCATTTACATCACAAGCAAGTAAATCATCTTCTGGGCGTTTATCAAGTTCTACTCTTAACATCACTTGCTCTAAACGATTTAAATGTTTTAAGCCTGCAAGCATTGGGTTAATACCCAGTTTTTGTTCACTAATGCCAACAGATATTCCGACTTTTTGCCATTGAGGATAGTTTGTTGGGTAGTCGTGCACAGATACAATCACTTTAGCGCTTTCAACACCCTGGCGTGAATAGCCTCGTCCACCACTTCCACACGTAATAATAACTTTTAGAACACCAATGTGAATATCTGCACTTATGTTATTTATCGTGACTTTCAATGTCGTTAAATCAACGTCTGGTAAGCCTAGCTTTTGGCTTTGTACAACTAACCGGTCAAGGTGTTGTGGCAACATAGCAACTTCACCATCAATAATTAAAGCGGTGGTAAAGCAACCATCTCCATAGGCTAACCCGCGATCATTAATCGGGATCGAGTCAGCGAGCTGTCCATCTACAAAACTTAACGCGACGCTTGTCATAATTACCTTACAAATTGCCATAAAAAAGCCTGAATACTAAGTATTCAGGCTTAAGCAATTGAATTCAAGTTGTTTTAACGCTTAGATAAAATTTAGTTGAACAAATCGTCTGTGGACGATAAATCAATTAAAGTTTTTTAAATATTAATGACCCGTTAGTGCCACCAAATCCGAACGAGTTACATAAAACATAATCTAAATTCACATCGCGTGCGGTGTGAGCAATATAATCTAGATCACAGCCTTCATCAGGGTTATCTAGGTTAATGGTCGGCGGCACAGCATTATTGACTAATGCTTGAATGCTAAAAATAGCTTCAACAGCACCTGCAGCACCTAATAAGTGACCTGTCATAGATTTAGTAGAACCTACCATGACATCGTAAGCTAAATCACCAAATACAGACTTAACCGCATTAGTTTCAGCAATATCACCTGCAGGTGTCGACGTACCATGGGCATTAATATAACCAATTTTAGCAATATCAACTTTGGCATCGTTGATCGCATTCTTCATTGCTAATGCAGCACCAGCACCATCAGCAGGCGGTGAAGTCATATGATAAGCATCACCACTCATGCCAAAACCTGCTAGCTCTGCATAAATTTTAGCGCCACGGGCTTTTGCATGCTCGTACTCTTCAAGTACAAGTACACCTGCGCCATCACCAAGCACAAAGCCATCTCGGTCTTTATCCCATGGACGTGAAGCTTGTTGAGGAGCATCATTACGCGTTGACATGGCACGTGCTGCACCAAAGCCCCCCATTCCCATCGTAGTTGAAGCTTTTTCTGCTCCACCAGCAACCATAGCGTCAGCATCACCATAAGCAATCATACGCGCAGCATGACCGATATTGTGTACACCACTAGTACAGGCAGTAACTATAGAGATGTTTGGGCCTTTCATACCGAACATTATAGATAAATGACCAGAGATCATATTAATGATGGTAGAAGGAACAAAAAATGGCGATAACTTACGAGGGCCATTTTTTAACAATTTTGTATGATTTTCTTCAATAAGACCTAAACCACCTATGCCAGAGCCTATCGCAACACCAATTCGCTGAGCATTTGCTTCATTAACTTCTAAGCCAGAGTCCTTGATAGCTTGCACACCTGCTGCAACGCCATATTGAATAAATAAATCCATTTTTTTGGCTTCTTTACGAGCCATGTAGTCTTGTGCATCAAAATCTTTAACTAAGCCAGCAAAACGCGTTGGATACTCAGAAGTATCAAAATGCGTAATGTCAGAAATACCACTTTTACCAAGTAGTAAGTTTTGCCAAGTTGATTCAGGGCTATTGCCTAAAGGGCTAAGCATGCCAAGACCGGTAACTACAACGCGTCTCATGAGATGTGCTGCCTCCGAAAGAGTTGAATATTTGTGAGTTGTAAATCTAATTGATCAAAACCAAAGTATATGATTTTGAAATGGGTATTAATATTTTCAAACGATAAAAACAATTCAGGCGGTAATTAAACCGCCTGAAATCATTACATTCGTTTATTATTACTGGTTTGCAGTAACGTAATCGATTGCAGCTTGAACTGTTGTAATTTTCTCAGCTTCTTCATCTGGAATTTCAGTATCAAATTCTTCTTCTAACGCCATTACTAATTCAACAGTGTCTAAAGAATCTGCACCTAAGTCATCAACAAATGAAGCTTCAACTTTTACTTCGTCTTCGCTTACACCAAGTTGCTCAATAGTAATTTTTTTAACGCGTTCTTCAATAGTACTCATATTTCTTCCTTTACTAGAAAATACAATTTTTCAAAATTGTGTGTAGTTTATTCGTCAAAAGCCAACCATGCAAGCTTCTAATTTTACTTTTTTGCTGGTCTAACCTGTTGACAGT
>TARA_R110000765_G_scaffold71238_3_pt1 | contig 10890 bp, 13 predicted proteins | sample TARA_R110000765 | Tara Oceans TARA_R110000765 (sample SAMEA4398168) | marine metagenome | biome: Polar Biome; feature: [MES] marine water layer (ENVO:01000295) within the mesopelagic zone...; material: water (ENVO:00002006), including particulate matter (ENVO:01000060) such as...... | reverse complement strand
ATCTATCGGAAGCAGAATCAAAGGCTCGTGCCCGCGCCCGCAACATTGGCTACGAAGACATTATGCGCCAAAGACAAGCTGAGCGCACACCAGTAGACCCCAACCTAAGCGTTGCCATGATGAACGAAGTCAGAATGACAACGGACTACGGCAACGCCTTTGCTGAGACCAGCGAACGGAATCAGCCATCAAGCTTTACTGGCAGCATTGATCAGCTTTCTGACATTCCTGACTCCTATGAGGGTGCAAGAAATGAGGCGGCACGAATCTATAATCAAACAGGAACTGTGCCTTCCAGCCTGGCCAGGTCTTTGGGCAAGCACGAGGCCCTGCTGACCACCCGTTCTGCCTTGCTTGATGAAGATGATCGCATGCTTCGTGAGGGCATTGCGTTTAAGCCGTCGATGCCGATCGATGAATCTCCTCCCGAGCAACCCATGACGGCTGGTCAAGGAAGCGTGGAAGACCGAGAAATTGAACCATCCATGGGGTACTTCGGTGAATAAAAAAGACGACAACCTTAGCGCTGCCTACGGCAAGGCTATTGAGCTAACGGAAATTGCAAAGCGCAACCCTCGTGTTGGCAACCTAGCGCCAAGGGATCGCGTCAATAAGTACGTTCGCCGCAAAGATGAGAGGGGTAGCCCAGAGCCTGTGAGCCGGGTTACTCGCGACCGGCACAGTGTAGCCCTTCAGGATTTTCTTGAAGACCGAGGTATCGCCAATCTCCCCACGCTGGGTGACGCCATGAAGTCTAAAAAACCTGCAAGTCCACAGTCTGAGATTGGCAATCCCAACACGAAGACAAGCACTTATAAGGTTGGTGGACCCAAGGAAGACCTGAAAGAGATCTCTGGTCAACTGACAAAGGCGTCTAATCTTCACGCTCGACAATCAGACCGTGTGGGCAAGATCGCGAAGAAGATGAAGTAGCCATGGCTCAGTCAGCAGACTCTCTACTTAAAGCAGGCATGAAGACGAATAAGCCTCGTCGCATCAAAAAGGGTGAGCCTGGTTACGGTAAGAAGAAGTTTGTTGTTGTCGCCAGTTCTAGCGGTAAGAAGAAGGTCATCAGGTTTGGCGATGCCAATATGGCCATTAGACGTGACAACCCCAAGGCTAGAAAGAACTTTAGGTCTCGCCATGGGTGTGATACTGCTGCAGGTAAAAACAAACTGACTGCCAAATACTGGTCCTGTTACCAGTGGCGTGCTGGTTCAAAGGTGAAGGGCTGATGTTTAATAAAATGTTGATGCGCAATATGCGCGAGACTGGCCAGCCTGACTCGTGTCCTTTGGCGACCAAGGATCTTGAGTTGAACCTTGAGAATCGTCAGAAAGCTATCGATACAAAGGCATACGGCCCCGCTAACCCTCAGCTTGATGGTGATGGCGGCAACGAAGACTTTTGGCAACAATACGCAGACCAGTTCAATGACAAGATTGAAAATGTGATGCAGATGCGCTGCGGTAACTGCTCGTTCTTTGATCGTTCAGATAGCACCCTTCAGTGTATTGAGGAAGGTATTGGTGACCAGTCTGATCCTGAAATGGCTGTTGCTGCTGGTGAGCTTGGTTACTGCCAAGCCTTAGATTTTAAGTGTGCTTCGATGCGTGTATGCACGGTCTGGGCAGGGAGAGTCTGATGTTTTTTTATGACCACGCAATGAGTCGCGATGATTTTATGAATCATCCGCCTGAGCCAGAGCCCATGGGTGAACTTGATATGCTGGACGGCCTTAGGGCCATGAGTATGTTCAAGAAAGATCCTGGACCTTTGGGCCCAGCGGACATCAACCAAGAGGTAAAGCATGCCCTGGTGAGCCATCCTGGATGTGCTTCGGAGTTGGCCTCAGGAAATTTTCTGTCTGATTCGCTGATTCGTGAGCTTGAGCAGATGATTCAAGACCAAATACCTGACTCAGAGAAATACGGGAACATGCTCCCGTCGGGCATGGGAGCCGTTGTGAGTGGTCCGTTCCCGAGCCAGGACTACCAAATCATCGTGAAAACTAAGAATTCTCAAGGTTCTCCCATGGAAATCGGGAATCCTAAAAACCCTAAAGGCCCAAGTTGGTTGCTGTAATCTCTCGCATGTAATACGGAAAGAAACCAAGCACTGTCCCTGAGCGGAAAGAGTAGGGGCTTGTGCTTGGCCACAGTAAATATAATAAAAGGAATAAACAATGAGCGTGAATAAAGCAATTCTTGTAGGCCGTCTTGGAGTTGATCCAGAGCTTAGAACCACCGGCAGCGGGACATCCGTTGTCAACATGCGAATGGCAACCACCGATCGCCGCAAGGACGGGGACGAATGGGTTGACTACACAGAGTGGCACAACGTCACCGTGTGGGGACGATCCGCTGAGAACGTGGCCAAGTTCTGCTCTAAGGGCAAAGAGATCTATGTAGAGGGCCGGATCCAGACTCGCAAGTACACCGACAAGACCGGTAACGAGCGATTTTCTACAGAGATTGTTGCGGACAATGTTCGTTTTCTTGGCAGCAAGGCCGATAACGCCCCAGCCGCCCAGACTCAAAAACCTGCCTACAATCAGGGTGACGAGCACATTCCCTTTTAGTCTGAGCCGTAGATCTCTTTCTTGAAAAGTTCGGTCATTTTTTCGATGTATTTCTTCTTCTCGGCCTCACCGGTCGGCGGTGGAGCATCGCTTATTTTGCCAGCTTCTTTAAGTTTTTGAAGAATGTCGTTAAACTTACGATGGTCTTCTTTTGCTTTATTGTTCATGTTGTATGTTCCGTGTATGTGATAATGAACTGAAAGGAGTGATCATGTCCGACGAAAATGACGATTCAAACGACCCGAGCGAAAACGAGACGGTCATTGATATTTCTACTCGGTCTCCTCACCTGGATAACCCACACGTTAATGGTTGGTTAAAGCCCGACAATAACGAGTTCATGCCCACAAATCAGCAAGAAAAGTTTCGTGATCTGGCCTATCGGATGGCCCGTAGTAAGAGATTCTTCCGTGGTGAGTGGTACAAGTCCACAAAAAAGAAAGAGTACCAGGGCGTTCCGATTAACGAACGGACCTGGAATCGATGGTGTCGAGAAGACGAGCGGTTCAAGGGCTGGTTCTATGACGCCTTTCCAGAGACAAGCGAACTCTCAGAAGAAGAATTTCGCATGCTGGATACGCAGTATTGGACTGGCGTCCGTGATGCCATGGGCGAAGGTGAGGAGTGGGCCTATCGCCAGTATGCTAAGACTCGATTCGATTCTGCTTCCGCCAAGAAGGACAAGGCCGAGAGCGAGTCCTTGCTTGAGCTTAGGGGCTATTTTGAGACGGGTGGAGGGGACGCCTGGTCTCCAAAGCCAGGTGAGGCATAGTGGATGCAAGCGACAAAAGGCGCCTTGCTCAGCTTTGCTCCAACTCAGGTGAGTTTATAGGCAGACTTAAAATCGTAGATGAGAAGGGTCAGGAGCGGTACTTCAACACGCCGTTCGCTGAGCAGGTAATGGCGCTTCAGGATTTCGAGTCAGAAGCAGAGACCGTCATCCACTACAAGCCTCGCCAGATTGGGGACACGACCATCGCGACGGCGTACAACTTCAACTACCTATATTGGGCAACGGACCCTGCTCGATGCTTGGTCGTTGCCGACTCTTACGACTCCACTGACGCTATTTTCGGTCGCGTTCGGCACTACTACCGATCCCTGCCCCAGATGCTGAAGAAGCCAATCGAACGATCAAACAAGCGTGAGTTGATCTTTAAGGACAGTATGGCCGGTTTCCGGTGCATGACCGCTGGCGGTAAGAGCGATGCCCGTGGTTGGACGTACCAGCGCCTGCATGCCGATGAGTTGGCGTTCTGGCCCAACGCAGAGGACGTATGGGCCTCTGTTACTTCAACGCTGCACGAAGGCCCCCACAAGAAGATCATTATTATTTCTACGGCTGACGGTCCTGGCAATCTGTTCCACTCAAAAGTGCTGAGCGCTATCGAGGCCAGGCAGCGTGGAGACAAGTCCGTAGCGTTCAGGTTCTTCAAGTGGTCGGATCACTTGGCATACCAAGCAGAGGTACCCGACAACTGGGAGCCTGATCAAGAAGAATGGTTGCTTGCACAGCAGCACAACCTATCGATGCCCCAGTTGTACTGGCGACACGACAGGATCCACGGCATTAACGGTGTTGGTCTTCGTCGCTTTAGGCGCGAGTACCCGCTGACGATCGAAGACGGCTTTGCCATATATGACGGAAGCTGGTTCGACACCGATTACCTGAACTCTGTGTTGTCTTCACTGAAGCCTGTAGAGGGTGAGCTTCGAGTCTATGAGAGACCGTACCCAGGAATGAACTACTCGGTTGGCGTAGACCCCTCTTGGTGCAACGGCGGCGACTATGCTGTGGCACAGGTTTTGAGTGCTGATGGTCGCCAAGTTGCGACACTATCTATGAATCAGGGTGGGGAGATCTTGTTTGCTCAAAAGGCCGTCGAGTTGGCCATGCACTACAACAAGGCCAGGACATTGGTCGAGGCCAATACGGGTGGCGCTGGCCCGGTTGTGATCCGCGAGTTTCAAAAGGCAGGTATACCCCTGTGGCACAAGCCAGCCCAGCCTGGCCAGAACGCCAGTAAGATCGTGAAGTATTGGACTACCACTCGAGGCAACAAAGAGCAGGGATACGCGCACCTGCGTCAAATGGTAAACGCTGATTCACTATCATTGAATGATTTCTCTACCGTTCAAGAGCTAATGCATGTCCGAGAGCAGTCCGGCAGAATCGAGGGACAAGATGGTTACCACGATGACCTTGCTGATGCGTTAATGCTTGCAGAGTGGAACCGTAGAAACATGCCTCAGTCTCAAGATATCCCACGGCGACGTAATAAAAGATATTATGCTCGCAACAACCCCTTTAATGTAATGAGCGGAGCGAAGTTCTCGTGAGCAAAAACGATCAAATCACGCCAAAGCTTGTCCAACAATTTGTTCGTTCTCATGACGGCAATGCCCGCAAGAATCGTAAAGACTGGTCGCTCTACAAGAGCACATACATGACCCGTTACTGGGAGCACATGAGGGGTGACTCGACGCCCAAAGGAAGTCGCAGCCTGCATGAGGTCGAGGTAGAGGTCAACCGCCTGTGGGGTGTCATCACGTCGTACCTCTCGGCCTTGTATCCAAGAGCAAGTCGAGTTGTCTTGTCTCCTGACCCTACTGGTAAAGGTGATGCTGAAAAGGCAGAGCTTGCTGTAAACCGCATGCTTTCGAGCCGTAAGATTCATGAGCGTGTAATGACTGGCCTTCGTCAGGCTTTATTGTATCCAGGCGCAGGCATGAAGGTTGGGTACAGGCATGGTCGTGGAAACCCAATGGATCGCGTCTGGCTGCGTGTAATCCCCGTGTGGGAAATGCTGCTCGACACCGAAGTGTCGGATGTTGACGATGAGCGTTATCGAGGCCATCTGTACTATCGGCCAAAGCATGAGGTTGAAGAAGAATACGGCCTGGAAGACTTAAGCGGGACTCGCCGCATTGACTTCTTGTCGGGTGGTGACGGGCAGGCTGAAAACTCTAAGGGTCGCAAGCGGTACGACAATGCTGAGGACGATAACAATTTCGTTCGAGTTTTAGAGTTTTGTAACTTAGTGGATCATTACCAGGACCCAGAGAATCCAAATATTCAATATGAAGGCCGTCTTGAGATTTATGTCCTCGGCCAAGGCGGTACCTCCAAAGACCCTGTCTATGTGGGTCCTCTCCCTTTTGTTCGTTATGACGGCGAGCCTTTGGCCCACATCATCCCGCTGATTTTCAACTACGAGCCTGAGTTCCCACTTCGCGGTATCCCTCATGTAAAGCGATTGATGCCTCAGTTTAAGGAACTGAACGCCTACCGGTCGTATATGGCGATGGCTACCCGAAAGGACACTCGCCAGTATGTTACCCGAAAAGGTACGTTCAACTCAGATGAGATGACTTTACTGACCGAGGGTCACGATGGCCTGATTCTTGAAGTTGACTCAGGGTATGAGCGACCCCTGTCAGACGCTATTATCCCGATTCAAAACGCGCCAATCTCGAGCAACATTCAAAACTACATCTCGAACGTGGAAGTTGACCTAGAGCGCGTCATCGGCACAAGCCCCGCAGCGAGAGGGATCGTAACAAAGGCTACGGCCTACGAGGTAGAAACCGTTCAGCAATACACGGAGTCTGAGTTTGGCCTGCACGCTGCCATTAAAGATCAGTGGCTTGCCAACCTTACAGAGTTGTTGATCCGCTGCCTCATCTCCTGCATGCAGGATGATGGCGACAGCAGTGGCGCGTATGAGGCACAGAAGGTTGATGTCGCTGAAGTTGGTGCCACCGCCCAGGAAGACCAGTCTGAGGACCAGGAAGGCCCTGTAGAGGAGGAGGCCTTCGATAAGGCGAAGATCAAGGGTCTCGCTGAAATGATTGGCGTTGACATCAACGATGAAGACTTCAAGGATCTGGCATCCAAGATTACCGATAAGCGCGAACTTGACGATATGACCGAGGAAGAACTCAACCTTCTTGGCTCAACTCTTGCTGGTCGAACAGGCGACGTAGATAAGGCAGAAACTGAAAGAGAGGAGCAACAAGCAGAGCTTGCGCTGGTACAAAACACCGCATCTGCCCAGGAGCCCTTTGTTGACGAAAATGTCGTGCCAAGTCTTGGGGTATTTGAGTCTGAGGATGGCCATCAGGTCCGTCAGGAAACAATCATGCTTCGTGATCGAAATGATCAGATCGTTGTTTCTGTTGAAGACTTGGATGCCAACTTTGAGATCAGTTTTGTTGAAGGTGGCCGGACGCCACTCAGCGATGCCGCCATGCAGCAGAACCTCGTTGCATTGCTTGAGCCGTATAGTGTTCTCTGGGATGCCGCGAATAAGGGTGGGCCCACTGGCGTGTTTGCTAAAAACTACATGAAGGTTCTCGCAGAGCGGTTTGACCTACCAAAGGACCTTCACCCTGAAGAACTTGATGCTGAGCTTGAGCAGCAGGCTGAGTCAGAAAAGGCAGAAGCTAAGCCCAAGAAGATTCCAAAAGAAGCGCCCCCAGAGGAGATGCCCCCAGAGGAGATGCCCCCAGAGGAGATGCCTCCTGAAGAAGAACCTCCTGGGGAAGCACCACAAGAAGGCGAGCAATCACCAGAGGAAATCTTGGCCCAGATTGCCCAAATGCCCCCCGAGGAAGCGATTGCTTCGCTGCGCCAGATACTGGGCGACTCCCCTGAAATAATTCAGGTGTTGGATCAGATTGAAGCGATGCCGCCCGAAGAACAGGGTCCAGCTATTCAGCAACTTTTGGAGGCCGTTAGTGCCAACGTATAGTTATAAATGTACCGGGTGTGAACATGAGCAAGACCACTCGTGCAGGTTTGCAGGCCGCCCTGACTCATTAGAGTGCTTGGAGTGTGGCTCAAATTCGAAAAGAGTGTTTAGGGTTTCGGCTGCTCAGTCAAATGACCCATATAATCGAGCACCTCCGAAATCTACGAAATCAATGGGCCTGGTTATGCACCTCTATATGTGCAAGGACTGTGACCATCAGTTTGATGAGCTTACCGATTTTAGCGCTGGACAACATTTTGAAGACAAACGGAAGTGCCCCGAGTGTTCTTCGATGAACTCTAAATGGGTGCCAACGGCCCGAATCGATAGGTTTAGCGAAATGTTCCCTTATTACGACCGTGGTTTAGGTGTTATGCTTCAAAGTAAGCGGCACCGATTAGATGTTTGCAGGGAGCGCGGACTAACTCCCGTAGACGGGGATTGGAATGTTGATAAAGAATTTAGTGAGTGGGATAATCGGCATGAGACGGAAGTGAAAGAATACGATAACTATTGTGATCGGTTAGACAATCACCCAGCATTTAGGCAGTTTCGCGAAGCGAACCATAAAAAACAACTTTAGGAGAAACAAATGTACGGATCAGCGTCATACGCCGGAAAAGAAATGGGCCAACCCGCTCCAGAAGAAGCCGCCCCACAGCCCCCCATGGACGCTGAGCCAGTTGCAGAGGAGCCAGCCCCTGCTGATGACATGGAGGCTCAATACCAGCAAATGGCTGAGTCTGCCCCACAACCAGAGAAGCCGTTTACCGTGAAGGTAATCCAGACCCTGGTTAAGCAACTCAACGATACTCTCTCTAAAATCTCAGACGAAGACATCCCTGAGCTTTCTTTTGACCCCGAAGATGTGAAGGGCGGAAGGTACGATGCGCCACTTCCCCCTGACGTTTTCATCACCTTGCTTGCAATTGTTCAACTTTTGCAGATGGTTGGTGGTGGAGAATTTGCAGATAAGTACGAGTTCGATCCATTCACTTCTGTTACTGATACTGACCTGCGAAAGATTGCGGCCCAGCTAAAGCGTATTAGTAAAGATAAGAAGTTAATAGAAGGCATTAAGGAGATGCAGCAAGGTGAAGAATTGCCCGGTGATGAAGGCCCCGCTGATGCGGCTGGATCTGAAGAACCTATGGCACCTGCACCTACTGAAATGACTCAAGATGACCAAGAACTTTCTTCAGCAATGGCATAAAAGATTAAAAATCGTTGAACATTTATATTATATGGTGGTAGATTTTTACCGCTAAAGGAGCTTTTTGTGAGTGATGAAATTAATACTGAAATAGATTTTGTTGAAAGCGCTGGATCTACCGGACTTTTGGACGAGCAGGAAGGAAGTTTTTTTCAGGATGAGTCTACGGTAAGCGATGTCCCCGCCGAAGAAGCTGCGGATTTTAGCAGTTCGGAAGCTTCTTCCGGAAATGTTGGGCAGGTCAGCGAAAGGGCATTTGATCCGTTGTTCTCAGACATTGATGACGACGAGCTTAAGACAGATGCATTCTATGAAGGCATTTCTGAGCACGACATTAAAGAGCTTCCAACGGTTGCTCGTCGGATGCTTCACAACTTTCGAGTTGCATACAAGCAAAAGAATACCGCCCTGGATGACTCGTATAAGAATCGGCTGGGCGAGTATCAAAAGCGCGAGCAGCAGATTCAGCACCTTGAGCGTGACTTTGCGCGTCGTCAGGCCGAGTTTGCTTCTCTGATCGATGACCCAAAGATCAAGAGTGCCCTGAATGTCGGTGACGACGAACTTCCAGACATTATGTCTGAGGACGGCATGAACGCGCACATTAACCGCCGGGTTGCCGAGGCTGTGGGCAGTGTTTTTGCGCCAATGCAGGAAGCGTCTGCACAGCGTAGGCAGGAGAGCGCCTTCTATGACTTCTTGGAATCACACCCAGAAATGAAAGATGCTGGGTTCAAGAAAGAGGTTGCCTCGCTTGTTACAGGTCGAAAAGGCACGGACGCGCCACTCAGCACGCAAGATGCCTACGAGGTCATTAAGGCCCGTAAGATCATGTCCCAGCAGCGCAGCCGCAATGAGATAGAGCGCCGAGCGCGGGCCGATGCCGCTCGTCGAGTGCAACGAAGTTCCATGAGCGGATCCCCTGGTTCTGCTGAAATTCCCCACGACGTCAAGAAGCAAGGTGCAGCTTCGATTGCTGCTTGGCTACAGTCTAACCCCGAAGCTGCGAAAGCCTTTTCTAACAACCGCTAATAGGAGCCTAAAATGGCCACTACCGACCTTTCAATTGGAAACGAACTGCTTTCCACCACCATGCACATCCTTATGAAGGACTGGCGTGACAACGTTCACGAGTCTGTAGCCTTCCTCGACGCTCAAGAGCGTGTTCATGGTTCAGGAAAGCCCGTTCAGTCTGGTGGCTCTCGTATCGTTGTCCCTCTGGGCTTCGGTGAGCACTCCTCAACCACTCGTATGCAGACCGGTTTCGAGCGCATCGACCTTAGTGTCGAAGACGTGTTCGTCCCTGCTCAGTACGACTGGGGACACGTTGTTCGCCCTGTCGCTATCTCCTCCGAAGAAGAGATGGTCAACCAAGGTGATTCTGCCGTTCTTTCGATTCTTGAGAGCCGCGTTCAAATGACCGCTAACGCCCTCAAGCGTGAGTTCGTCAAGCAGATCGTCAAGGGCAACCAAGTCGGTTGGGAAGACTGGAACACCCTGAATGGCCTCGATGTCACTTCAGGTAGCCATCACGGATTCCTTGAGACACTGGCTGTTGGTGCTCAAACCAACGTCGTTGGTTCCGTAGACAAGGGTTCGCACCTTTCAAAGACCGGTTGGCAAAACCAAATCTTTGATGGTGCTGGTTCTTTCAACTCGAACGGCCTTGCCGGTCTTTACGACCTCAAGGTTGAGATCAACGCTGTGTCGCCTTCTGGTGCGCCCAACGTGATTCTTGCTTCCCGCGCTGGATTCAAGAACCTCAAGCGTTCTCTCCAGGCTCACGAGCGCTACGTCGATCAGTCTAAGATCGATGGCGGTCGCATGGTAGAGATGTTCGATGGTGTGCCAATCAACGTTGAGTACAACATGCCTGACGCTGGTGGAACGCCTGGATCGTCTGCTGATCCAATCAGCTTCTACTTCTTGAACATGAACGACATCCACTGCCTGTGGGATCCACAAGGTTACTTCGACCTCTCGGACTTCGAGACTGTGTCGGGTGAGTATGACGTTCGTGCTGCTAAGCTCCGGTGCCGTGGTCAGTTGATCGCCAAGCACCTCGGTTCAAGCGGTGTAGCATTCGACCTGGAAACCTTCTAGGTCACCTTGATTGGGTGGGGGTCGTGTTGATCCCCACCCTATTTCATAGCCAATATATCAAAAGAGGGAGGATATCATGGCAATTTATAAGAAAGACGGCGTTGATGGCGTATTTCACTATCCAAAAAAGTTTGTGACCTTGTACGGTGCAGCCGCGATTGCCAAGGGTGATTGGGTTGCGTTCAACGCATCAGTCGTTGAAGGTCTTGGTGGTGCTGTAAGCCAAGCCGCTGGGGTTT
>TARA_R110000765_G_scaffold268794_2_pt1 | contig 10901 bp, 30 predicted proteins | sample TARA_R110000765 | Tara Oceans TARA_R110000765 (sample SAMEA4398168) | marine metagenome | biome: Polar Biome; feature: [MES] marine water layer (ENVO:01000295) within the mesopelagic zone...; material: water (ENVO:00002006), including particulate matter (ENVO:01000060) such... | reverse complement strand
TCGAAGTGGTACTCGTCTACATCTCCGCTATGGGGTCTAGGGATAGTGCCTACTAGGTGCTCAGGACGATCATCGTAGCTGATCATGGGGGCGCCATGGGTATTATCTCGAAGTTGCTTGAGCATGGGTACTACGATATGAGCTAGAGAGTGATCCATGGACCAGGTATCGTGTACATCAATCTTCACAGACACCTTTGGTTCATTGGTGATTCCGAACCGGTTATATAACCAGCCATGATAGAATCGTTGTTTGGGCATACCACCTAATCGTACTTTCATACTACACTACTCGCTTTTCAATAGGAACAATGTTAGGGTAATGCTGATAGCAATAGTTATTAGAAAACCATCACCTATCAGCATATGTTACTCTACCTGGGATCCAGCACTATAATAAGACCACAACTCTTTCGCTTCTTCTTCGTAGCCCAGGTCTTCACAAATAAGCATTGCTTCACGTATTAACTCGCTACGTGTTTCCCCACGCTTCCATACGTTATGATCATCACTGTAGTTATAGTACCAGTCATGTTCTTTTAGCAATTGCTTCAATCGTTGTAGATCTGCGTTCATTGTGAACTCCGAATAGGAAATGGGGTATCAGGTATATAGCGTACCCAACTTCTACAAGACGGCCTTGATCTTGTCCGCCTTAATGATGTGCCCCTGATTACCTTTGACCGTGATATTAATAGCATCGAGCCAATCCAAATATACGGTATCAGATACCTGTACGCCCTGTACGTCGGGACCAATAGCTAACACAGTAGCTGGCTTAGATTGCAGCCCTGTCTCAACAGCACCGGTTAGAATGATACCACCGGCAGTAGTTCTCTCTTCCTTCTCATCTTCCATTAGTGCTACAAGCACATTATCGTTCAACATTTTCATTGGATGTTCCTTTAATATAGTTTAGTGTCTATGGTCGCCGCGGATTACTATGATCCAGAACGTGAGTAGGTTTATAGTTATCAGTCCTCCCAAGAGATACAGTACGGCACATGGGATCGATATCACAAAGCACCAGGTATATCATACGGGGACGCATCTTGGGTACCGTTGATATCATCGGCCATACTCATATACGCACCTGAGAACTCATTATCGATCTCTATCACATCACAGTGGTCCAGTAGATCCCCCGCGGGGTTATCAGAGTACATATCATCTACAACAGCAATCCGTGCACCGATATCGAACTGATACCCTGCAGCCTTGAGGAAGTACTGGAACGACTCCAGCATATCGTCGAGGGAAAGGTCGTTATCTTCAATACTGTATTCTACCAACGCGTTGGTGGCGGGTTTGAACTCACACCGGTATGGGTATGATATGAACTTATAAGAGGGCGAATGGCTTTTCGACATTGGGGGTTCCTTGTGTAGGGATATGCGTTGGTACGGAACCAGGCAATAACAATGATATAAGGACGTACGCTACTAACAGTACTACAACTGTCTTAATAACGAACATGATGATGTGGGGAAGGAATCTAAGCGTTAGATATGCCAAGACAGCCATCCCCAGGATTTCTATAATACTCATACTATACGACGTCTATAATAATCAGGGCGATCAGTAGGGCCATGACAACACCACCGAGGCCTATGCCGAAAGCAGCAGTTGCTTCGGTTCGAGCTAGACGCTCTTGGATATCAAAGAACTTCTGGTCCAGGGTAGATAGATCATCATAACCCTCAGCCTTCTCAATAGCTCTAATCTCATTCAAAGTAATTTTCATAACAAAGTCTCTCTCATTAATATACGTACATTATACAATACAATACGGTAGAAGACAACCCTAGTCTAGCTCTTTAAGTTCACTAACCATAAACTCTGCTTCGAGATATGCCATATTGATAGTTACGTATTGTTGTTTACTGACTTGCTTCTGCACGATAGACCCCGCCGCCGCGAAACACTCTTCTACGTACTGCTGGTACTTGTCGTGGCAGAACCATTCGAACGGAGTCATCATCTCATTTGGATTAGGTAATATGCTGCACATATCAGTGTACCACCGCATCAGTAGTTTCTGGAGTGATCCCCTGAGCGTATCGGTTAAGTGAGATTGCATCTACCATGCTATCATACTCAGCGTCATCCAGTATCTCTCTATACACCCTAAGGGCCGTTGCAACATAGACACCTGCGATCGCTAGGGGATTGCCCCCATCCTGCACGGACTCAATTAATAGCTTATAGGCTGCAGTTTGCAGTGCCTCGATCTGATCATGCTCATTCATGCTGCGATCTCCTCTAGTTGCTGTGTTAGCCAGTCGACCCCTATGCCCATCTCACCGTTACTCATTACCCATGTAACGAGCAAGCTAGACGGATAGCCTAGCAGCCAGCTCTCGCGCTTCTCTGCGATTGCCTTGTTCATGTAGCCGTACTCTCCGTTGATGTACGTCTTAGTGGCTCTCCACATCCCCGCCTCTACGTCTGCAGGCTGCTCCAACGTGATAGGAGTCTCCCAATGCTCACATACAGCAGCATCGTCCTGCTCGAGCTCGTAGCCTAGGACGTACTCCTCGAAACACTCGTCCTTAGACTCGAGCAGCGGCGCTAGCGTTGATAGGCCGTCCATCTCGATGTTACGGGCTGTCGGTGGATCGATGTTCTCTACTACGTACGTTGATCCACCCTTCATCTTCCAGTACTGGGGACACTCACCGGTACCATCCCAATCATGGGCGCCGTAGTTCTCTTTGATTTGTGTCTGGATAACTAGTTTCATAGTAAACACTCTTTCTCGTTAATAGATGTCTATTATACAACAAGATGAACATAAAGGCAACGGCTATATGAAGTACAGTATTGCCTGGGCTAGTAGGTTGCCCGTTATTACACCCGCGACGAATGTCACCGCGTAATTCAACACCATATAGAGATTGTCCTTATTAACCCACTGTACTACTGCTTGCTTATTAATCATACTAGTTTACTCCAATCGGTATGTTCGCTCATTAGCCGCACCCAGTAGTCGGGGGCTCCTCGTTCTTGGGAATTGTCTACTAGCTGCTTGTACAGCTGGCTGGGGATCTTCCCTAGTTTATACGCCCCCTCATTACAGCGGTATACAGCACCGGCCGGTCCTAGGAACTCTATGACATCGCCCTGTACTGATACGCTCTCTATCCCGCTGTTTAAACTCCCCGTGTCTGGGTGTGGATGCTCTGCGTCCCATTCAGCGATCACTTTATAGAACACAACCTCCTTACGGCCGTACCCTGTATTGCCAAAGCGGCTCTTCTCAGTGATCTCTACCACCGCCCAGTTATCGGGGTGGTATATAACGCCGGTCATATCACCAATTGCTCTACTAGGTTCATACATACGGCCGTACCGGTAATAGCGCTGCCGATCATAATTGCTTTGTCATTCCAGCAGTGGCCAACATATACCCAGGCACCTGCAGCCATGGCATAGCTTATCTGCCCGGCTGTTCCTAGCCCTGCGCTTATAAGGAACACTCCTATCACTCCGAATATAGTAGCTACCCATTTAACGTAGCTGTCTATAGTACCGGTAGGGGTAGAAGGCTTGAGGTCCTCTACTTCTAGCTGCAGCTCTTCCATCTCTTGTTTAAGGCGCTTTCGTTCTGCGTTAAGCTCCATAGCCAAACGCCCTGCCTTACTCATGGGGCTGTTCTGCCAGTGCTCCTGCACTTCTGGACTCAGCTCCTGTTCGATCTTACTCATACCTACTGCCCTTGTGCTTAGGTTGCTTATGCAGCTTACTGGTAACAATCCGTTGTCTATACCGCGGGGTACGTAACTCGCTGGCTACAGGGCTGCGTCTTTTAGTAGAACATTGCCATATGTGCATCATAGTCCTCCTTAGTGCATAGTCGTACAGACTCCTCGATAAGAATAGTGTGCTCACTGTCCTTGTACTTGTTGCGTGCCAATGTTATAGCGCCACGTCGGGTCTTTGCCATCACCCGGTTCCATCCGCCACCCTCGAAGTTGAACATGTACTCTTTTAACTCTAACATTCGTGCACTCCTAATACGCCTGGGTTAATCCACTCTGCATATAGCCCGTTCTGTGACAGGACGTCTACCACTGTCTGATTAACGCCCCAGTCTCCAAAGTCCATCTGATAGTAGTCAGCCCATACGGTATCATCGTTGTCCTCAGCACTGATACGGAAGAACCTTTCATTGCCGTAGTCGTCTCCTAGCAGGACAGGACAGCCCATCTTCAGTAGCTTTGTATATGCCTTCTTATAGTTCCTCTTCATATGCCTTCCCCACCGTTGATACCCATGCCTTCCACTGGGAGACTAATTCGCCATCGCTCTTACATGGCGCCTCGTTAGCTAGCTGCTCTTCAATGGCTTCGTTTAATATTGCTTCGATTGAGTAGTCTCTGTTCATGCAGCCTGCCTCTTCTTACGTGGCTTGAATCCCAGCGCTTCCATAGCGTCCATTGGATTGCTGCTCTTCTGCAGCTCTATGTACTGCTCAACAGCTACATTCTTGACTAGGAAGTTCATCCATGACTTCCATGGTCTCGAACCGTACTTGAATCGTGCGATGAAAGTGCGCTCTGGCTTACCGTGCCAAGAGGGATGACAGTCGGGAGCCACTTGCTCCATAGTACGTGAACCTTCGAACGCACCCTGATACATCAAGTACATACCGTCCCAGCAAAACAAATCTTTATCAAACTTAGTCATAGTAAACACTCTTTCTCGTTAATAGACGTCTATTATACAACCGGTTGAACATTAAGTCAACAGCTACTAGTCTGGCTGATCGTGGTCTGCTGCTAGGCCCTCTCTCAGTACTGTGGTCCAATACTCGCCCATCTCATAGTCGTCGTGGGTGATAGAGTCCCTTACTGAGGGGAAGTAGTCGTACCGGCCCTCGATCCATACGTCGTAGTCAGTGCCTGCGAACTGTAGTGCAGCGTTGATTACGCTCTTGGCGATACGACCGGTGCCCTCTACTAGGGGAGTTGGCTCTCCATCAACCCAGGTACGGATCTCCCATGGGCCGCCCTTGATCACCTTATAGTAGTCACAGGTGTCCATACTAGCTCTTACTGCTCGCTTGTCGTTTGCAATCTTAGTTAATATGCTCATATCCCATCCTCATCATCATTGTGGTAAGTGGTCTTAGTGTGATAGTCCTGTGCATTAAACGCAATGTACAGTATCGTAGCAAATATTGCTAGGGAGATTACTACCGTGCCTACTGGGTACGTGTATAGCAGTACTGCAAATAGTCCCAGAACAATCATTAACATAATCATCAGAACATCCACTGGATCAGCTTGCCCAGAGCATACCCTACCGGCACCCCACAGACAAGACCGATGCTGCAATACTTGACGTACCATTTCCATTCGCTCATATCAAGTCCGCCATGCTTCCCAATGGCAAGTCTGCCTCTGGCTGTCGGATACGGCTCTGTACTGTAGAGAGGTAACTCCGGGTCAGGAACTCCCATCCCTCTGCACAGTCTGTAGCAATTGACCAATCAGCATCAACGAAGTTCCAGTTGATAGATCCATCCGCATTGTGATTCGCATGGTCAGATACAGCCTTGTTGAATTCGCGGGCTAACTCATTAGATATTTTCATAGTCAAGTCTCTCTCAGATCAAATTATACGTCTATTATACTACAGAGTGCACATAAAGGCAACATCTACGTTCCTGTCAGTACGATTGTATTGGGTAGTGAAGTTCTCTAGCCACTGGGCCAGAGTCATATGATTGATACGGAAGGTAGCAACAGTATCCATCTCTAGGTAAGAGACGTCGGTATCAGAACACCAATAGAAGTACCCGTCACCAGGCTGTACGAAGAATGCAGGATCAATGGCCTGTACGGCTTTGTTGATTGCTTTGATAGTCAATCGCTTCATGCTTGATCACCTGATAGTCTCAATGCACCTTCGATAGCACATGCAGTACCAATCAATGCGAATACCATACCCTTGGCAAACCCCATAGTACCGGCATCGATACCACCGACAGCACCCATCATCATCAGACCACCAACTAATACCGCTAACTTTGCATTCATAATCAATTACTCTATCTCTTTAATATACGCCCATTATCTAACAACATGAACATAAAGACAACAGCTATAGACAATTATTATATACTTCCATCTCGTTACCGTACGCATCAATCTCCCATGGCTGGTTCTCATAGTCGACCTTGCCCATGTCTACCTCATGCCCCTCCCACTCGACGATGTACTTGATACTCTGCATCCCTTTGCCATGCATAGTAAGTCCAACGTTAACCATACGTCCGCTGGCAAGCTGCAGCGCATGAAGCATCTCATGGGCTATCGATCGTTTAATCTCGTTAAGGGGTATACGACCCTCGGCATCGTACCGAGCAATCTCTACAGTGACAAGTTCGTCGTCTCCCTGACAATACCCATGAGCATTACCAGAGAGAGACTTAAATAGTCCTACTTCGAATAGGGTCTCGTAGTCATTCAACCCAAGATACTCGCCGACTCTATGAATATAGTTGATCAGCGCTTTAGAGGTGGTACCCTCTACTTCCATATTAGGCATCATAACTGTCTCTCTCTATAGTTAGTTATGAACCCATTATCCCTCAATGTGACCAATAAGTCAACAAGTGCCGGCTGGATTGAGCTGTACCTGGTAGCGAATCAGGATATCCAAGGTGCCCGGCGTCACCCACATTAGCTGCTACGTCACTACAACGGTCCTAGGCTAATCCACCAGCCGCATCAGTTTAGCTCTATTGTCTAGATGCTCCTGTGCGACATCTTCTTTGCTCTGTCCCTCATACGCTACTGCATGGTGTTCTCTAATCAGCATAGAGTTCACACTAGTATATCGATCGTGCTTTGCATCGTACACAATGAACTCACCAAGCACTCTACCGAACTTGCCTGTCTTGTCCTTCTGAGTTCGTAGTACAGACTCATCTCCAAGGTGGTTGACGAGGTATTGCTTTGCCAGTAGTCCGTAGCGTTTCTCTTCCAAGTCACGGGTTCTACTCTCCGGCGTATCAATCCCGAGTAGCCTGACCCTCTCGCCACGCATCCATATGCCGAATCCCAAGTCGATATCCACATCTACTGTATCCCCATCTATTACCTTAACTATCTTACATCTATACTCGTACATACTACTTCCCTATGAATACGTTATTACTACCCTGGGCAATGAATGACCCACAATCAATCGGATCTCCCTGCCGCATAGCATCTCGTCCGTTAATGAACACAGTACCAGAGCCAGTACTAGCAGCCCCAGTATGACATGCCGTCCCGACACAATGTGCTGCATAGCTATCATCCTTCCTTATTGATCCTTTCCCGTTTACAAACACGTTACTACTACTAGAACTATTAGCACGAGGAGGGAATGGCCCATGCCCCGTACATATATCCGTATCTCTTGCTGCTGGTCTGCCCATACTACTATTCCCCTAATGTGCGTTTAAACATGTTTAACGAACGGTTGCCCCCGGTCAATGGTTTGCTGATCACTCAGGATAGGTACTTGCAATGTAATCCAGCATGTTCTGCAGCTCTACACCCCAATCCTTAATGATAAACATAGGGACAGTCACAGAAGCAGACGCTAGATGAGTACCTGTAACCTCTACATCATACGACTTATACACATTAACCTGGTCCCCAAGAGTATATGTAGCAGGAGTCCCCCCAGTACTAACCGTCAATGGGTTCTCTTTATCATAGATTGCTATAGGATAGGTAGGGATAATGCCGTCTGTAGGGGTACCTTCACAGTGGAAGACCCCTGAACCCTCGTCTACACCTGATACCCCAGGAGGAAACCCTGAGCCACTGCACGTTATAGATGGTTGCTTATCATCACCGGATGCTGTGAACTCTACGGTATCACTTACTAATGGCTTGGTCTCTGCCCCGTTAGCATCTGTTTCGTTCGTGAATGAGCCGAGTCCATCTGTTACTACTGCTGTATTGTCGAATTGCCCCGATGATGGGGTATATGATACCGTTATGCCCATTGTCTGGCCCTCCTTTCCTTTATATAGGGCGCTACACCTTATGTCACACTCCCTTTCGTTTTTAAGGCATTTAAATCGTTACAGTGATTTTACATGGCAAGATAGGTCCAACGATGCTAATCGCTGTCATAGGGGGGATATATTGTGTTCTACTGGTACTGAAAGGGGTTGGCTACTGCTCGTTCTGTTTGATTACTGATGTGGTTACCTGGAAGTCGTACAGTCCGTAGCTATGGGTCTTGGTCTTTATACTGGCTCCATCGTAACTTACTACCTTTACATTACGTGAGTTCATCTCAGTGAGTAGAGTCGATAGGCAGTTGTAGCTCTTCTTCTTAGGAATATATGGTTTCATAGCTATTAGCCCTGCTTCTCATATAATGTTTGTGCTAGCTGATCGTCGTCTAGGTACTCAAACTCAATGGGATACTTCTCCCTCAGTAGTTCTGCCATTGACATGTACCTCTCTCTAGTAATATATGGTAAGTCTAACCATTCAGTTTTAGTTTGCATTTAGGGCATTGTCTGGTAATGTGGTGCTGGCTTGCCAGAGCTGTCTAGGTTTACAAACACTATTGAGTCTACTGTTGTTAGGGGAGTCTTGGTACGTTTGTTCCTTACCTCACATGAGATGGTGATAGATGTGGTTCCTAGCTTAGTGACTCCCATGCCTATCTCTACTATGTCTCCTCTTACAGCACTTGATACAAACTCGATGTTGCTCATGCTTCTTGTTACTATTCGATCATTGTTAAGTTGACATGAGCAGAAGATGTATGCCTCCTCATCAATCCAGTCTAACAGTCTCCCTCCAAACAATGTAGCATTGGAGTTAAGATCCTTATGGGTAACCATCTTCCTGGTAAAGTACTTCATCGTTGCTTCTCATAGTATTCGTTGACTGTTGTGACATAACCGTTTAGATCATATACAACTACTTGGCCAATCTGTCTGCTCTTGGTTACCTCGATAGTTGATCTATCTTGTAGCCTTATGGTATCAGAGTACTGTTGCACTATCGGCTTGGTACTTATCACCTGACCCAGATCGCTAGTAGGATTTGCGACAGCAATTGCTGCTGCCGCTACGACCGATCCCACAGTACTAAATGGCATTGCTATTGTCTCGAGCATAGATGTAGTTGCTCATCAATGACCCTGCTCTCTCTACGATCTCTTCGTTGAATACTATGTGAGTATTAGTAACAAAGCACTCGTTAGCTTGATCAGCATTGAGGACAATAGTACTATCATCAATCCAATCCCAGTCTGGACTATCCATAATAGTTAAACGAAGTAACGGTTGATGTGTCGAAGCTTCTCCACTCATTGATCGCTGTGTCGAATACTCTTACTACCGATGAGTCTTCTGCAATCTTCCTAGCTGTCTTTGGTAGGCATGCTTCTGGAATCAATACTGGATTCAATGTAGCAATCATCTGTCGCAATGAACCATCCTTCTTAGTGAACTCGAATGTGCAGGCATTACGTTTAAGGGCTTCTACCATGTTCTTCTTTTCATACTGTTCTGCTGTCATAATATTCTCTCTCATTGGTTAGTATTGTTTAGATGCAGCCTAGATCTACCTGGGACTGCTCATCGTTATTTGTGACACATAACCCCGAAGGTAGCTCAGTAGGAACATATCGCATCAGGTCTGGATCATGTAGACCATCTTCCAGGAACGCTACCAGGTTGGATACCTCTTCCTCTGTCAGGTCTAGTGGAGTGAACCTATAGTCTAGGTCTGTGCTCTGTACTAGAGGGTTCTCTGATACAGCCATCATCTTGTACCTAACTACGTCTGCAACAGAAGTGAACGAGCCACCATGTCCGAATACATCAGTGTCCTTTAGGTTATACAGTGGTGGGACCTTGAATGCAAACTTGTCCATATCACCTCCTGTGAATCCTCCACGACCTTCCTTCGTCGCCTGGTTTACTTCTCCGACCGTATCTTCCCAGATATCCAAGTCATTGAACCCCAGCGTCATAAACACTTCCTGTGCCATAGAGCCCACTGGTGATGATAGAGCTGGTCCATTGTGACAGCCAGCACATCCACCCTTACCGAAGAATACCTTAGCACCCTCTACTTGCTGTAGGGACATTGCTGTCTCATCTCCTCTCAGTAGCTTCTGGAACGGTGCTTTGTTGGCTAGGATGGTTCTCTCGTATGCTGCAATCGCTAGAGCTGCTGCTTCTAACATATCATTAGGTTGTGAGGTACCATAGGCTGCCTCAAACATCATCTGATACTTTTCGTTAGTAGATAGGATAGAGTCGGGTTCTGCTGCATTCATTCGATGTACCACTAGACCTGCTACTGCCTGAGTCTCTAAGCCGGCAAACCCACGTAGGTTCGCTCCTTTAGGAGTACCCTCGGTGAAGTGTCTTTCTGGGTCGATACCAATGTTAACAATACCCCCAACAACATTACCGAACTGTCCGTTCCATAACATCACTTCTTGGTATGCTGTATTGAGTACAGTAGGAGAGGTAACTGGCTGGATGTCTGCCATCTTCTCCATGCCTTCAGCGAAGGTTCTATGACTGAATCCGACACCACCTTCGCCAATACCCTGACGAATACCTGACTTGAATCCGTTCTGACCGTTGTGACATGATGCACAGGACCATGTATCATCCATATCAGTCTTACTTAGACCTGGAGAAGTGATGCCTGTCTCGTGGTATATGAACTTACCTAGCTCCACCTTCTCTGCAGTAATTGGGTTACTGGGGTCTTGTGGGATGTTTAGGAAGTCATCACTCTCAGGGAGGATGTAGCCTTCATATGAACCAGTTGGAGAAGTAGCACCCATTATGTCACGAAGCTCTCCGATGGAGACCTCAAGTGCAGTTGGTTGTGATGGTTGTGGAGTAGCTGA
>TARA_R110000765_G_scaffold107642_1_pt1 | contig 10904 bp, 6 predicted proteins | sample TARA_R110000765 | Tara Oceans TARA_R110000765 (sample SAMEA4398168) | marine metagenome | biome: Polar Biome; feature: [MES] marine water layer (ENVO:01000295) within the mesopelagic zone...; material: water (ENVO:00002006), including particulate matter (ENVO:01000060) such as...... | reverse complement strand
AGGTGAGTCAACTCCTGGAAGCGCTACTGGTCCCGACGAAGAAGAAGGCGGTGATAATAATAATCAGCCCGGCGTGCCTCCGGACCAGCCAAGCACAGAGCCTAAGACCCCGGCGAACCCCACCACGCCTTCGACCCCGACACCCTCTGACCCTTATTCACCATCAACTCCTGGTGCTATGCCTTCTAAGCCCATGGTTCCGAACACGCCAAACCCACCTGGCCAACCGCCTAAGAAGAAGAAGTTGCAGACCCCTACGACGGGCGGAAAACCACATTCTGTGCCTACAATCCCTAACACTCCATCAGGCCCTTGGGAAGACCCTCTGTTGGTAACCTACTATGAGAATCATCCTGAGAATCATCCATTTGAAGACGTTAGATTCACCGATGGACCTTCCGTAGGTGGCGGCGGTGGCGACGGCGGAGGCGGCGGAGGCGGCGGGCCTAGTATAGATGATGACATGTTCTTAGGCAACGTTGGTAACTTCGGCGGTGGTGGAGAAGGGGGTGAAGGAGGACCTACATTTACATACGAAAGTGTTGATGTACCTGACGCCGGCGATGCAAAAGAGAACCAGCGCTTCTCTTCTAATACATACGGACTTACTTCCCAAGATAACTATAGCATTAAGGCAAGCTGGTTCCAAGAGACTGCCAGAAATTATGATGTTATTTCATCGTCTAGTGATTCCGTATCAACGCCTCGAGATACAACCCAATCTCTGGTACGGACGCCAAATTCTATTGAGCCTGCTCCTACAGTTAGGCAAGCCCTTCCAGGTCAAAGCTCAACTTCGAATCAAGATGGTACTACAAATACTACCCCAGGTCCTTCAACTGAATTTGATAGTACTCAATATTACCTCCCTCCTGGTGGTGGAGGCAGGGACGATATAGGAGGGATAAGTTAATGCCAACCCTCGACTTAGGTTTCCCATATAATGCTGTCCCCTCTAGGAGACAACTTATAAATAATAATTCAACGCAACTTATTCAAATAAGTAATTTTAAGATTTACCCTAATTTATCTTCTGAGGTTTTTAACATAGCACCACAAGCGTATTATACTGTTTATGTTTCTGGGGCAACTGTAAGTGACGATACGAAAGAGACTGTATATTCAATACCTATTGTTTTCAATATCGATTTGTTTGTAGGCGAGTCTCCCAGCGACGTAATCCCACTACAAGGAGTTACGGGTCCTAGAGGTGTCCGCACTTTATCTAACGATATACAGTACTACCACTTTCATAAGGAATTAGGTCTTACACCTTCCGACCAAGCGGCCTCTGGAATCCCCCCAGGAACTGACAGTTTAGAAAGTAAAAAAGACTCCCAATCGGGCTTAAATTCTCTTTATAAAGTTACAAATGTAGAGCCCTTTAAGCTTCCTGTAGGACATCAACTTTATATGGACGTGTCTGCTACACAAGCTGACCCCGAAGGCCTATCCTCGGTAGTGTCTGCTTTTGTGTTAGATAACCCAACCTACACCCAAGACATACTTACTTACTATCATGCTGGCCAAATTACGAATGGAGCTTTGCAATATATTGAGTTTTACAACTCATCTATAGATATTACAAGCTTTGATACTAAGACTTCTGACGACGCCTTATTAGCTATCACTTTCGATTATTACGAATTAGAAACGACAAATATGGCAGGGTTTAGAAGGGTTAACTTAACTGGAAGCTCCTACTCTCCTAGCGCTGGAGAAGTTACAACCTCCTCTGGGGACTTTATAACATTAATACAAAACAAGGAGTTTCCAAAAACTCAGATAGTAGAGGACTTACCTTACTCTTCTGGGAAGGGAAACCTGACACTAACTAAGTTGCGTGTGTATGCCGCTGAGTATAATAAAGCGAACAAAGCGGTTTATGATTTTTATAAATTAAGAAGTAACGGTGTTTATGAACCAATCGCTACTAGAGTACCTATATCGGCTAGTTCAAGCGAGTACGTAGGAAACACTATGAGAAGCATTGCAAGCGGAACCTCAGCGTTAGATTTAAAAGAAGCGTATTTTAATGCAGCTAATTATGAGACCATACACCTATCTCACAGAACCGACTCTGCCTCTGACGATGGAGAGGCCATCGTAGCAGTTTGTAGAGAAGAATCGTTAGAAGGCACCGGCAAGCAAGTACTAACTATTCAGTATGAAGGGTTTTACGAGCAAAAGGCAGGATATAAGATAGTCTCCCAAACCGGAAGGCAATACGCATACAGTACGTCTTCTGGAAGGTGGGATAGAATCTAATGGTGTTACTTCCTCTTTTATTTCCTTTTAGAAAACCAGCTTCTGTCTACATCCCAACTCATGAAAGTGTTTTGTTAGGGGTTGTAATCAATCCAAACATTGGAACTCTCCCCACTGCCAGTGGGGTAACTTCGGTTTATGGGAATTCGGGGGTAAGTCCGGGGGTTCCTATACCTTTACAAACTTCAGTGCTAAGTACCAACCCTAGTGTGTCACTATTTTCTGGGGAAGGAGGAGGGGTTCAACCTGAGGAACCCATGAAAATTACTTCGGCTACACTAAATAAAGTAGCCTTATCCACGAGTAAGGTAAGTTTATATGCCTAGTATTGCAAGAAAAATGAGCCGATTAGATTCCGCCGGAGATGGTGGTCTTGGGGCGGTTACGCACGTACAACAAGGCTTTGTCAAAGTTAATGGCAAAGCAGTTGTTGTTGTTGGAGACCAAGGTACTACTCACGGTGGTAATAATGAATCACAGTCCGGTGGTAGTAACGAACCACAGTCCGGTGGTTATAAAGGTCCTGGAGACACCGTGCCTACAACGCCTACAACGCCTACAGGCGATGAGGGTGATAGAACTGTAGCCTCCCCTGCACCTGACTTACATCTCGAATACCAATGGAGGGTATCTGAAGGGAAATCTTACATTACGATTAACGGTAAGGCGGTATCTACAGTAGGTAGTAAGTGCGATTGTAGTCATAGAATCATAGACGGCGAAAACTTCGTACAAATTAATTAATTAAATGCTTTCAGAATCAACCTTAAGACTTTTAAACAGCACTGCACTCACTGCAATGTCTAATGTTATAACTACAAATATAGGACGTATAAATCGTCGTGTGTCTAACGCACGCGCTAGACTGGTAAGACTTACAGGACAGCATCAGCAGTACAACTCTAATGGCAATCCAAGACTTTACTCGTCCCCCAATTCAGGTAATAAGGGTGCCGATAAAGTAAGTAATAAAATTTCTACTTTAAAAAGTTCCATAGATACGATGTCCATTCTTTTAAATTCTGGATACGATGTGTTTACCACGGGACAACCTATTGGCGACATAGCGCAGATGATTCAACAAGCTAGAAATGAGCTGTACACTCAATTCCCACAACCTATCATACAATCGAAGGCGTACGCAAATAATAAAGTACGTAGGATTTACAATGGGTACATAAGGATTCGCCAAGAGTTGTTTGATTTGAACCACCAAATGGAGTTAATTTTTCAAATCTTAAAAGATAGAGCAGAAGGTGTCACCGAGGAACCAAGGCTCAATTACTCTGCATTGCTATCTTCAGGCCAACTATCCGAGCAACAACTTGCTTTAGTGAGTCAATATGAAGCTCTTGTAGAAAATTCAGTAGTTAAACCTTTCCGACATAACAAAGTTTACAGAGAATCTCTCGTAGCCCAACTAAAAGGAGGTGCTACAAAGGAAGAAAAGCCACCTCGTTTTGATTTAGTTTACGGTCCTCCTATTTCAACTGATGGAAAGTTTATCCTTTCCCAAGATGGTTTGTATTATGATTCTCGAAATGGGGGGATACCCTTAACGGGAGACATGGTCTTCTCCTCCAGGACTTGGAAGCTAGGAGCTCATCCATGGGAAGGAGGAAGAGGTCAAGAGATAACCTCAGATAAGTTAAGGTTAATATCCAACACTATTTTCAGTGACGATTTCGAAGCAGACGACCCTGAAGGTAATGTTGCTCGATTGCTTGAAATTGACGAAGTCCTTCAAGCCTACCTTCGAGATAGAAATATACACCATGCCCAAATTGAAGCCTACATTGTTGAGCTTGTAAGCACTGGCTTTCAAAGCGATAGTCCAACAGTAATAAATTACCGTAGGAGCCAAGCTGCGCACAGCGACGCGTATGAATCTAAAATTAAAAAACGTAAAAAGCAACTTCAGCTTTTCGGCTTGTTTGGAGGCATACAGATTACAAATTTCGAAAGTCCTATAGGTCAAGATGTTATTCTTAAAACTTTAACAAACGCAGAAAAAAAGCATTTGTTAGTATCTAATGGGTATAAAATAGATGGTTCTGATTTCCCTTATAACCCGGGAACAGACAACATTAAGCGAATAGGAGATATTGTCGTTGATTACGACCATGAACTTAATAAAATAAGAGTCCGGAAAAGACTCGACAGAGCACCTTTAAACGATTTTTCATATTTAAAAGGTTCAGGTGTTATCCCTGATTTAAAGGTTCAAAAAGCAATAGTCATTGCTGAAGATGTAGAAAACATTGTTGTTCCTCAGGAACCGATTTTCATCAAAGGGAACCCCTTGTTAGACACCGTATATCTGAAAGACTTCAGCGTAGATGAAATATCTACTGGAGATTTTGTAAAGAATCAAGGTGGTGTGTCTGGGACTGAACCTATGTACAAGAGTCTTGGAGACTCCATAATTACTGATGGTTTAGTTGTTTGTTACAACTTCTTAAAGCCTGATATTACGGAACCACAATATTCTAAGTACGAATTAGACAATTGGGCGGAAGGTTCTAAAGCCTTAAATGGTAAGTTTGTAGCCTCCTCCACTGCCTATGCCTTCCCTTCTGGGCTATCAATCCCGTTCCTCCGTGGTACCATTTATGACGCGGAAACCCAATATGGTATATACTATAAGCCAATCGACCTTCAAGACGTTCATAATAATAGGGGAGGCTGTTATGTAAGACTTCCTAATAATATTAAGAATGGAAACCTGTTCCCTGAAGGAGAAAGGGTTAACGGTTTAACTTACGGAACCGAAGGTTGGTCAATGGACTTCTGGACACATATTCCAGAGGTGTCTGCAGGGTTGACCGGACATCACAGGTATAGAATTGTCGCTGCCTGTGAGAATTCAGGTAACAACCCTGAACCTGGAAGTTTTATTACTGCTGTAGTAAATCCTGATGATGACGGTCCTACTAAAGGTTTGATGATTGGGTTCCGAGATAAAGACGTATCCGGCACAACAACTTTAACCGCGTCTAGCGGGGGTGAGTTAGAATTTGTAATTCTTCCTACCTTAGGCCAAAACTCCTTAATCGGCGCGCAAGATGGGTGGGAATGGAGGCACAGCATAGTAATCCAAGAGAAGGACGCTAAAGATGCGACCAACTCAACTATTTTGGTAAACCCAGCCAGACAAGGCAATGCAACCTCTGGTACCGAGTTAGGTATCCAAATTCCAGTTACTAAACAAACTACTTCTGGAAAGTCCTGCTCGAGTTGCGATACCGAGTTCTCTCACTATAACGTATCTTTTAATTATAAGCAGGACACTGTCTCTGTGTTTTTAGATGGAGAATTATTAGATACGTCTTCAATATCTACCGCTTTTTCCACACAAGAAAACACACCTTTAAATGTTCCTTCCCCCATCCAAAGTAGAATTGGAAGTCTTCAAAGTTGGGTTCAATCCGGAAAGTATACGGAAAACATAGCGGAAGGCTACGAGCGGCGCGGGTTACCAAGGTATCCCATCTTTACTCCTTGGATTTTAGGTGGCGGGTTCTCCGACGTAATAGGCACATCCCAGAACAGACCTGGCGCTACTACACCTCTAGGGTTTTTAGGAGCTAACACAAACGACCAATACAAGGTCCACACTGGACGAGATTTAAGTACAGACTTGTTTGGTGGCTTTTACGGTCAACACATACCCTCTTTAGGTGGTCAACTCAATACTGGGTCTACTCGAAAAATACCAAGAAGTGGACTTGATGGTTTCTTGGGAAGTTTTAAAATGTACTCAAAACCCCTAGATAGTAAAGAGGTCAATACTAACTTTAACGCCCAAAAGGGATTCTTTAAAAACATAGCAACGTACAGGTCATAATGGCATTAGGAAACTCAGACGCATATAAAATAAAATACGTAATCACAGGTGGTGAAAAATCACTTGTAGGTTTAAACTCGAGCATTTCTAACAGAAACTCGGGAGGAATCTTTTCTAAGCAGTACGGGATTAAGTTGATTAAAAATAATCTAATTGATTTGCTTACTACCAAGAAAGGCGATAGAGTTATGTTACCTCAGTACGGAACCAATATACACCTTGCGGTGTTTGAACCCCTCGATAACTTTTTAAAGAAAGACATCAAAAACGAGATTTTAAAGGCCATAGCAACTTATGAACCTAGAGTGGATGTTTTACGTTTGATGGTGCAAGATGCCTCCCAAACCGACGAGTACACTTTATCAAATATATCAACAAACTCTGACTCTGTTTCAATGGTTCAAACTACTGAATCTAAAATTTTAATTGCACTTACCGTAGCCATGAAGGACGACGCCTTAGCTACTGAAAATATATCCCTTACGTTCTAACTTATGTCCTTTCCTACTAACCCACTGTATAACGTATCAGCTTTCGACGGAACCATCGAATCTGATTACTTAAGGTACGCGGCTATCCCTGAAAAGGATAAGCCAAAGTATATCGATTACTCTTTAACGGACTTTGCGTCCTACAAAACTGCTTTGCTTGATTACATGAAAGCTGTTTACCCTGATGAGTATACCAACTTCGCAGAGTCGGATATGGGTGTTATGTTTACTGAACTCTTCGCTTACCTGGCTAGTGTTATTTCTTTGAAAGCAGATTTTCTTGCGAATGAAAGTTACTTAAGTACTGTAAAAACAACTACTAATCTTGAAAAACTTCTAAACTTAATTGGCGTAAAACTAAAAGGACCTTCTGCTGCTAAAGCTGAAGCTGTTATAAACTTAACGGCTGATTTCTTTGTTGACACCCCTGGAGCTACTACTATAGCTCGAGCTGATAGAACTTTGTTTGGCGCGTCGGACAAGGACGGAAAACCTGTATCTTTTGTTTTATACAAAGGTAATCCGGACGGAAATATTGTGTTTGATGTGAGTAGTGTAGAGGATATAACCTTTGACGTAAACTCCTCCAATTTATCGATGGGTAACTTTTACCTACTAGAAGGCGCCTTAGCTACTGAAGATTACTCCTTCAGCACAACGGACGAGGAGTTCAAAATACAACTACAAGACGCACCTGTCGTGGAAGGAAGTGTTACTGCCTCTTCTGCTGATGGTGTTTTATGGCAAGAGATAGACTCTCTGTTTTTAGCGTCTTCTACCCAAGCTGTCTTCGAAAAGAAGTACGACTCAGATTATGGTGTTACCTTGAGGTTTGGAGATGGTACGAAAGGTATGAGACCTACTCCTGGCGTAGCAGTTAGAGTGTTTTACAGAGTCGGAGGTGGAGAAAGAGGAAATGTTGCTCGAAATACTATAAACACATCCGTTGCAACAGTTAAAGACACCGGCAATAATAGTAGTTTTGTTATAACGAACACCTCTATGGCGACAGGAGGACGCAACAGTGAATCCGTAGCACACGCTAAGAAGTATTACCCTCACGTGTTTAAGGCCCAACATAGATGCGTAACAGGAGAGGACTACACTTCTGCCGCGAACAACTTTTCTTCCGCGAATGGAACCGTAGGTAAAGCAATGGCGGTTCTACGTAACAACGGAGCTGGTGCGAATAATATTGATATTTATTGTTTGGCTAAAGCTTCTCAACTTCAATTAGAAAGATGTTCACTTCTCCTTAAAGGTGAGTTATTAGAACACCTTAACAACTTGAAAATGATGACCGACGAGATATCTATCGTAGATGGAGTTATTAGAACTTTGGATTTGAATTGTACCTTGATGGTTGATTCCTCCGATACCTATAGAAGAAATGCAATTAAACAACAAGCCGCAGACGGCCTTTTGAATTACTTTGATGTAGACAATAGAGAATTCGGCGAAGCATTATCCTTATCTAAGCTTCAAAACTTCATGAATGATATTCCTGGAGTTAGATACTTTAAAGTCGACAACTTCCCCGGTGATATTGTCGCAAATATCAACGAAATTATACAACTCAACAACTTCGAACTTACAGTAGACATAGTGTAATGGCAAATCAAAAGTACAACTACATAGATTCTATCACCCCCTTAGTACCTTCCATGTACTCAGACAGGGAGACTTTAAACTTTGGGGTAGAAGAAGAGTTAAGTTATAAAACTCTCGCCCACTTTTTAAAGTTGGTAGGTGTAGCTAGCTCCTTCTTTGAATCCAGTTCTATAGGCAGCATCGCAGAACTTCAAGCCAAATTCGTGCCAGGCAACAAACTAACACGAGTAACACCTGACGTTGTTAATGATTATCTTTTAGCTCCCTTAAACAGAGACTGGAGAGACTTTACGGCATCCTCTGAATTTGTAACATTCATGAATGCCAGCGGATTACCCGCTACAGTTCTCAGCCCTGACTACAGAACAAACCCTCAGTTTGCTTTATGGTTTTCTGGGGACAAAGGCACCGTCCCGGGAGTCTCTGGCTTATACCCTGAAGTAAGTACAGTAGCAGCAGCTCAAGACATACTGATTGAGAAGTTCGGGCTACTTCATATTTTAAATAGCCCAGGACCTTCTATACCTGTTAAAACCCTCGACTATGTTTCTCTGCCTTCCTTAGTTTCTAGTTTGTGGATTGAAAATTTATATGAAGGGGTTAGTATAGACGAAGAAGCTTGCCTGCACGTCTTGGCCGAATATATTTGGAAAAACAGAGGCGACAGTTACCCTAACATGATAGCGGAATCGTATATCCCTACGGAGTTCCTCTCGTCCACTGCACAGGTCTCAGGGAATACATTCCTTTCAGGAACACAACTTCTAGACGCGTACAAGACATCCCTGTCTTTATGGGTGAAAGAAGATATGGACTCGTCCCCCATGGTACAAAACAGCTTAGATGTTTATGTATCCTCAACTTTAATACCTACGAAGTTTGCTAATAGCGGTTCTCTTAATAAGTTTTTAAGAGCTTTAGGTTACGCTTCTTATGATGTCCACCATGTGGTAGATTCCCTAAGTGACCTTATTGATATTGATAACTGCCCCCAAGAGTTCTTAGACTACCTAGCAACCTTAATCGGGTGGAAACTAATAGGTACAGACGTTACCCAATGGAGGCAACAACTAAGAAACGCCGTAGTGTCATACCAAATGAAGGGAACTGCCTCTGGTTTAGATGCCGTGGTTGAATATATCTTTGATAGAAATGTATTCTTTCCTACTAGTGGTTTGATAGAAACCTGGGAGTCTTACCTGCCAAACCTGCTCTATTACGTTCTTAAGACTGAGTCCTTTATGGCATCGGCCATACCCTCCGATGTTCAAGAGTGGGCCTCCTTCTGGCAACGCACTAGTAATATAAAGGTTAATTATGACCCCGATAGTCAAGATAATAACGTTCGCTTTGCAGTGGATTTACTTTTACAACATTTAGACAATGTACATGAGTTAATACATATCAAAGGTAGGCCTTGGAAAGAGAGTGATATGTGGCAAGGGATTATTAATAATCCTAATTCCCAAAATGGATTTGAGCACCGTGGTAAACTTGTCCACATCCCACCTTGGGAAAACGATAAATTTTACTCTGACTCCTATGTTACTTTAGAATCTCTTGGCACCCTCTCCTCCATTTTAGTAAAATCATCCGACCAAGGAGGGCTCGGCGTTACACATAAGGCCAGTGCGTACATTACCGATTTCTGTAAAGCTAACCTAGGGTTAGACCAAAACCCCCCAATGCCCGGAGACAGACAAAGGTTTAAGTTTAACACCTCTTCCTTAGCTGTAGCCCCTAACACAAGTTCTTTAGCTTTACAAAGCGCTAACTTTGAAGACACTACTAACCTAAGCGATTACTGGAACAGAAAATCGTCAATAATGATTTTAGATATTAATGCTTTGGATGCCGATTTTACACAAAGAGGTAACTCCAAACTTAACCTGCAAAATCTTAGAATGCTACACCAAGTGTTTAGAGATTTTATACCCCTTAGGGTAATGATTAATACCGTCATAACTAATAATCTAGGAGACGGAGGAGGAAGCCAACTTACAAACACTGGAGTTTTTGATGGTTACGGGTGGGGTACTGGAGGATTGCTTCCTTCTGGAAATTTATGTATTCAAGGAGACTATTCAAAACAAGATGCAGCCGTAGACATTGCTAACAACACATTCGTCTCAGGGTTTCAAGGGGTTCAAAGTGGAGATGCTAGCGCGGGAACGTACCAAGAAGGTCGGTATGTTCCGGATGTAAACACAACTTACTGGGAGACCGTAGGACCCGTACCTTCTAGAAACACGGCTAGGTCCAGAAACCTAAGATACAACCTACCTGGCAGATTCTTTTCGAGAAACGGAAGAAACACCCCCCACTCAACGGATTTTATGAACACGTATTTCTGGGGAGGTACCCCTGCGACTATGGCGTCCGCAGGACATTTTATAGATACCTTGGCACATGAAGGTTTTGGCTTTGCCTTTAGCTCCCTAGAGGCTTCCTCGTACCAACCGAAAGGGTGGAACTTTTCTTCTCAAAGTTATCTTGATGTATCTTCAAGGGAGTTCGATACCTCCAATTCTATTCGAGCAAATCGAGAATTTCACACGCGACCAAACTGGCAATCTTATGAGACGGGCTTGTCGGCCAATTCTTGCTTTCCTTTTAGGGCTCCTGAGAAGTATTCTGTACACTGTAGCGCTATGGGAGCTGAGGAGCGACATCGAGTGTTTGAAATA
>TARA_R110000765_G_scaffold83763_2_pt1 | contig 10912 bp, 12 predicted proteins | sample TARA_R110000765 | Tara Oceans TARA_R110000765 (sample SAMEA4398168) | marine metagenome | biome: Polar Biome; feature: [MES] marine water layer (ENVO:01000295) within the mesopelagic zone...; material: water (ENVO:00002006), including particulate matter (ENVO:01000060) such as...... | reverse complement strand
GAAGGGTTAGACATGCCAGAAGTATCGCTTGTTGCCATTCTTGATGCAGATAAAGAGGGCTTTTTGCGCTCAGAGCGTTCACTTATTCAAACCATCGGTCGAGCGGCACGTAATATAAATGGTAGAGCCATTTTATATGCTGCTCGTATTACCGGCTCTATGCGCAAAGCCATAGATGAAACTGAACGAAGACGCGCCAAACAGCATCAATACAACCTTGATAACAATATAACGCCACGTGGAGTAAGACGTAATATTTCAGATGTTATGGATCTTGATGGTGGAAAAACTCGCGCGGCAGCAGCATTAAAAGCGGCAGAGCCAGCGTCAGAATATGAAACCTTAACCACTAAACAGATTGATGTGAAAGTGCAGGAACTAGAAACGCAAATGTTTAATCATGCGCAAAATCTAGAGTTTGAATTGGCCGCGTCAGTACGAGATAAAATCAAACAATTACGTGATTTACAGCTAGTAACCTAAAACTATTTATTTAAAGAGACTAGCCTTAAGAGAGTAAGCTAAAGTAATGGTGCAGTGACTTTAACGCTGAATAAATAAAAAAACCTACCAAAACCTTATTGAGGTTGAAGTAGGTTTTAATATTTTTAGGTACTTTTAAAAGGTTATATAGCTCGAAGCCAATAATGGTTTTTCTTAAGGTCTACAAGCCTAATAAAGTTAATACCACTCGACTAAAGGCTATTCAAACCAGCAATGTAAATCAAGCAATGTAAATCACGCAAGCTATGAACTTATTAAAGTATTGCAGCAATATCACTGTCAATGTCGGCTGGCTTAGTTGTTGGGCTATAACGTTTAATCACTTTTCCTTGGTTGTTTACCAAGAACTTAGTGAAATTCCACTTGATACCTTTACTACCTAAAATGCCTGGCGCTTCGTTTTTCAAGTGTTGAAATAATGGATGGGTATTATCGCCGTTAACTTCTATTTTACTAAAGAGTTCGAATGAAATATTAAAGTTAAGATCACAAAACTCTTTAATTTCAGTGTTATCACCTTTTTCTTGTTTACCAAATTGATTACAAGGAAACGCCAATACTTCTAAACCTTTATCTTTATATTTTTTATATAAATCTTCTAAACCTGCATATTGTGGTGTAAAACCACAAGCACTAGCGGTGTTCACTATTAACAGCGTTTTACCTTCATATTTAGTAAAATCTACGGCTTCATTTTTGTAATTGTTAGCACCAAAGGTATAAATAGCTTGAGTCATTTTATTTAACTGGTCGGATCAATGTTAAAAATAGAATAAGGTAAATAGCGCTGATTAACAAGATTTGGTAAAGCATTATTTTCAAGGTAATAAATTAAGACTTGTGAGTGTTTTAACTAACGTTTAACTTTGTTAATGACTTTTACTGAGTTAATAAATGGCAGTATCTAATAAATTAATTTTATATAAAAAACGCTGACATTAGCTGCTTTCAAAACAAGGCTAACTTTATTAACATAGAGTGCATAAAATCAATACAACACTTCGAGCTTGTAGATTATTATTTCCTTGTTAAGAAACAATAAAATAATATTGGTTACCACTCATTACTAACTATTGACTTAGGCATTTTATTAGCCAATTAATGAAAAAAATAATTGCAGAGTTAGAAATAAATCTTTCAGAATTCAAACCCACAAACAAAATTTAAACAAGGTATATGATCTCCATGAGTAATATTGAAAACAATAATTTAGATGACTTTCTCGTTAACATTAAACAAGAGCCGCACTCGATAGAGTTTACCCAGGTCATGCAAGTTATTGCCGATAATTATCAATATAAACCCACAACGTTTACCAATGGCGAGCTTGTCAATGAAAGTGGAACAAATGAAGGTTCTTGTAAAATATTTTATTTTTCTCAGCTAAATAACTTAAGTCCTGAACAAACACTGGCTTGTTTTGGGCGTTATTATCGAGAAGATGTTTTAGCTAACCCTAAGGGTGATGATCACCAAAATATTAGAAATTTCATGCAAACTGGCTGGCAAGGTATTGAATTTAAAACAGTGGCTTTATCAGCTATAAAATAAGTATTAATAGCGCAAGCTATGCTGAACTAACTTCAACTCAATATCAGGTATTAATCAACGTGGTATTACATAAGGATTCGTTCGATGAAAGTCGCATTTATTGGTTTAGGTGTTATGGGATATCCCATGGCAGGGCATTTACAAAAAGCAGGTCACGAGGTTTGTGTTTTTAATCGTAGCCAAGCAAAAGCGGATAAATGGCAGGCCGAATTTTCAGGGACTAGTGCTAAAACACCGGCACTTGCCGCGAAAGATTGTGAAATAGTGTTTTGCTGCGTAGGTAATGATGACGATCTTCGTCAAGTGGTACTAGGCGAAAACGGCATATTAGCAGGCATGCCAAAGGGCAGTATTTTAGTTGATCATACCACTGCATCGGCAGAAGTTGCTGTCGAGCTTGCCGGTATTGCCGCAAGCCAAGAGCAATACTTTTTAGACGCTCCCGTTTCAGGTGGTCAGGCTGGCGCTGAAAATGGTGTGCTAACCGTAATGGTTGGCGGTGACGAAACTATTTTTAATAAAGCTGAACCCGTTATGGCCGCTTTCGCTAGGTTTAGTCAATTAATGGGGCCCGTTGGCTCAGGGCAATTAGCTAAAATGGTAAACCAAATTTGTTTTGTAAATACCGTACAAGGTTTAGCTGAGGGCTTAAACTTCGCCCAAAAAGCAGGGTTAAATATCGATAAACTGCTAGATACTATTGGTAAAGGCGCTGCTGGCTCTTGGCAAATGGATAACCGCGGTAAAACAATGTGTGCACGAGAGTTTGACTTTGGCTTCGCTGTTGACTGGGTAAGAAAAGACCTTGCTATTGCGTTTGCAGAGGCTGATAAACTAGGTGCAGATTTAACCGTGACTAAACAACTAGATGGCTATTATAAAGAAATTCAAGAAAGTGGTGGCAACCGCTGGGATACTTCAAGCTTAATAAGTCGCTTTAAAAAGTAAAACATTAACGATGTATACTTTTGATATTGTGTAGCTGAATAGTTTGATTCTATCTAGGGCTAGGGAAAAGTTGCCGACTTAATGAATATAAGTCGGCATTATGTTAATTTTGCACGTACTCGTATAAAGCTTTAAGCACCGACATTTTACTTTGATTCTGTTCATGTTGGTGCGCTAAGTCTTCAATTTTTATCATAAACTCATCAAGACTCAATAAGCTTTTTTTACCATGCTGAAGACGATTTTGACAATGCGCTTGCCATTTTTGTTGTTCGCCATCGTCAAGAGTATAAGGAAAGTTGCGCGCACGATAACTAAACAACAAGGTACTTAAGCGCTCATCTTGAAACTGAAACGGGTGCGTTCCTAACTGCTCAGGCGATAATTGATGCAAAATATCCATTTGCGCTTTATCACTATGCGAGAAAAACTTGCCACCATAAAGCGCAAACTCAGCCTCTACAGGCTCATCACCAAAATCACTTTCTGCAAAAACATCGGCTAACTTATCTCTAAGCTCAGTATATTGTTTAAGCCTTTTTAGGTTATCTAAACAGAGGTCACGCGGAATGGCCAAACGCTCAGCATTTTCAGGTAACAGCGTTTTTGCTGGCGCGACAACAGGGCACTTATTTAAATGTATTAACTTAATTGGAATTGGTAATTCGCCTTCGTCTAATTCATCATAACGGGTATATAAACGCGCTTTGATTTCTTCGCTAGTCAGCTCAAATAACGGCGATGGATCTCGTGCTAAATCGACAGCGATAACCGCATTTTTATTAATCGGATGATAACAAACGGGTGCAAACCAACTCGTGCAACCGTGAACTGATGACACCTTGCTAGAGGTGTGCACTATAGGCGTCATGTTATAAACATCTATCAGCTCAGCTACTTGTTTCTTATTTTTTAAATTAAAAATAAACTCATATAACTTTGGCTGCTTTTCTTTAATCAGTTTTGCCATAGCGATAGTGGCATAAACATCACTCATAGCGTCATGCGCCGCTTCATGACTAATACCATTAGCTTGTGTCAGTAACTCTAAACGAAAACTCACCACTTGCTCACCATCGCGCTCAACCGTTGGCCATTCAATACCTTCTGGGCGCAAGGCATAACAAGCGCGCACCATATCAATAATATCCCAACGACTATTACCATTTTGCCACTCACGCGCATAAGGGTCGTAAAAATTACGATAGAGCAGGTAGCGAGTTACCTCATCATCAAAACGAATACTGTTATAACCTGCAACACAAGTATTAGGTTGCGTAAATAACCCATGAATACGATCAGCAAACTCAGCTTCAGTTAATCCTTCACGCAAGGCTTTTTGCGGCGTAATACCGGTAACTAAACACGCCTCAGGTTGCGGCAAGTAATCTTGTGGAGGCTGACAATAAAACATCTCAGGCTCACCAATAATATTTAAATCAAGATCAGTGCGAATACCAGCAAATTGCGAAGGTTTATCGAATTTTGGTGATATCCCCCATGTCTCATAATCGTGCCAGAGAATAGTTGCTTGTTCTTGAGAGTGTTGAGATGAAGAGTTCTGGTTCATTTTATCCATGTAAAACAACTTGTAGTTTTAATATCGCTATAGATTTCAAGCTATTGCTAAGCTAAAAAGGCTAAGCCACGTTATGGCTCTGACTTTAGCACAGGCAAAGGATAAAATCCTACAAAAAGGGCGGTAGTTAAAAGCTGTTAAATTGTCTTTCGCAAGGAATACCGTCTCTGTCACCATCCATTTTAGTATTGGGGCAATTTTGAAGAAAGTAGACTGCTTCTTCATAAGATGTCATTTGGCTACAGTGCTGGCGACCATCACAGGAAAACCGCGCTGGAGTCTTAGACACAGTGCGATCGGGTAATGATTTTACCTCTGGGGCCGTTAGTTTCTGTGCAGGGATATGCACTGTTTTTAAGGTGAAACGCTGGTAAGCAAAAGCGAAAATAGCTAACACGGACAATAATATGACAAGTTTGCTTTTGGGTACTGAAAAATTTCTCGACACTCGTGGTTTATTGCTTTTTAAAGCTTTAGAAGCAACCCCCTCAATACGACAGTTAGTGGCTCTGCTTTTACTATTGGCTTGTTGCTCTACCTCAAAATAGATGAAATCACCCACCTTGGGTTTTCTACTCATTTCTTTTAAGGCAGAAATATGAATAAAGGTATCTTGTTTAAGCTCAGCCGATTTAATAAACCCAAAGCCTTTATCATCAATCCAGCTTGTTAATTGTCCTTTATGCATCACAGCTCCATTGTCGATGTTAATGTTAAATCATTCACTTACGAACCAATATTAAGTGATAACTACTACTTAGCTTGTATTGATTTACACGGTATTATTAGGCAACAAGCCTTTTAAAACAATCTACCTATAAATATTATTGAGCAGTTTTTACTAAAAGGTCACCTTTGACATAATATAAACAAAATTACGCTTTACTGCGCTCATAAGCCGATATATTAATAAAGTCGTCATCACCGCGCGCTAGCGCTTCTTTTAAACTCGACTGTCTGAACATGGATTTAATTACGCTTCCAAACACTATTAAAACGGACACCTTTGATTGCGGTGAAACTGTGTAAATCATGTGCTCAGTGTACTGACTCCCTTCCTTTGGAATATTACCAAGCAAAAAAGGCTTTTAAATATTTAATAGATAAACTCCAAAAAAATAAGGTTAACTGATATTCGGTTGTTTTTATTTGTTTCCGTAAGTAGTAACATTACCCGTAATTTAATGATTAATATACTTATAAGTAATTTTTAAAGTCGACAATTACTGTCGGACAGAGTTTAAGTTTAGCAGGACAAAGGAATGAATAGCCATGAATGGTGAGTCAACATATCAGCCCAACTTTGTTATCAATGAAGATGATAAAGTACCAGTAGAAAAAAAAGAATTTGAACACAGAGAAGAAACTTTACTAGCTGCAGTTACAGCAAAGGGTGATGCTCAAACTGAACTTATTAAACGAGAAGTTCAGTTTATTGAGGGCCAAAGAAAGAAGTTAAGGCTATTTGATCCCCAAGGCGTCTATTTTTATAGGCACATCACTATTAGTTACTTTCAATCTGCATTCCATATTATTAGCTTATTAATTTCATGTTACCTAATTTATGAGTGTATGTTGTTAGGGCTTCCAGAAGGCAGGGGATTTGTTAAAGGGATTGGTTGGGTATCTAATACAACCTTATTAGAAACAATAATAGATATTTTTGTTTTAATTGTGCTCTTCATTCAATTGCGTGGCTTATTCAAAGTTCATGGGATAGTTGGCCTAAAGCGTTATAAGCTAGCCATGTTAGCTAATTCAATTAATAGCGTTGTTATCATACACCTTAAATTAATAATATTGTTTATGATAATAATCATGGCCTATGCCTATTCGCTAGAGTCTTTAGTTCAAGCAGATGCATTATGGAAAACATTAGAAAATGGCGTTGTCGCGGATGTTTTTGATGCGTTATTTCTCATTATATTGGCTGTTATTATCCTTCGTTCATTTAGATTTTGTAAAAGAGGGCTAGCCGAATGAGATTTTTTATTTTATTTGTTTTTAGCTTCTTTACTCAGGTTTCCTTCGCTAAAAGCACGCTTATAGCTGATTGCTCTCATTTAGAATCAGCAAGTAAAGCACAATTTGTGTTATTTAATAAAAAAGAGTTTATTGAACTAGGTGAGTGTTTAGCTATTTATACTGCTAAGAATCAGCATGTTAAGGACTTATCTATGATGTGTGATGAAGTGACAGAAAATGCATCTAACCCTTTTGGTATTATGTCTTTAACTAAACTAGAAGCTATTTATATAGGCCAATGTGTAGGTACCATTAATTATATATATCAACGTTATAATAACGAGTTGTTGGTTAGTAGAAGAAGCTATAGAGGTAGTGAAAAGTACTCTTGTTATAAAGGAATGGAAGCGGTAGATATATTAAGAAAAAGCGCTTCTGATAGTATGTCTCGAAATAAAATTCGAGATCTACTTTGTAATGCTAGGTGAGTTGTATGGTAATTGATGGTTTATCAATGAATGAACATGCTAGGCGCTTTCTAAGTGAAACTAACATCTCATTGCCTAAAGAGCTAAATGTTGCCCTACAAAATGTTTTTACGAAAACACGTGATGGAGATACAGTAGACAAAAATAAATTTAGAAAACGTGTGATAAAAACAATAAAGGAGGGCGATTCGCCTGCCAAGTATATTGTTATGCCTGATAAGGGGAATGCGATTTATAACACGTTATGTTTGCTTTATTTAATAGGTACAGGTGAAACAAAAAAGCTATTTCAGCACTATGAAGCAACAAGTTCTAGACCAGAAAAACGTAATTTTTCTATACTGAAAAAACAAACTGACCAACAATATTTAGAATTTTTTTGTTTAGGTGTTGTCAGAGAAAATATTGATAAAATTATTGAGTGTTTATGTTCGGTTGAGTTTGATTTATTCACAGATAAATTGCCTTCACCTTTTTCTAATTTAGCTAAAAGTAAGTATGACTTAACGCCCATGTTGAATCTTTATGGCCAAGTTATTCCTTGGAATGAATACATAGAGAGCTATGAAAATGCGGAAGCGTTCTTTGCAAAAAAAGACTATCAGCAGGCAAAAAAAGTATTAAAAAATTTAGAGCATACCGCTTTATTAAGGCTGCCGGTTATTGAGTCATTAAACAAAAAAATTAAAGCCCAAGAAGATGAATCAAAAGAAGCTTGGGAATATTTTCAAAAAATATTAAATTAAACCTTTGTTGTTCCGGGAACAAAATCATTATAGCTCCAGTTACTTAACAGGAGCTAGTAATGAAAACACTTAATACTTTATTCAAACCTTATCCAAACCTCGTAAAGAGTCGTTATTACCAACGTGCGATATCTATTCAAAATAAACTTAGTAATGGCGAAGACTACCAGCACATTGGTGGCGAACGATTAGTGCTCGCAAAAGGGCTTATTCGTTTTAAGTTAGGGGCCTATCGTTTGATTTTTAAACGCGAAAAAATTGGCTATATTCCAGAAAATCTCTTACAAAGAAAAAATTTAGAGCGCTTTTTAAAACGAAGGTAACGAACGATCGTTACATTTACTTAATTTATACTTTAAAGAGACAATTATGAAAAACAAAATAAAACCACAAGATAATACCGCTAATCAAAAGAACCCGAATAAAGGAACACCTGGTACTAATCGTCAAAATGGCCAAGTCCATGGTAACCGCAGCAACCAAAAACAGCAAAAACAAGGAGCATAATATGCAGTTAACTCAAACTGAACAATATAGTGTTAATCATTTAGGAGCTATAAATGACTATATCGATGACCAGGTTCACCCATTAGTTAAGTTACTCGATTTTGATAAATTAAAATGGAAGTTAACAAAATCTTCAGAAGCAAGCTGGAGTTTTGATTTGTGTGAATTTGCAGAAGCAGAATATTGTAAGTTTCTTACATTAAAGAAGCTTTACCCTAAAGTTGCTTTAGTGCCGAGTAAACTCGTAGATAAGTTTTGGCATGAACATATTTTAGATACCAAAGCATATGCGGAGGATTGCAATAAAGTCTTTGGCCGCTTTATACACCACTTTCCATATTTTGGAATTTATGGTGAAGATGATCAATATAGTCTGCAAACATCATTTGATGAAACAATAAAACTTTATGAAGGTCAGTTTGGTAAATTTCCTACCTCGGCTTTATTTGGTAAAGAATCTGTTCTAGCTGCACGTTGTGATGAAGACCATGCCTGCCATGTTCCTTCAAGTTGTGCATGTAGAACACCGGGGGCTTGTAAGTAATTAATCCTAAGCTCGCAATACATTTAAATTTGGTATTGCGAGCTTTTTAATACTCAAAGTAGAAGTGAGTAATCACGAGATACATCATTCAAAGAATGAACCCACAGTATCGATGAACGATGTTTGAAATGGAGTTTTGATCATATTAATCGATAGATGATAAATATGATTTTTAGAGTTTCTAAGTAGTTTATCTTAATACGTTTAATTCAGAAGGGAGTGTAATGCCCTCTATGTTGCAATAAATCGAAAGCCGTGACGGTAATGAAATGTTCCTTTTTTCATCTGTTTTTCCTTGTTTATTTTTATCTTATTAAACTTTATTTATTAGCATTAAATTTTAAACACCAAGGCTTAGCATTAAGTAACACTAGCGCTTTAGTTAACCTAGCACCAATAAAAAGTTGAAATTCACGGAGCATGTTTATTCCGCATGAAAGGGGGAATTACAAACAGTATTTATTTTAAATATTGCTAAGTAATCACCGCTCTTTCCAAGTACTAACACGAGTTTTATTTATAGCTGTGACTTTAGCACAGCAATAAGAGAATATCCCAGAAATACCTTGGCTTGTATGAAATCAGAAGAGTCTTTAGATGGTTGTAAAAACTGATTTTATCGACGACATGTTATTAATTAAAGCTAAATAAACACAAAATAACGAGAAGTAACTTAAAAAAGCTAGAAACCCAAAAACACTAAAAGATGAATAGACTTTGGCAATTCAGGGAATCTTAACTACTCTCACTAAGACACTACACATTTCTGGCTTGTCATCAAAAGGAATCTGTCTGCATGCAGTTTGTCAGCAAGTTGTTTAAATTAAGTGTTTTTTTGATATTTATTATTGCTCTTTCAGGCTGTGCTATTAGTTATGTTGATAGTGAGGGCAATCATAATATGATCGGTTTTATGCATGTAACTATGCAGGGCGTTGAAAACGATAAACTTAAAGCAGGAGATAAAATTGAAGTTACGAATGTTGGCATTTTGCTTAGTAACGGGCCGCTGTATTCAGGAGTAAGTGTCGGCTACAACAAAGAATCAACTACCTCCATCAAGAATGATGCCCTTGTACTGATTAAAGAACAAGGTAAAGGAAAGGATGATGAAAAAAATAAAAGCGATTAGAAAATCGGCTATTGTTTTAATATTAAGTTGTTTAGCTGCCTGTACAACAACAGACAAAGTTGTTTTCGTTACCAAATCTTCATTAAGTATTGCCGACGTTGAAACAACGCCAACTGAAATAACCGTGGGTTATGATCGAGTAGAAGGTTATTTTGCTCCGGTTTACAGTAACGGTGCTTTACCTCCGGTAGTATCTTCAATTAAAACTGATGGCGGGTTATTTGCACCAAAAGTGCAACAGCTATATGCAACAGGTGAAGCCGCAAATCTAGTGGTGGACGATACCAGTAGTTACAGCGAAAGCGATGATAATGGGGCGCAGTTAACGGGCAGTAAATTGGGGATGTTTTTTGGCACCAGTACAAACTTAGGATTTAAAGTTGGTGTTACTCAAAACCAACCCTCGGTCAATATTGGTTATAAACGAATAGAAGCTTCTTATATACCGCTTGGCAATGTAAATGGGGTTGACGTGTATCCTTCAGTAATTGCTAGCATTGATACCACTATTAAAGTGCCAGATCCCAAAGACCTTAATCCAGAAGGGTTACAGGTAGGGCAATTTTTTGCGACAGGAACAGCGGCAAAGCACTTAGCTACAAAAAGTTTTGTCAGGGAAGCGTTTAACGCTAAAGCCAGAGATGCCGTTAAAGAATATAAAGATGAACTGAACAAACAGCAAAAGTCAGCTTTACATACACTGAAATGTGCCGCTTCTTTGAAAGATGAACAGTGGCCTCAGGTTATTGATTCCGCTAACGCCGCAAACCTAGTGGGTGAAGTTGGAAGCCAGATAAAACAAAGATGGCAGCAATACATTAATGATAAAACCATTGAGAATAGGCAATCATCAACCAAGCTTTATTTCTCTGCAATATCTAAGTTAGATGGCGCTTCACCTACTTATGCCGCAGTGATAGAAGCCCACAGAAATTTAGTTTGTAAGCT
>TARA_R110000765_G_scaffold64794_1_pt1 | contig 10912 bp, 5 predicted proteins | sample TARA_R110000765 | Tara Oceans TARA_R110000765 (sample SAMEA4398168) | marine metagenome | biome: Polar Biome; feature: [MES] marine water layer (ENVO:01000295) within the mesopelagic zone...; material: water (ENVO:00002006), including particulate matter (ENVO:01000060) such as...... | reverse complement strand
TATTGCCCTTAACTAAGTGTCCCAACAAATGTAGCAAGACCAGAAAGTAATACGCTGCTTGATATTGCAATTTACAATGAGAGTGAAAATTCATTCCTTAGGAACATTAATATCAATTTGGAAGAGAAAAGTGAAACTTCCAAATTAGATACGGCAAGTCTAAAAGCGGGTTCGAATATTACTACAAAAGGGATAGCAAGTGCATTGAGCTATGCCATAAGTTTTGGATCTTGTTTAACATCTATTGGCGCATATGCGACAGCAACGGCAGTCACTGGTGGACTTGCTGCCCTACCTGCTGCTGCTTATCCTATTTTGGCATGCTCTTCTTTTGTGGCGACTTTCACCTCAATAATTCTTGAAAGTTCGGATAGTGAGTTAGCGCAATCGGTAGCCCAAGACTTAAAGGTTTATGATGAGTTCATCAATGCTGCTAACTGTTTTAATCTAGATATATTCTCATGCTCCCAATTGTTATTGAACAAAATAAGTGAAGATGACAAAAAACTACAGGAACTTGCAGAAGCGCAACAAGAAATACTTGAAGAGCAATTACAATTGTCTATTGATTTGGTTGTTCTTGGTGACCTTAATTTTGGTACAGTGAAACTCGATGATACGAAAACCGAGGTATTAGATATTTTTAACAGAGGTACGGAGTCCGTGACCATTACAGGCCTGGAAATTAATAGTGATGTTGAGCAATTTAAAATAAACACACCTTTTCCTTTTACGTTGGGTGGGGTAGGCAGCGATACATTTAGCAAAGAAGTTAGCATTACGTTTGCTCCGAAAGATGCTGCTGGATCCTTCAATACCTTCTTGAAGATCAGCAATGACAAATACGACCCTTTTGATGCCAAGGTCATTACCGCCATTGCCACCAATGAAGACGGTGCTAAGATAAAATTCAGTGGTTCCTTAAACTACAATGGGGTTGCCATGAACCAACCGCACTCCGAATTTTTTGATATTGAGAATCCAAATCTAAATGAAAATCTGGTAGTTAACGCCATACGTTATGAAGGTCTCCCTTCGGACAGGTTCAGTATCAATGGTTGGAGCAAAGGCACCATCGCTCCCGGAAAAAAACAGGAGGTAGAGGTGGTATTTGAACCTACCGACGATAAGGAATACAGTGGATTTGTGGTAGTCGATAACACTCTTGACGATATTAACAATAAATGGCCCGTTTTTGGGAAAGGGAAAAATTTGGAAATCCGTCTATCGGGGGATTTGGATTTTGGGAAGGTAGCTATTGGTGAAACCGAGACCCTCACCGTGGATATTGAGAACCCCAACCTAAATGCTCCCATAACCGTTACCGATATTGAAGTGTTGGAGGGCTTCTCCGTAGACTGGAACGCTGGCAGTATTCCTCCCTTTGGCAAGAAGACGGTCAACGTAACCTTCGCACCTACCGAAGAAAAAGAATATACCTCTTCCCTTATAGTGGTAAATGATGTAGACCAGGAAAACAATAGAATAACCCTAAAAGGCAATTCGGAGAATTATCTGTCAGGGGTTTGGAAATTGCAGCTTGTAGATAGCTCAAGCGATCAAGTTATTATGAACGAACTAATTACCTTCAATACGGAAGAGAATAAAATTAATTTAGAATTGGAAGATGGGGGCACTTATATTGAAAATAGTTATCACTATAAAAATGGATTGAATATTAATTTAATTGTTGAAAATAACATTTCGGACGCCTGCTCGGACGATGATGGCTCAGCTCCCGTTCAATCGACCCAACGGCTCTCCCTGGACATTCATACCACAAGGGTCCTGTTCTTGCCCGATGTACGTCTAGGAGAATATTCCATGGTTATAAAAATGACCCCGAACGTTCCCTGTATAATAGATTACCCCAGTTCAACAGGTAAAGCGTCCTTGATCCGCCAATAATTTTCACAAGGCCTATCACAACGTTGCACGGGAACACCCAACGTCATAGTTATTGTTTTTTACACTCCGATCATGGATCAAAATAACATCTCTAATCCAATCAACGGCTTTCCACTCTTATGTAAATCAATGGAAAGTGTGCTGGTTACCCCCCCCGGTACAGCCCTGCCGGCACGTTTCCGTACCAACGGGCCTGCACGCCCAACCGGGATAGGCACGTATAGGAGCGTTCAAATCGCGATTACCGGGTAAAAACAAGGGTTTACAAATAAACGGAATCATCCTATGCCCCCTTTATCCAGTAGGGCCGTAAAAATACCCACTAGTAGGTATTTCCCAGTACTTTTCAAGACATTATATTTGTCACAGGAATGCCAAGTCCTACTGATAAACGGTAAAATTTACATTCCCGATAAATTATTCTCCCCCAAAATTTTTACCTCATTACCAACCTGGAATTTACATCCTTTCGGCAACCCAAGGATGGCAGATTAGGTTCGTCAGGATATAGTCATTAATGCTTATGGAAAAAAAGCGCTAGCTACTAAACCATACCAAATGAAAACTATTTGTTTCCTGCTTTCAATACTTTTTTCCTCCACCTTGGTTTGTCAATCCTATACCGGTTATATAACGGACAACTTTAATGGAATCCATGGCGTTACCTCCAATCCTGCCAACATTGCGGATGCCCGGGTGCAAATTGATGTTAATTTCATCTCCTTTAGCACAGTCGTGGCCAATGATTATGTAGGATTTTCATTGGATAATGTAACCCAATTGGCGGATGGGGCGGATTTTACGGATTTGAACACCTTTGCCAGCACCCAGAACGAAGTTCTTGCCAATTTAGAGGTTTTGGGGCCTTCATTTATGTTTAACCTTAGCGAAAAACACAGTGTTGGCATACTGACCAGGGCCAGGTTGGCAAACAATTACAACAACATTAACGGCGAATTCCTGGAGAGTATTTTGGATGGTTTCCCCACTGAGGATTACAGCTTTGACCAGAATAAGCTGGATGGTACCACCCATGGTTGGGGCGAAATAGGTCTTGCCTATGGCAGGGTCGTATTTGACGACTTTTACAATCATTATTTAAAAGCTGGAATAACCTTAAAATATCTTATGGGCGGAGGGGTTGCCCAAGGGACGTCCAATAATCTATCCGGGAGTTATTCCGCAGCGAACAATCAAGTAAGTTTTAATGGGGACTTTTCATATCTAACGAGTTATGACGAAGATCAAGACCCAAAGGACTATATTAAAAATTATTCGCCGGGCTATGGTATGGATCTAGGCGTGGTGTATGAATATAGAACACCTTCATCCCTGGCCTCCAATACAGGTGATAATCTAAGGGCCCTGAATAAGTATAGGGTTAAAATAGGTCTTTCATTACAGGATTTGGGAGCTATCACGTATAAGGATGTTGAGTCTACCAAATATGATATCAATGGAACGGTAGATGCCGATGAGGTGGAGGATGACTTTGAGCAAGCATTGGACGATAATTTCTCCAGTACAAGTACCTTGGGCGATGTTAGAATTGCGTTACCAACCTCCTTAAGACTCAATATAGATTACAAGCTCCTATCCATGGTGTACGCCAATTTGGATATAACGCAAACGGTAGTTAAAAAAAATGCCCCCTACAATAACAATCGGCTTAACTTAATTACGTTCACCCCGCGATTCGAGTCCAGAATAATTAGTGCATATCTACCTATAAGCTATAGCCCATTGGGAAAAACGGCCATTGGTGCAGGATTGAAACTGGGGCCCCTAATTGTAGGTTCGGGAAGTTTATTCTCAAGCCTAATGTCGGATGATCCACAAATGGTCAACGTTTATTTTGGATTTAAGATCCCTATTAGTCATAGAAGGTGATAAATAAGAATGATTATGAAAAGAAAACTACTTACTTTACTTATAGGCCTTAACAGTTTATATGTTATTTCGCAAACATTTCCAATAGACCCATCCTTTGAGTCATATTTGATTGCAGAGGGTATAGACAGTAACGTAATGCCCGACAATGCCATTAGTTACACGGATGCCTCCAAGGTCACCAATACGGTATTTGTATTAAACGGTTTGGATATACAAACCTTATCGGGCATTGAAAATTTTACTTATCTGGAGGAAATACACATTAATGGGGGAAGTCTAAATCTCTTGCAACTGGATTTTAGTCAAAACAAACTACTAAAGGTAATCGATACCAACATTCCAAATCTATCCACTCTAGTAGTGAACGGTGCGGATGCTTTGGAAAGGATAAGGGTAGGCCCCACACAATTGACCTCTCTTGATGTTTCACAAAATATGGAATTATCAACATTGAGCATATACGGCTCCATATTAACCTCCATAGATGTTTCTGCAAATACAAAGTTGAGCAGTTTTGTACTAGATGGCACTAGCACCCTTTTATCGGACATCGAATTTAGCAATAACGATAACCTCACAACTGTAGTGGTCTTAGATTCGAATTTAGATGCACTTAGCCTCATAGACAAACCTCTTTTAAGCTATGTAGATTTTAGCAATTCTACCATTGGCGACCTATCTATTGAAAACGCTCCTTCGCTCACTAGCTTTACTTCTTTTTCCAATACCAACATACTAAACCTAAGAATTGAAAATACACCTTTGACAAGCCTGGATTTTTCAACGGTCGGCAGTTTGGATTTATTGGACATTAGGTATTGTTCAGATCTGACCGACCTAAGGCTACCTCCCGCAAATTCCAATTTAAGGGATTTAACCATATTTGCCAGTATTTTTACGGATAACGATCCTGCAACACAGTTCAATTATGACCTCAGCAATAGACCTAGTCTAGAAAAATTGGAAATATGGCAGTCGGGTATCACAAATTTGACTATAGAAAATTGTGTAGCCTTAAATGATCTGATCGTGGGTGAGCACATTGCGGGGCAGACCGAATTACAAAATCTTGTTATAACAAATACTGCTATTGCCAATTTTAATTTGGGAAACAACAATGTGGAATTACTAAATGTGGAAATTGAAAACAACCCTGCCTTAACGGAAATTACTGTCACGGATAACGGACTGAGAACGGTGGAACGACTCTCTGTGATAGACAATGCCCTAAGTCAGTTGAACCTTGGTATTTTTTCCAATCTGGAAACACTTAGTGTTCGCAACAACCCCAATCTTTCCACTTTGGACCTAACCTCCATAAATAATGGCCTGCCCAATAACCTCAACACCTTTGAAGGGGAAAATACCGGAATTGAAACCCTGGATTTTTCTACTTCCCCCAATATCGAAATAATTAGGCTAGCCTATAATTCCGACTTAGGTGGACTTCCTTTAAACCAACTAAATCTAAAAAATGGAAACAACGCGGCCATTACAGAATTAAATACCGCTGGGCACTACCCAACACTCACATGTATAGAGGTCGATGCGGCAACGGTAGGTACCTCTCCATCAGGTTGGTCCAAAGATTCCCAAACGGTCTACAGCGGAGATTGCTCAACTTATACCCCGGTGCTCGTTTCCTTTATATTGCCCAACGAAGAGAACTGGGAAGACTCTGGAACCCCAACCCCAAGACTGTTGTTGGAGGGAACAGTAACTGTCCCCACTACCATAAGTTTATTTACCAGCACCTTTGCCGCCAACAATATAGCTGATCCGGCAACGGACTATGATCTTAACGGCGGTACAAGTTTGGAAGTAGAAATACCGGCCGGGACATATGATACCTTTTCCTCCATTCCTGTACCTGGCCTCAACATCACCATCGACAACGAATTTGAAGGCAATGAGGTGATTTTTTTGGAAGCATTTTCCAATTCAACAGAATTGGTGAATGCCGAGGATAGGGCACTCCTGGACGTCGGTTCCCTTATCTACTCCTATACTATTCTGGAGGACGATTACAGGATAGCTATGGCTGCGGGACCAAATATTGCCGAAAATGGATCCGACGGCAATTTTACCGTATCCCTTTTTGACAATAATGGCAATGGCGTAATTAACGAAAGTGGACGGGATATGGAAATTACCCTTCAGAACACTGGGGATGCCATGGAAGATGTGGATTTCACCATTGATGGGGCTTCAATTGCTTCCTTCTTTATAGCCAATGGTCAGGGCTCTGCTGTAATGACAGTGGAACCTATAGACGATCATTTATTTGAGGACGGAGAGTTTATAGACCTGGAAATTACCGAAGGGGAAGGGTATTATTTAGACCCCAACTCGGGAACACCATTTGCGGGAATTTCCATATTGGACAATGACAACCATATTTCCCTGTCCTCAACCCAAATTGGAATGGAGGGAGGCGCGGATATTGGTTTTACTATTCTATTAAGTGATGGGAATGGGAATCCTGCTGTGAACGATACGCCTTTCGATATTGAGTTCGATGTGGATTTTTTACCCGGTATAGGTGCCGATGCAGCCGTGCTGGGGACAGATTTTGTTGACGGCATCAAAAACAATGTGGACAAAACCCTTTATATCCAACCCGCCCAGGAATCCATAACCTTTGAGGTTGTGGTGATCAATGATACGGATCCTGAAAATCAAGAAAACTTTATTACCTCGATCACTTCTACCACTCAGGGATTGGGATTGGTTTTGGACAATGATCAAGCCACAGGACTTATCAATGACAATGATGACAATCAACCGCCTCCTCCCTTTGAAATAACAACCCTTTTGGAAGGTGGCCAAATGATCTCCCCTACCGAATACAATTTTCAAGAGAACAATGTGCAAGAATTAACGGTTTTCTTTGATATTACTGACCCAAGTGCTACGGAGCAAAATTTTGGCGGATATGATTTTCAAATTGTTTCAGAAAACGGTACCGCTATTGGAGGTGATCCCCCTAATGATGGATCGGACTTTTACACCATAAATGAGGTGGTAAACCTTACCTATGATTATAGTGGTTTTCCCTTACTGACGCTTGGGATAAATAATGACAATTTAATTGAAGAGGACGAGTATTTCTACGTGGATATTTCGGAAAGCGAAACCGGTGTCTTCCTAAAGGATTCAGACATCAATGGTGTTGTCCGCATTAGAATCAATATAATAAATGATGATGGAACCGACATTGACAACGATGGTGTGATTGATTCCATAGACAACTGCACCAACACTGCCAATGCCGACCAGGCAAATTTGGATGGAGATGCATATGGCGATGTTTGCGACGACGATATTGACGGTGATGGTTACGTGAACACAAATGATGCATTTCCAATGGATGTCACAGAATGGGTAGACTCAGACCAAGATGGCGTAGGCGACAACTCGGACAATTGTGTTACTGTGCCAAACCCAAATCAAGAGGATGCTGATGCCAACGGAATTGGAGATGCTTGTGAAGGAAATGACGATAGAGATAATGATGGTATACTTAATAATGTGGACAACTGCCCCAACACTGCCAATGCCGACCAGGCAAATTTAGATGGAGATGCTTTTGGCGATGTATGCGACGACGATATTGACGGTGATGGATACCTGAACACAGATGATGCATTCCCAATGGAGGCCACTGAATGGGTAGACACAGACCTAGATGGTGTAGGTGATAACACAGACACTGATGATGACAATGATGGAGTCTTGGATGTTGACGATGATTGTCAGTATGTTTCGGGAATTCCAGCCGAAAATGGCTGTCCAGAAGAAATTACTCAATTGGATCAAGAAGCAATACAATTACTGGTCCTAAATGAAACCTGCGAGGGTGAAAGTAACGGTAGTTTTGAAGTAAGGATCAATAATGAGGATTACACATTTACCGTCAACTTGGATGGTAACGTAATTGGAACGGCTAATTTTAATAATCCGTTTGAACGAAATAATTTAGCAAATGGAAATTATCAAGTTTGCTTAACTGTTCCTGAACTTCCTGAGTATGAGCAATGTTTTGGTATTTTAGTTTCGACCTATGAAAGACTTGCAGTAGCAACGAATGCCATAGACAAAACAAATTTAAAAGCCAGTTTTAATGTTAAAGGGAGCAAGAATTATGAGGCCTTGGTAAATGACAAAATGTATCGTTTTCAATTTGAAAACACAACACAAAAAATTCTTGAAATTCCTATCGATAAAGGCCAAAACCAAGTTTCTATTACGGGCGAATCGGATTGTCAGGGTGTTTTTACAGATGTTATAGTTATCGGAAACGTTACGATATTTCCCAATCCGGTAAAAGACATTCTAAATTTTAATGGTTTTGAAGAAGATGGTCAGGCTCAAATAAATGTTTTTACCATATCTGGTAGTTTGGTCAAGACTATTCAAGAGCAGATTAGAAATGGTGATATTACAATAAAGCTGCCAGACCTACCAAAAGGAATATATCTTTTTAAGGTTGTTGCTGGAATAGAAAATATAGAATTTAAAATTATCAAAGAGTAGCGATATGAAGAAGTCGAGCATATTTAACCTAATCGCTTTTATATTAGTATTAATTGCCTGTGAGGGGAAGTTTGAGCCTAAAAATAATTTAGATGCTGTAAGCCTTTTGCTTCCAGAAAATAATAAACAATGTTTTGGTATAAAACTAGAATCGGATAAGATAGCAGTCGATTTTGATTGGAACGATATTGATCAAATTACAAGTTATACTATTAACTACGTTGATGGAGTAACTGGAGAATCCAATTCATTGACTACCACGGATTCCTCTATTTCCATTGAATTGGAACCGGGCACCCTTTATACTTGGAATGTAACAGTTACAAATGATTTTGGAAATTCCGAAAAAAGCGAAGATTTCAATTTTTATACTGAAGGTTTGGCAGATTCAAATCATGTGCCTTTCCCCGCTGATATTGAAATTCCAGCAGTTGTAAGTAATTCTTTAAATGTCTCGTGGGAAGGTGTTGATCTAGATAATGATATTGATTATTACCAAGTATTTTTTTCCAAAGAAAACCCTCCTATCCTATTAATAGACAACACTACTGATCAATCTTTCAATGCAGATGTAGAAACGGGAGCGACATATTATTTAAATATAGTAACATTTGATAAGAATGGAAATTACTCCGACTCCAAGCTTTCAGTGCAGTTTTGATTTTTTTCAGGGTTTTTTTATAGAAGACTTGGTGGATTATATTTGAATTAAAAATAGCAATATTCTTTTATTAAGAATCTTTGTTTTTATTATCAAATTATCTCAGGAACAAATAGTTGTTTACAGGGTGTTTAAGTTTTAAATCCAAGAAAGTCACCTATTCGGTGAACATAAATTAGGGGCACTCCTAAAACCCCTGTCAACAAGCCTTTCATTCAAACTTAAATTTGGAATGGGATTATTCTCAAAAGTGTATCTTTTTTCTGGTCTTCTTAAATTCAGAGTAATTATTTTTGTCTTCAAACAGTAATTGAAGCTTGTTCATATCCTCGGCAAGTTTGGCATCCAGTATTTTTGCGTAATGCTGGGTTGTTTTCAAAGATTTATGTCCAAGCATTTTACTCACGGATTCAATAGGTACCCCGTTGGCTAAAGTTATGGTAGTGGCAAAGGTATGTCTTGCAACGTGAAAGGTTAAGTTTTTGGTTATACCACATAGGTCTGCTATTTCTTTTAGATAGCCATTTGTTTTTTGATTGCTATATACGGGTAATAATTGATCCTTGTCACAAGGTAAAGAGGAATACTTAGCGATGATTCTTTCGGCAATTGGTAATAGCGGTATACTACTTAAGGATTTGGTCTTGGTCCGCTTTGTTTTGATCCATCGTTTCCCATCTATCCCGATTACGATATCATTTGTACAAAGCTTTGCAACATCAATATAGGCCAATCCAGTGTAACAACTGAAAATAAAAATATCCCTTACCTGTTCCAATCTTGAAATCAAGAATTGTTTTTCCATAAGGATATTTATTTCTTCTTTGTTTAAAAAATCTTTATCAATTGATTTTGGGCGAAGCTTAAAATTGTAAAAGGGGTCCTTATCGATCCATCCATTGGCGTAGGCCTGACGTATTATTTTCTTTAAATAGGCTATATATTTTAAGGCAGAATTGTGTGAAAGTTCAAGATTGGCCTTTAGATAGTAAATGAAGCTATTGATGAACTTAACATCTATCTTATTTAGAGGGAGGTCCTCGGAATTATAGTTTGAAATTATAAGTTTTTGGAGGTGTTTCTTGGTGGTCTTATAGCGTTGAAGCGTCCTAAAGGAGAATTCCCTTCCCACCAGTTTTTCCATTCTTAGGTTATGTTCTTCAAACATTTCCATGATTAGCTTTTTATTGGTATTTGCCCCTATAAATTCATCCCTTATTCCTTTTGCCGATATATAATTATTACCATCGTTCAAAAACTTTTGATAAATTTCATATATGCGATTTTTAATGATATCCAGTTGACGGTTGGTCTGTTTGGCTTCCGGGGTATAGCCAATAACCTTGTTCGCCTTGGCATCCCATTTGGAAATAGCAACTTTTCTCATGGTACTAACTTCAGCTCTTTTACCATTATAAGTAATTCGAAGATAGATGATGGCCTGGGAAGGATCACTCACCCCCTTTTTTCGTATATAAAACAGAATTGACATTAAATCTTGCATAATTTTGAATTTTTTACTGCCTAAATATAGGGAAATAAAAATAAAAATATGCGTTGTAATACGCTGTTTATAAGGTGTTTATGATTGATTCGGTGGCACTAAATTCTGGAGTGTTAGTGCCACCGAATGGGACACTTTTTGGATGGTATAATATGGCATCAAATGTGATTAAATAAAATGAAAAACCCTGTAAATATTGATATTTACAGGGTTTTGATTGAATTTGACATTCAAATTGTACTCGAGGTGGGAATCGAACCCACACTCCGAAGAACTGGATTTTGAATCCAGCGTATTTACTACCAAATTTCCGTAAGTCATATTATAATCAACTGATTAACATATATTTAATTTTATATAATGTCAATTGATATCGTTTAAAATCATAATTTGTTGTACCTATGTTGTAC
>TARA_R110000765_G_scaffold321351_1_pt1 | contig 10916 bp, 10 predicted proteins | sample TARA_R110000765 | Tara Oceans TARA_R110000765 (sample SAMEA4398168) | marine metagenome | biome: Polar Biome; feature: [MES] marine water layer (ENVO:01000295) within the mesopelagic zone...; material: water (ENVO:00002006), including particulate matter (ENVO:01000060) such... | reverse complement strand
AAACGAATTGCTTAGTTATAGTCTACTATGAAAATCCTGCGAATTTTATTTTGGTTCGTTCCATTTTTAGTATGTTAGTTGCTTAAATACGCAACTATCCTTATAAATAAACGTTGTGTGCAATTTTAAAATAACACTCTTTTGTAACATTTTAGAATTTACAACGTCTTATTTTCAATCAATCAACTTATCAATCAAAATATGTCATCGAATAAAAAAACCGGAAGGCTTGTAGGACTATTGTTTCTAATCATTTTTGCAACTGGAATTACTGTCTATCAATTTTTACAAGGTCCCGTACTATTTTCAGATGATTTTCTAACCGCTACTTCTGCAAACTCAAATGAAATCATTATTTCGACTTTACTTTTAATTTTAAGCGGCATAACGTCTATTGTTATAGCTTCAGTTTTATTACCCATTTTTAAAAAACATAGCATCATTTTGGCTTTTTTATATTTGGCATCTAGTATACTAGGTTTTATAGCTATATCTATTGACAATATTAGTGTTCTATCTATGCTAGAATTAAGTCTAGAGTATACTAAAACTGGAAATTCTGATATATTAAATACATTAGGTAGTGTTTTTTATAAAAAACATTGGTGGACACACTACTTGAGTCTACTCATTTCTTGCTTTCCAGTTTTTATTTTATACTATACATTTTACGTGTCTAAATTAATTCCAAAAGTCATATCAATTGTTGGGATAATAGCCGTAGTTCTTATGTTTATTGAAATACTATTTTCGATTTTTGGAAATAGCATTAGTATGAATATGCTTCTTCCGATAGGGCTCATTCAACTGATTCTTCCTTTTTGGTTAATTTTCAAAGGATTGAATTCGACAGATTTAGAAACTGAAATGAAATAACAAAATTTAGTTAGAAAAAATGCACACAACAACACCCATAATCCATTTCAGGTAAATTTCCTAACTAAAATCTTTAACTTTAGGTAATGGTTTGGTGCTGGGCGGAAAAATCTAGACGCATTTTTTTCGAAACGAAATCATAGGTACTGTGTCAAAAAACATAATTTTTCTGAGCCAATAAAGCGAAAATCGAAATCTTTTTACTCAAATATTTAGCTATTATAAATACGTATATCCTCGAATTTTTTGGGTTTTTAAAAACTCTAAATGAATTACTAAGTAAATTTGCGCAGATGTACTTCACTCATGCGTAATCGTTGTGCTGAAGCTCTTTAATATTAAATTGTAAAACGAATTTAACCGTACCTTTGTACTCATATGCAAATCAACAAACTTTCAGATTGGTTACCAACAACGAACAAAGAAGTAAAAATTCGAGGTTGGGAAGAACTAGATGTTATTCTATTTAGTGGAGACGCTTATGTAGATCATCCTTCATTTGGACCAGCTGTTATTGGTCGTATTTTGGAAAGTTATGGATTAAAAGTAGCTATTGTTCCGCAACCAAGTGTAAACGATGATTTACAAGATTTTACAAAATTAGGAACACCAAAATTGTTTTTTGGAGTTACTGGTGGTTGTATGGATCCTATGGTGAGTAATTATACGGCTAGTAAAAAACCTAGAGATAAAGATGCCTATACACCAAATGGTGATAAAGGATTTCGACCAGATTACGCCACATCAGTTTATTCAAGTATTTTAAAAGATAAATTTCCAGATGTTCCTGTTTTAATAGGAGGAATTGAAGCTTCTCTACGTCGCGTAACGCACTACGATTATTGGAGTGATAAACTAATGCCAAGTATTTTAGAAACTTCTAAAGCAGATATGTTGGTATATGGTATGGGAGAACAACCTTTACGAGAAATTGTTAAGCTATTGCAAAAAGGAGTGCCTTTTTCAAGTTTAAGAACCATAAAACAAACCGCTTTTTTAGTAAATAAAGATGAAACCATTCCTAAAAATAAAAATTGGGATGATGTAGAAATTCATTCGCATGATATTTGTTTAAAGGATAAGAAAAAATTCGCTTCTAACTTTAAAGTCATAGAGCAAGAATCTAATAAACTTAAAGCAAGACGAATTTTTCAAGGAGTAAAGGACAGAACATTGGTGATAAATCCACCATACCCAACAATGACTGAAAAAGAAATTGATGCTTCTTTTGATTTGCCCTACACACGGTTACCACATCCAAAATATAATAAGCGTGGGCCAATTCCTGCGTTTGAAATGATTAAGACTTCTATTAACATTCATCGTGGTTGTTTTGGAGGTTGTAGTTTTTGTACGATTTCAGCACACCAAGGAAAATTTATTGCAAGTCGTAGTGAAGAATCTATTTTAAAGGAAGTTGACATAGTCGCTAACATGCCTGATTTTAAAGGCTATTTATCAGATATTGGAGGACCTTCTGCGAATATGTATAAGATGAAAGGGAAGGTACAATCCATTTGCGACAAATGTGTGGCACCTTCATGTATTTCGCCCGTAATTTGCAGTAATTTAGATACATCTCATAAACCGTTAACCAAGTTATATCAAGCCATAGATAAACATCCTAAAATAAAAAAATCATTTATTGGAAGTGGCATTCGACATGATATGTTAGTTCCAGAATTCAATAAGAATGCTGACCCAAAAGAATTAGATGATTATACGGAAGAAGTGATGACAAAGCATATTTCTGGACGTTTAAAAGTTGCGCCAGAACATACGTCTGATCCCGTATTGAAATTGATGCGTAAACCGTCGTTTCAATATTTTCATAAGTTTAAAGAACGTTTTGACAAAATCAACATAAAGAAGAACTTGAAGCTTCAGTTGATTCCTTATTTTATTTCAAATCATCCAGCTTGCGAAGTAGAAGATATGGCAAATCTAGCTGCTGAAACTAAAGATATGGGTTTTCAGTTAGAGCAAGTACAGGGCTTTACACCAACACCAATGACGGTTGCAACGGTTATTTATTATAGTGGATATCACCCATATACACTAAAACCAACCAAGACTCCAAAATCAAAACAAGAAAAGGATGAACAGCATCGTTTCTTCTTTTGGTATAAAAAGGAAAATAGAAATTGGATTAGAAAAACGTTAAATAGGGTTGGTCGGAAAGATTTGATAGAAGCGTTAGTGCCAGAAAAAGAAAATGATTCTTGGAAAAGCATTAAACCTAAAGAGGTTAAGAACACGTTTGATGATGCTATTCCTGCAAGTCATTCACGCCTAAAAACCAAACGTAAAACTAGAAATAAGAAACGTTAAAACGATTGCTACCACATTTGAAAATTGAAAAGTAAAATTCCTAATGCCAGAGCTTGATGTTATACATGAAAACAAAGACTATATCGTTGTAAACAAAGCGGCTGGACTCATAAGTGAAAAAAGCCCTTACGAAGCTGTCACTGTAGAGACTCAAGTTCTTAATCACCTTTTAAAAAGTAACCGAAAGCCTTATATTGGAATCATACATAGATTAGATCGCGTTACAAGTGGAGTATTAATTCTGGCAAAGAAAAAAAGCATTCTGGTAGAATTTAATACGCTGTTTAGTAGCCGTAAAGTTCAAAAAACGTATTTAGCAATTGTTAAAAACAAGCCAGCAAATAACAAAGGAAACTTAGTAAACTTTCTCATAAAAAATAACAAAGAAAAAAAAGCAGGTATAGTCCAATCAAAATCAAAAGACTCCCTAAACTGCATGCTTTCTTATCAAGTTATAGGCAAAAATAATTTTGGTTATCTTTTAGAAATAAAACCAAAAACTGGTCGATTCCATCAAATAAGAGCCCAATTAGCAAATATAGGACTACCTATTATTGGAGATGAAAAATATGGTTCAGACCAAGAATACTTGCCGCTGTCTATTTGCCTACATGCATGGAAATTAGCCTTTGAAGTCTCTGGTTCTAAAGAGCCCCAGACCTACGAAGCACCTTTACCTAATAACGCTTTTTGGACATTCAAATCCATCTAGATTTATCAAGTATTTTTGCTAAGTACTATCAATAAGTAATTTTTTATTTATAATAAAGAGTATATTTTTAAGAGTTAAATTGTTAAGTTAAGTAACACTGATAGCAACATATTAAATGGAAACCATAAAGAATTTTTTAGAACTAGAGGTAGTTCATATAGGTGAGTATAAACTACAAGTGTATACCCTTTTCACCATTTTAGGAATTTACCTTATTACCAAATTGATTTTATTCCTCATTAAGAAAACTATTTTTAGTAGAAAAAATAACAAACTCGATGTTGGCGCCAGTTATGCATTACTGCAAATAATTAAATATATAGTTTGGGTTATTGCTATCGCTTTAATTTTAGAAACTTTAGGTGTTAAATTAACCGTGTTAATAGCAGGTTCTGCAGCCTTACTAGTAGGAGTTGGACTTGGATTACAGCAAACATTTAATGATATATTATCTGGTATTATTTTGCTTTCTGAAAAGTCAATAAAAATAGAAGATGTCATAGAAATGGATGGTGATATCGTGAAAATACAAAGCATTGGCCTGCGAACATCTAAAGCTTTAAATACAGATGATGTTTCTATTATTATTCCGAATTCATTGATTACTACCAATAAAGTAATAAACTGGAGCCACCAGGCTATGAAGGCGCGTTTTAGAATTGATGTTGGTGTTGCTTATGGTAGCGATATCGATTTGGTTATTAAGGTATTGGAAGAAAGTGCATTTGAACATTCTGATGTTTCTGACAGAGAAGCTACAGAAGCACGATTAGTGAATTTTGGAAATTCTTCATTAGACTTTCAAGTCTTATTTTTTAGTGAAAACATATTCAGGATAAGTAAAGTAAAAAGCGATATACGAAGAAGTATTAGTCAGAAATTTACAGAAAATAAAATAGCTATTCCGTTTCCTCAAATGGACTTACATTTTAAATCCAATTTTCAAGAAAACAAAAAGTCTACATAACTACTATTTTAAAAAATTCACTAAACTAAACGATAGATGTAGCTTAAAAAAAATATACAAATCAAATAATTAATTTAGGCTAATTTTCAAATATTAATAATCTTCGTATTCTACTAAGATTAATATGCCATTAGAAATATAAAAAACTAAGAGTGAGAATAATAATGCTCCATTCTTTACACCTTTTAAACATCACGGTACTGCTATTCATTATTTTGAGAATGGAAATAGAAAGCAAATGAATGTGAAGGTAAACGGAGAATGTATTCATTATTACAAAATGGCACTTTTAAAGCCAAAGGGAATTACAAAGATGCTATACCACTAAAACCAGTACGCTAAAAATGATACAAACTGACAACAAGAATACACTCAAAATAGGAATGGCTCAAATCTCTCCTGTTTGGCTGAACAAACAAAAGACTATTGATAAAATTAAAACATATATCAAGAAAGCTGCTGATGATAATTGTGAGCTTTTGGTATTCGGTGAGGCATTGCTACCAGGTTATCCGTTTTGGATATCGTTGACCGATGGGGCTAAATTTAATTCAACCACTCAAAAAGAAATACATGCGCACTATGTTAAGAATTCGATTCAAATAGAAGCTGGCGAACTTGATGAAATATGCGCATTGGCGAAAGAGAATTCTATGGCAATGTATTTAGGCATTATGGAACGCGCCAAAAATAGAGGCGGTCATAGTATCTATTGCTCATTGGTATATATTGATGCTAATGGTGACATAAAATCGGTGCATAGAAAACTACAACCTACCTACGATGAGCGCTTAACTTGGGCACCTGGTGATGGTAACGGACTAAGAGTTCATGATTTAAAAGATTTTTGTGTCGGCGGATTGAATTGTTGGGAAAACTGGATGCCTTTATCAAGGACTGCTCTGTATGGTATGGGCGAAAATCTACATATTGCTGTTTGGCCAGGTTCTGATTATAACACGCTTGACATTACAAGGTTCATAGCTAGAGAATCTCGTTCGTTCGTTGTTTCTGTTTCAAGTTTGATGAAGGTAGAAGATTTCCCTGCGGACACTCCACATCTTCAAGAAATACTTAAAAATGCCCCTGACACTATGGCGAATGGTGGTTCTTGTATTGCTGGACCAGATGGAGAATGGATTATTCCACCAGTTATTGATAAAGAAGGTCTTATTACTTCCACCATTGATTTTAATCGAGTGCTAGAAGAAAGACAAAACTTTGACCCTGTTGGTCATTATTCTCGACCAGATGTAACCAAGCTTACGGTTAATAGAGAACGACAATCGATAATTGACGTTATAGACTAGAAAGGCAAAGAACTTGCCATAAAGATGTTGTTAATACCACATATTTAAAAAGTACACAGCAGTATTTTTTAATTCAAAATAAAACACTTGAAGGGATATTTACCTTAGTAAAATTCCCTTTATCAAAGTGATTCTATGACCATCTAATTTCAATTATTAAGCTTCAATTCAAATACTTAGATTACTAATGTTCAGCATTTATCTCTCGCATAATAGCGGCAAAAAGTTGATATGATTTAATACGGTCTTGTCCATCATAAATATTAGTTACCGCAATTAACTCATCTACCTGTGTGTCTGCAATAAATTGTTTTACTTGCTTTTTAACGGTCTCTTTACTCCCTATAAATGAATACTTAAGCATTTGACGTACAGAAGGGTTTTTGCTTAATTCACGTAATTCATCAGTCATTTCAATTGGGGCTTGCATATACCCTCTATTGCCCGTCAATAAGCCAATAATCATTCTATAAAGCGATGTTGAAATTCGCTCAGCCTCTTCATCGGTATCTGCTACAATGATATTGACTCCAGCTAAAGTATATGGCTTCTGCAATACGTCAGAAGGTTGAAATTCCTGATGATATGTTTTTAGAGCATTCATTAAATGTGTCGTAGCAAAGTGACTTGCAAAAGCATACGGTAATCCTTTTTTGGCGGCTAGATGGGCACTATCGGTACTTGAACCTAAAATGTATATCGGCACCTCTACCCCTTCGGCTACCGTAGCACGAACCTTTGCATTGGCATTGTCACTCGAAAAATAGTGTTGTATTTTTTGAACTTCCTCTGGAAAAGACATGGCAGCTTGGTAAAAATCTGACCGGATAGCTTTTGCAGTTTCTTGATCTGTACCAGGGGCTCGCCCTAAACCTAAATCTATTCGATTTGGGTATAGAATACCCAATGTTCCAAATTGTTCTGCTATAATTAAAGAGGAATGATTAGGTAGCATAATTCCACCTGATCCAACACGAATCTTTTTAGTGCCCTCAGCAATTTTACCAATTAAAATGGAGGTGGCACTACTACCTATAGCTACCGAATTATGATGCTCGGCCAACCAATAACGGGTATAACCTTCAGCCTCTGCTACTTGAGCCAGAGACAATGCATGATTAAAAGTATCTTTTAACGTGGTTCCTTGCGAAACTATAGCAAGGTCAAGTATGGAATATTCTATTTGTTTTTTCAATATAAATTCATTTATATATTTATAACTTTCAATATATACTCTAAAATATTATAGATTTTTCAGTCTTAATGTGTAGTTATCCCACACCTCATGATTAAGGGAGTAATGATAATTTCGTCCAATTTTATGCGGATTAATCAATCCTGATTCCACTAATTTTTTAATGTGATGACTGATGGAAGGCTGTGCCAAATCTAACAAATTACAAGCATGGGTACATTCTACCTTTCCCTGATTCTTTTGCATGTACTGTAATATTTTCAATCGATTAACATCACTTAATGCTTTTGATATTTTCTCTATTTGTTTTAGCTCCATGATGTTTTTAATATATCGATATATACAAATGTATCGATAACTTGAATTAAACAATAGTAATGAGAGCTGATTAGGATTAAATTAACGTTCTAACTAATAAATGATGTAAATGAAATAGCATAAAACAGATAACAGCCAGAACGGTTCCCCCTCCTTAATTTATAAAACATCACTAATCAGAATTTAATGGAATTAAACACCTGCCCAGGTTGGAGCTGGCTCTTGAAAATGAAATAATAATTTTGGCTAAATTTTAACCTATTTATCACCCCACAAACACGCTATTTAATCCTTGTTTTTTTTTAAAAGAACTAAATTTGCGCTGACCAAAATAGAAACTAACAATAATGAACCTTACCATTGAAAACATACTACTAGTAGGGTCTATATTACTGTTTATCAGTATTTTAGTAGGTAAAACTTCATATAAATTCGGCGTACCTACTTTAATACTCTTTTTAGCCATTGGTATGCTAGCAGGATCAGACGGTATAGGAGGTATTAGGTTTGACAACCCTAAACTTGCACAATTCATTGGTATTGTTTCCCTTAACTTCATTTTGTTTTCTGGTGGACTTGACACCAACTGGAAGGCAGTAAAACCGATTCTTAAAGAGGGTCTGGTTTTATCTACTTTAGGTGTTTTACTAACAGCGGTTTCGTTGGGTACATTTGTCTATTTCGTGACAGATTTTACCATTTATGAAAGTATGCTTTTAGGTTCTATAGTCTCATCTACAGATGCCGCAGCCGTATTCTCCATATTACGTTCAAAAAATCTAGCTTTAAAGAACAATCTAAGATCAACCTTAGAATTAGAAAGTGGTAGTAATGACCCCATGGCCTATGTACTAACACTTGCATTCTTGACCTTGGTAATCAACCAAGACTTAAGCATTCTTTCAATCATCCCCTTATTTTTAAAACAAATGATTTTGGGTGGTATTGGTGGTTTTGGTTTTGGAAAATTGAGCGAACTAATTATCAATAAAATTAAACTAGGCTTCGAGGGGCTTTACCCTGTTCTCGTTATAGCATTAATGTTCATTACATTTTCGGCAACCGATGCCGTTGGTGGTAACGGCTTTCTTGCCATATACATCTGTGCTGTTTATCTGGGTAATCAAGATCTTATACATAAATCTACCATTATAAAAATGTTTGATGGTTTAGCATGGTTAATGCAAATTGTGCTATTCCTGACATTGGGTCTACTTGTTTTTCCTTCCGAAATAATACCCTATATGGGAATAGGTCTGCTCATATCTGTATTCTTGATTTTAGTGGCTCGTCCAATAAGTGTTTTTCTTAGTTTGATGTTTTTCAAAATGAAACTTAGAAGACGGTTTTATATTTCGTGGGTCGGCTTACGTGGTGCGGTACCAATTGTTTTTGCAACCTATCCCCTTTTGGCGGGTATTGATAAAGCAAGTATGATATTTAATATCGTATTCTTTATTTCAGTTACATCTGTATTAATACAAGGAACTACTTTATCGATTTTTGCTAAATGGTTAAATGTTGCCTTACCTGATGAAGTGAAGCCTATTGCAGAAAATGATAGGTATATTCTAAATCTGCCTAAATCTGCCATGGAAGAGGTTATTATACCACCAGATAGTTATGCAGTTAATAAACGGATTATAGATTTGCATTTTCCGAGGTCTGCATTCATTGTAATGATTAAACGAAATAGTAAATTTGTACGACCGGGTGGCTCAACGGTAATTGAAGCTGATGATGTATTAGTTCTCTTATTAGATAATGAAGATAGTTTGAAAGAAGTTAATGCAATTCTCGACCAAGGTGTTGTTGCGTAATATGAAAAGTACGAATCACATATTCAGGGTTCTTCTACTCGTCTCCATTTATTGTTTCGGGGTATATAGTTCTGCTAATATATTACCGTTTTCTAATGAGATAACAGTTGACCAAAAAAGCGAGCAGAAAGCATATTTTACTGCCTCAACTAAGCTACTATCGCCTCATTCACAACAGTCGGAGGTTTCAATATCTGATGTTACTGAGTATGCTGCTCCGAATTTTAAGCTCCCGTTCACGAGTGTTTCAATACGCTTAAAATCTAATGAAGTACTGTTTAGCTCAAGATTTAAGCAGTATGAAAATTACGCTAATATCTTACTGGTTAGGCATCGAAAGTCTGACCTAATTTTTCCTTTCCATAATTTCTGGTAAATCATTTTTTTAAAGGCTACTATTCAAGTAGCTACAGGTAATACATTGATATGTTGCGATTTAACGCATCATACAAAAATTAGTATCTCAAAATTTAAAAAATATAAAATGGAATTAGGAATAGCCGTTATAGGCATCGTATCTGTTGCACTTTGTGCAATGCCTTTTGTTATAACAAACAGAAGTAGAAAAATTAAAGAAAAAGTAGTATTAACTTCCCTAAAAGAGGTTGCTCATCAACATAACTGTGAAATTTCTGAACATGAAATTTTTGGTCACTATGCCATTGGTGTTGACCAAACTAAAAGCTATGTATTCTTTGTTTTAAAAACGAAGGAAGCTATTCAGCAGCAATATGTTGACTTATCTTCAATAAAAACATGTGAAATAGCGAATATTGGTAAATCATACGTACGGAAGGAAAAAATCATTGACCGATTAAACCTAACCTTCTTTCCTGTTGATAGCGATCAACCCAACATCGTTTTCGAATTTTACAATGCGGATATCAACTACCAATTAACTGGTGAACTTCAGTCTATAGAAAAATGGAGTTCGTTGATTAAAAATATGCTGAAAAATAAAAAATAAGCATTGTAGCTACTTTATTGATTGAATGATGGCAGATGAATTACGTTGTATACATATAGCGTATGAAATCTGCCATTTCTATTTACATATTCAAAAGTTTATACTCACTATGATATTTATACTTGGTTACCGTAATGCTTATTCTAATTGAAAAATTACCGGCAATCTCATTGATGATTATATAGTTGAGTTTTAAAGATAAAGTCACGCGTAAATTCTAATTAGAAAGTACGGGTTTTACATATCATTTTGAGCGCAGAAGAATAGTATTGCAGATACACCTAGAAATAGAGTAACTTGTTATCATATACAAATGTTACTGGTGCTTACACTAACGATTAACATCCACTAATCATTACTTCTAATTATGAACTTAAAAACAAGTATTACTTTATTCCTTTTTCTAGGATTTACTATCAA
>TARA_R110000765_G_scaffold72679_1_pt1 | contig 10921 bp, 10 predicted proteins | sample TARA_R110000765 | Tara Oceans TARA_R110000765 (sample SAMEA4398168) | marine metagenome | biome: Polar Biome; feature: [MES] marine water layer (ENVO:01000295) within the mesopelagic zone...; material: water (ENVO:00002006), including particulate matter (ENVO:01000060) such as...... | reverse complement strand
GGTAGATCGGCACGGTTCGCAATGTCTTGCCCTATGCACCCCTTGAGTATATGTGCCAGGCCGCTCCTGCCATTGGTAATGACGGTAATTGCGTCTGCACCAATTTCATAGGCATGGTTGTAGATTCCTTTTTCCACGGAATAATCGCAGGTATATGTTGGCTTTGGAGGACTATCATTTCTTCCTAGGTAGGCCAGACCGAAGAAGGTGTCCACCTTTGATTTCATCTGGTGCGAGCTCATGTACTTCATACCAGGCAAATTGACATATACCAAATGCAGGTTGGCTTGTACCAACGCGCAAAATGAAAGGACCTTGTGATATGCCTGAAGACTTTTAGTCTCGAAATCAAACCCTAAGACCATTTTTTGTAATCTAAAGTCCTTGATTCTTTTTTTAAGTACCAACACAGGTATATCCGAGGTTCTAACCACTTTTTCGGTGTTGGAGCCCAAGAAGATAGTATCACGCCTTCCTGTGCCTTGTGACCCCATAACAATCAGATTGACGCCATTTTCCTTGGCAACCTTGTCTATTTCACTGAAAATCTTATAGTTTTGGACTGTTTTGGAAATTTTGATGTCTTTTAGCCAAGGCCGGTTGAGGAAAATGTCGAAACGTTTTTTTGCCAAGCCCATATAGTAGCTGGCTTCAGCATATTCCTGTAATTCGTCTTTGGAAAATTCCGCTTCAGAAAGACCTATCATGTGAAGCACTACAATTTCCGCATTATGCCTTTTGGCCAAGGTGGCAGCTACTTGCAGAGCGTATTCCGAAAGCTCGGAAAAATCTACCGGCACCAATATTTTGTTCATCGATCAATGATTTGAAGTTGGTTGCAGTCTTTGTTTTTGGAAAGCTGTTTTTCTTTTGCGCAATTTTCTCTTTAAGTCTTGTAAAGATTCGTTCAGAGATTTCTCAAAATGGTTTGAATAGGATCTTACATAAAACCTTACCCCGGGGGCACTAATCTCAATACTACAACTCTTGCCATTGCCGGTAGGACTTTTTTCTTGTTTAAAGGTAACCTCGGCCCTTACAATTGAATCGAACTTTTTTCCAAGTTTTTGCAATTTATTCTGTACCCTCATATTCATAGTTGGGCTAACGGGCATTTGTATGTATTCAATTCTAACGATCATTACAGTATGTTTTAATGTTTATAATCAATAGTCCATTCTTATATTATTACTAAGGCATTCCTCTTTGGCAATGTGAAATTCAGTCTAATTCCAAAGAACGATTTCCTATTTCATTAATGTAAACATACGACAGCTAATAGATCCGTGAAATGATACTTGTCAGTTGGCCCCTGGTTTCATTCCGATATAAGTTTAATACCTTCCTTCTCAGCTGCAGACCAATTTTATTAACAGGTTAAAGCTATCGGCTTGGAGCGATAAATGGAAGAGATTTTTTAATTGGGTTCCACACAAAGGGTTATGTAAAAAAAAGCATCCCCAAAATACATTTTGGGGACGCTTTGATAAACCGTTATCTATTTTATACTCTCGACTTACGTTTTTTCATCATTTTTTCATCTAATTTTTTTTGAATTTTTTCTTGCCTTTTAGCCTTTAATTCTGACTTCGAAAGCTTTTTTTTAGCAGTAGCCATAATATAATATTTAAAATAATAATTGTTAATCAGTGCAGCGAACCGACCCTACTTACGGAATCAAATTTGTAGATGACGAGTAGCCTTGTCCTTTTATTCAGGAATGGCAATAGTAGTATATTGTAAATATGTAGGGTGTTTATGGGCACACTCGCCAGTGCCCATTAATACAGAAAGATTATTTTCTTTTTGATTGATTTCATTATTAAACAAATAAAATATCCTCTTTTGATACGATTATAATACAACGAATCCGTACTTTTTTATTTCTGACCTTTTCAAGTGCAAGAATATACTAAACGGCTGCTCTAATACCCATTAACGGAATACCTATGTGAGTATCCAGTTTTTTAACCAGACTTTTGTTGAACAGGTTATGAAAGAATCTTTTTTCTTGCTTATAGACCATGGCCAAGATATCCGCCTTTATATGTTGCGAATATATCTTGAGTGATTCCTCGATATGGTTCGAAAGGATTACCTTGATTTCAATATTGTCATAATCTACATGTTCCTTGAGCGTTTCCTTGAACCATTTTATTTGATCCTTTTTGGAGTTTCTTGATTCGGTGGAGATATGTACAATATGTATTTTCGCGTTAACCGACTTTGCAATTGTCACTAAATTTTTAATGGATAAAATACTTACTTCGCCCAAATTAGTTGCATAAAGCATCGTTTGAATTGGAAAACCACTTAGATCCTGAGGTATGATCAGAATTGGGAAAGCAGATCTTTTCAAAAGGGCATGTGCAATATCACCTACCAATAAACCTCTTTCCGAATACCTGGCCTTTCTACCGATCAGGGCCATGTCTGGGGAAATTTGCTTGGATTTTTCTATAATTCCATCCAGGACAGAATCATTGCAGGCAATCTCTATCCGCATTCTTGAAGTTTTGAATTCTTCACCCAAATATTTAGAGCAATAGGCCCTTAAAATTTCCTTTTGTTCCTCTATTACCTGATGTTCCATCTGATCTGGTAGTCGGGCCATGGAGAACCGTATAGGAGGTTTTTGATATACATACAATATTACTAGTTCTGCCCCTAAACTCTTGCTCAAGTCATATGCGTAGCGTAAAGCTGGTACCGCATTTTTCGTACGATTTGTTGCATAAAGAATTGTGTTCATTACCGTAAATGTTTAAAGAACGAAGCTATGGATTTTAATGTAAGCACCAAATGATATTGGTCATGTCAGTTAATTGCTCCTCATGGAATTAAAAGACAATGACTGCTCGAAAATTGCATCAAAATGGCATCAAAATTGATTTTTAATTAGTAGTCAAGTAATTGTGGTCCACATAGAACAATAATGCAACTTTTGAAATTCATGTAACACGTAGCGGATACATTAGTGAGGTTTGCCTAATTTTGCTGTTCCATTTTACCATGATGTATAAATTTTAGATGGCAGAATCCAAATTATATGTTAACAAAAAGCAATCTAGGCAGGGGTATTTTCTATTGCTGGCCGGCATATTGTTTGTCGCCATAAACCTCCGACCCGCACTTGCCGCAGTAGGGCCATTGATAAACGATATTCGCCAAGCTACAGGACTGTCAAATTCCATGCTCGGTCTGTTGACGACCTTACCATTGATCGCTTTTGGTGTAGTTTCTACTTTGACCCCCTTGTTTACACGTCGTTTTGGTATTGGAGGCACGCTGCTAGGAGCGATGCTTTTGTTGGTGGTAGGTATCGGCATTCGGTCTATGGGCGGGACATTTATGCTTTATTTCGGTACACTGTTATTTGGTGTTGCCATAGCCTTTGGAAATGTATTGCTCCCTGGATTGACCAAACGTAATTTTTCATCGAATTCAGGTGTTATAACAAGTTTGTATTCCAGCGTAATGGCGGTCGGCGCTTCTCTGGCAGCGGGTATCAGTGTTCCCTTGGCCGACAACTATGGGTTGGGTTGGAGGATTTCGCTCGTCATATGGGCAATATTGGCTTTTGTGGCATTTGTTGTTTGGTTACCGCAATTGTCCCGTTTAAAAAGGTCTGAAGAAAAACGCAGTTTTTCAAGTGCAATGAAATCTTTGGGCCAGTCTCGTCTGGCATGGAAAATTGCCCTATTTATGGGCTTGCAATCATTGACTTTCTATGTAATTCTAGCTTGGTTGCCGGCTATTTTGCAGAGTAGGGGATACGATGCGGAATTTTCGGGGTGGATGCTTTCCCTATCTCAAGCTGCAGGTATTCTGGGATCTTTGGTAGTCCCGACTTTAGGAGGTAGAAAAAATGACCAGCGACGCATCGTGTGGTTTTTGATCATTATAGAGGTTATTGGCCTGGTTGGGCTCCTATTTCCTCAGATAGGTCTGGTTCCGTTATGGGTCTCGCTCATCGGTTTTGTATTGGGAGGAACTTTCGGCTTGGCCCTGCTCTTTTTGGTTCTTCGTTCCAAAGATACTGCATCCGCCACCGAACTGTCCGGGATGGCACAATCCATAGGTTATGTTGTAGCCGCCACAGGACCGATTATCTTTGGCAGTATTTTTGATTTTACAGGAAATTGGACATATTCCATTCTTCTACTTATTTTATTGGCCACATTTAAGTTGTATATGGGATTGGGCGCAGGAACTCCTGGGAAAGTATGAATTTCCATACTCCATATGATCCTTGTGATTTATTGTGCTGTCAAGCAACACGTTAAATGCTTATGTGGTTTTGAGTACTTCTTTAATCCCGAATATATCATGGCTTTATTATTGGGGAATGTTTGGGCTTTCTGACATTCCTAGGTATGAAACTTAAAATTGCCTCTCCACTTAACGCGGATATTAATTAATGTGAGATTATTTGGCCGCTATTTTGGAAATAGTCGGGTTTAGCATGTCTCCTTTCTTGGCCATGCGGTATTTACAGCGAATTCGGTCTTCATCGATTGTAAAATTGAGCACTTCTAGGGGAACTCCAGTTACTGCAATTGTTGGATCAATGATGTTAAGATGAAAGGGTGGAATAAAAGTGATTCCTTAAGTAACTTAGAAAAATAGTGGATTTTATAATTCTATTCCATAACAGCCGTTGACGAAGCATGTAGGTCACTGGTACGTAATATGGCAACACCTTCTAGAGATGATGGAAAAATGATATAATTAATATTCATTCTTGAATATTTTTTTGTTAGTCCGTTCAATTGGATTTACAGATTACAAATCAGATTAGCCATGCAATGCCAACACAGCGGTATCCTTGAGGTAGCCCATTTTGCCCAACGTGGGCTTTCCGAAGCCCAATATTTCCCAAAAGGATGGTTTTTTGTCGATATAACTTATCATATTCCCAGATCCCATCTCCAGACTGTCCAATGCTTCTTCCAATTTAACGTTCCCTAAGGTATGAAAACTATAATCCACCCCGTCAAAATGCTTACTAAGACGCAGCTTGTTCTCTTTTTGCTGTTGGTCCATTACAATATTTTTGGCAAGGCTCAGCACCTTTATCTTGGCCTTTGTCAAACTTGCAATCTCGGCGAGATGCTCCATTTCCAGAAAGTCAAAATCAGCGTTGAAATTGGTGGCAAGAACGATTTTTTCAGGTAGTCCAAGAATTAGATTATTGGGCACTACCATAACTGGGCAAGACCTGATATTCTGTATGATAGCCAAGGTGTTTTTGCCGTATTTGTTTTTTTGCTCGTTGTGCATCCCCTTGGCACCCATGAAGATCATATCGATTTCCTGTTTTTTCACGATGTCCCTTACTGCATCCAACAGAGTGCCTGAACGTGAAATGACATAAAAACGGTGGTCGACAGACTTGTCGATTTCGAAAATCCGTTTCAAAATATCGCCCAACCCCTCTTTTGAACGACTTTCACTTAATTTGTTAAAGGAGTCCTCGGGATCCAGAGCAAGGCTATCATGGCCTTGGCTTTCCTTTCTATAAGTATTCAAGATATAAAAATCGCATGGGCGTTGTTCATATAGCTTAATTGCATATTGTATCGCATTCCAAGAATGTTTCGAAAAATCAGTTGGCAATAACAGTTTTTTTTCCATGATCTAAATGTTTTTGATTTTAATGTTTGGCCTCCAATAAGATGTTCGACAGCACTTTTGATTTTATGTCCCTGTATTTCTTTTTATGTTCTAGGTACAATTTGCGGTTCCTTTCATGCTTACTCAGATAGAAGGCATCACATTCAATAGTATCGCATTCAATGGCATCGCGAACAGTACCTTCGTAGCGGTATAAGGCTCTTAAATTTAAGATGTTTTCCCTACTCAAGGTCTCTAGTTCTTGATAGAGAATGGTATTGTTCAACATTCTATCTTCGATCTCCAACAGATACTCCAATTCTTCATTGATATATTCCAGATCGTCTGTCCAGTTATCGATCTCTATTTTATCCTTTTTTATCATGATCCTATTATCGGACTCATGGCTGTAATATAATTTTGCTGCCTTCATAATACCATATTTATGTTAATATATTGATTGTCTTGTTCGACCTTTTCAATGGTCAATATTTGTTCTCCTGATGGGAATTCCCATGATATGGAATCGCTCTCTGCATAGCCCATGACCGCCGCTCCCATTGGAGTCAGTATCGATACCTTATCGTTCTTGACATCACTGTCTTTTGGCAGGACCAATTTGAATGTTCTGTGCCATCCGTTCTGCGACACGATGGTGATCTTTGTGTTGAACCGGATGACATCTTTTGGCATATCGGCCTCGTCGAATATTTGCGCGGACCCCAATTCTTCCTGCAGTTTTTTGACCGATTTAAGTAGCGTCTCGTCCTTATAATAGCCCATAAGGTTCATATACCGTTTTAGGAGGACGAACTCCTTTTTTTCTATAATTAGATTCTTGTATTTCATTTTTAAATTTTTTTTGGGTTCTTATTTTTTCAAACTCAAGTCGGGTAAATCGAAGGATTTGTATAAAGTGGAATAGAGTTTTACCGCTTGTTGGGTCTCACGCTTCCTAGCTCCCTAGATTGCGTATCCTATGATAAGTACTTCTGCGGTCGTATTTCAAACACTCGTATTCTGTTTACTTTTTTGTCCTGGTCCTATTGTTACCTTTGGTTCTATTTTAAAAATAATTGACTTTTACCTCTAATCCGTCTGCGGTTAAATTGCATAATCGGTTCCTCACTTTTAAATTTTTCTTGTTGATGTTCCAAATAATGCTCATACTCACTGCATGAATGAATCATGCTCTTATCCTTGGTCAAACTACAAAGGAATAGGAAATGGCATGTTGAGCATATGCTCCTTTTATATTGCTGTCTCATGATTTTATAATTTTTAAGTTTTAAAATTTGCTTGGCTTTCGATAGAAATTGATCAAAGTCGGGGGTTCGAAAGCCAAACAAATTCAGCAATCAACTAATAAACCAAACTAATTTATGTGGGGTTGTACAGTGTTTATTGTATCTTCCCAGATCTTCGTAACACCGTAATTTTCGGGTTGCACGACATTGATAATTTTAAGGGGAATAATGCCTATAGGTGTACAGTAATGAATTATGTCGCCTTCAGATCGGCCCAATACAGAAGCTCCTAAGGCGCAATGTATAGAAAATTGGTTGGCCCGGTCGTCATCTTCCAAAGAGAGCACCAATTGGAAGGTTTCACGCCATCCGGATTTGGAGGTTACAGTTACCATGGAATATAGGCGTATTATATCATCAGCCATATCTTCCGCATTCATAACATAAGCTTTGGCCATGTTTTCTTCAAGCATCTCAAGGGCATCCAAATGTGAATAATCTTCAATCCGATAATTCATATCTTGATATCGCTTTATCATTATGAGATCTTTTTTTTCCAAGATTAGTCTTCCGTAGTTCATTTTTTCCCGTTATTAAATTCCCTAAAGGGCCATAGTTCTTTCAACCATCACTAATTTTGGGATTTAATAAACTATCCCTTTTTAAAAGAAGTGCTTTGGAGCTTGTGATGGAATAGATGAATTATAACAACAAAAGGGTTATTAGATTCATGCCATTACGGGCAAAGTGCATGCCCTAAAAAAGAATAATGGCATAACATGCCATATTAACTTGATAATCAAGCATTTAAATAAATATTCAGAAAAAATGAAAATAACCTATCGAGGAGAATTTCCCCGATCCGGGAGTTTTACCTCAGTAGGCTAATTTAATTTGTCGCGTAGGGTCTTGCGGTCTATTTGAAGAATTGCGGCCGCCTTGGTTTTATTGCCACCAACACTTGCAAGTACACGTTTTACATATTCCTTTTCCATTTCACGAAGTGAAAGGTAATCTGCATTGGGAAAATCAATCTGGAATTTTAGGTTTTGGGGAAGATCTTTAACTTCAATACTACGATCACACATAATGACCGCCCGTTGAATAATATTCTCTAATTCCCTTATATTACCTGGCCAATTATAGCGTTGTAAAATATTTAGAGCTTCTGGGGAAATACCTATAAGGCGGTCTTTATATTCTACTCCATATTTTAGAAGGAATTTATCGACCAGTAACGGAATATCCAATTTGCGTTCTCGAAGTGGAGGCACGTTGATTTCTACAACAGTAAGACGATAGTAAAGGTCCTCACGAAAATCCATTGATTTGATGGCCTGCAACAAATTGGCATTTGTTGCAGCAATAACACGGATATCCACTTTTTCTGCTTTTCGGGAACCTACTTTTGTAATTTCCTTTTCTTGAAGTGCGCGGAGCAGTTTGGATTGAACGGAAAGGGAAGCCGTACCAATTTCGTCCAAAAAGAGCGTACCCCCATCGGCTACTTGAAAGAATCCGTTTCGGTTGTCGTTGGCACCTGTAAAGGCCCCTTTGACATAGCCAAAAAGTTCTGCCTCCAATAGATTTTCGGGTATGCCTCCGCAGTTTACCGCCACAAAAGGCGCTCGGGAAAATTGGCCTGTATAGTGTATGGCCCGTGCTACCAGTTCTTTACCTGTACCGCTTTCACCTTGGATCAGGACCGTAGCCTTGTTGTTCTTTACCCGATCGATGATGTCCGTAATTTTTTGGAAAGCTTCGGAAGAACCAATCATATCTGCATACCCTGTGCTCTTAACGATTCCCAATGAAGGTTTGGGTCTTTTTCTTTTCGCACCACTTTCAAATGACTTAAGTACGGCTAGTTTTAACTCCTCCTTGGTAAAGGGTTTGGTCAAATAATCAATTGCACCGGATTTGATAACTTCTAAAGCACCATAAACGGAAGGATAGCCTGTAATGACCAGCTTGGGTATTTCAGGATAATGCTCATCGACGAACTTTACCAACTGCAATCCGTCCACTTCGGGCATTTGTATATCAGTAATCAATAAATCGATGTAGGTGTCCTTTAAAATATTAAGTGCCTCTTTGACCGATACGGCCTTATAGGTATGATAGTCCATGGACTGCAAATGCCTCTGCAAAAGTTCTAAAATATCAATATCGTCATCTACAAGTAGTATGTTTTCTTTATGCAATGCCATTTCTACATTTTTGGAATATTTATAGTAAAAATAGTTCCTTTTGGGATATTGGCACTAGGGTTTATAGTTCCTTGTGACTACTGATTATACCATGCACCACACTCAGGCACAGTCCTGAACCATCTCCCAAAGGTTTTGTCGTAAAAAAGAGTTCAAAAATTTTATCTTCGTTTTTGGGGTCGATACCCGGACCTTCATCTGAAATACGAATTTGTATTTTTTTTCCTTTCTCATTGATGCCAATATCAATTCGCCCACCCGTGGGTGAGAAATAGATGGCGTTCATAATCAAGTTGAAAAGCACTTGGGTCAATTGCACGGTATCGGCACGGAGTTTTATGTTATCATTGCCGAACGACTTGGTCAAATTAATATTTTTCGTGCGCAGGGAAGGTCCAAGCAGCTTCAATATATTTTCAACCAACGGAATCAACATGATCGAATTCATTTGTTGTGGCATCTCACACGCAAAGAACATTAGCTTTTTAACCACCTCGCGGCTAAAGATTGTATTGTCCACTATTTTCTCGAGATCCCTTATGGCTTTCGGGTCTGTTGTCCTTTCCTTCATAAGTTCCGTATATCCCAAAATATTCGCAAGCGGAGTATTGAGTTCATGGGCGATGCCGGCCGTAATCTCCCCCAAAATATGCAGGCGGTCCGCACGCTCTACTTGCCGTTTTATTGCCGCTTCGTTTTCGTGCACTTGTTTTTTTTCCAGTAAGTTACCTACTTCTAGGGATACGTTTTGAAGTAATTTTTCCTCATCCTTTAAAAAGTCGGATATCTCGTATTTGTTCTGTGGATATCCCACTTTGATAAAACCATCCAATTTATAGAAAACCTTAATATTGGATGTTATGGAAACCATGTCCGATGTATACCCTTTGGTCTCAATGTCATATGCACCACTTCTTATTATCACCTCGGTATCATGTTCAAATTGACATGCCTTTTTCAAGCAATAAGCAATTGCCTCAAGGGAAGCCTCCAATTGGTCGTAATCGGAGTTGACGATGATAGAGGTAACCTCATAGAGACAAGTAAGTTCCTTGATGCGTTCTTTTAGTTGTGCTTCGGTTGTTGTTATTTTTTTATAGATTCCTATTCCCTATATTGTCAGGTAAAGTTCCTGAATATTTGGTCGGTATGGATATTTATATTAAAAACCGTGTTACCATTGAGAATTGGGTTTGCTTTGTTGGTAACGCAGTGGGCATTTTTTTTTTAAATAAAAGAAATCAAGTAACCACCATCTCATTCGCTTCATCCAAAATCTGGTTGGTAAAACTCTTTAGATAGATCTGTGTTGTTTTTAAGGAATTATGGCCCAGACCTTCGCTTATAACCTCTGTCGAAATCCCCATAAACTTGGCGATGGTGGCCCAGGAATGGCGGATGGTATAGGTAGTGAAGTGTTCTTCGATACCTGCATCCTTGGCGATGGTCTTGAGATGGCCGTTCATCCTTCTGCGAAGGGATTTATATTTTTCATAGTGCTTTGTGCTGCCATCATAGTTTGCGGGAAAAAGATAGTCATCCATTGATTTTCCTTCCGTATAAAAATTCAGAATTTCCCGTAGTTCCTCCGTAATTCGGACGGAGAGCTGGTCACCGGTCTTGCTCCTCCCATAGAATATGCGGTCTTTGGTTATGTCCTTGACCTGAAGCTTTACGAGGTCTATGAAATTCATTCCCCTGCAGTTGAACATCACAAGTGCATAATTCTTTGCATGCCAGACTGGAGATCCTTCTTTGTAATGAACGTCCCTGATCTTTATAAAATCCATTTTTGATATGGCCTTCTTTTTGGTACGTCTGGATGTTGGAATTTTAAAGTGTTGGAAA
>TARA_R110000765_G_scaffold48405_1_pt1 | contig 10922 bp, 4 predicted proteins | sample TARA_R110000765 | Tara Oceans TARA_R110000765 (sample SAMEA4398168) | marine metagenome | biome: Polar Biome; feature: [MES] marine water layer (ENVO:01000295) within the mesopelagic zone...; material: water (ENVO:00002006), including particulate matter (ENVO:01000060) such as...... | reverse complement strand
GTGTTAATTCCCTCACTCACACCCTCAATAACGGCTTCTTCACTAGTATAAGCACCCACTCCAAGCATATTCTTAGCATAACCCATAAAACCTCGTTTAACCGCTTTATTCGCTCCGTATCCCATTAACGCTCTAGAGCCAAACTTACTTGTTACATGTTCTGATATACCCTCCATAGCTCCATGAAACATTGCCGTCGAATAAAGCTCCCAACCTTTCATGCCTTCAACCTTGACGCCATCTACCACTTGATCTTCTTCAAATCTAACAAAATTGTTACCAGCAGAGCTTACTACCATAGATCCTAATGATCCCAATGTACCAACACCAGTCATACCAATAGCTATTTGAGGAAACATCTCAGCCATATCCATGATTGTTCTAGTGCCCCAATCAGCCCCTTCATAGGTGGTTTGCTTACCCCTAAGTGCTTTTGCAAAATTATCTAACCCATCCTTCATGAAATCTTCATCGGCATCAAACAAAACTTGACCCGCAGCGCTCAATGGATTGGTGTTAAGAAGTGACCTGTTTTGAGCAAACTCTAGTGCGGGCTTAAAAAGTGTCGGCACGTTGTCTGGGTCTAGTATATGAAAAGGATTCATATACTCCGTGAACTTGTCTATCCCTCCAATAAATTCCGAGGTAGCGGCAACGGCTCTTGAGGATATGTTATACAACTCACCATAGTAATCACCTGATAAATCGTTTATTATTGATAGGTTTCCAACCTTCTGCTCTATACCATGTGCTACCTCAAGTCCATTGTTTAGGCTTGTTCTATAAGCTGATGCAGAACCTATGTTACCATTCATTCTATTTAAAACACCATTATATTTATCAATAATAGTGGCATACTCTTCGTTTGCAGCATCAGCCTCTTCTTGTGTCGTGTATTCTTTTGACATCAATCTTTTCAGCTCTACAGCAGGATCATTTTCGTTTAACCACTTGTGGTCCTCGTTAATAGTTTTAGATAAAGTTTTTATTTCACCACCCATTTCCTCAGCATTCTTTATAATGCCCTCTAAAGTAGGTTGGTAATCATCTATCATTGCACCTGTTACCTCGTTGATTTGATCAGCGGTTTTTGTTGAGTACAAGCCAAAGCCTCTTTCATCACTACTCCAAACCTTACTTTGTTGATCTTTATTAAAGTGATCTTGTATAAACTCGGTTTTCTTTTTTGTATTATCTATTTCACTTGCTATCTCAGTGTAATCCTCATCAATAACCCTCTTATATAAATCCTTGTTTTTAGTTAAACTTTCTCTGGTATAGTTTTTAGCAAACTCCTTAAACTCTTTGCTGTTTTTATCTACCTCACTAAGTTCAATTTTATTAGCCTTAGCAAAGTCAACCATACTCGCGTTAACCAGGGATTGGTCAAGAACATCCCACTTAACATCTTTTGCAATAGCAGCATCATCTAAGTTATCACCCACTAGATCTAAATCATCCGCGTCACGCTTAACGCCTCCTTGCCGCGATGTTGAACCGCCTTCATTTCTATCTCTAGTTTCCTTAGCGTGAATAGCTTGAGCAATTCCACCAAAGCCAGTTACCACCTTGCCAACCTCGTCTTTCTTTTTTGAATATTCCCCCTTTTCAAAAGTCTCTCCTTCGCCATCTTCTCCCCAGCTACCAAAAACATCTTTAATCTCATCATTTCTAACAACCCTAAGCTCTTTCTTTTTCTCGGGAGCGTCAAAACTTTCCAGTTTTAATAACAATGGGTTGACTTCTTGCGAAACAATTGGATCCGAAGTTGCATCTCCATTGGTTATGCTTCTTGCTTGCTTTGTGAGTTTATTATTCTGTAGTACCCCGTCATTTTCTAGCTCCTCCTTTTTTACATTGAGTGGGTTTTTTGGATTATTTTTCCAAGCTTCTTTATCTTTTTCTTCAGTTGATAATATTGGCGGTAAAGTAGGATTTAAGTCTAGTGGTTTTACTATGTTATCTGTAACCTCCTCTACTTCTCCTCCATTAGCTTTGTGATACTCCTCTTCTGAAGCATACATACCGTGATCACCTTTATGTTTTAGTGGGGATGGTTTTAACATATTATTTATTTTCTTTTGTAGTAACTTTCATTGGTCCTTCTACTTTTTCTTTACCCGGTTGTGGATTAGCTTTTTCAGCTGCCTTACCTCTTTCGTCCTCCATTTTCTTTACTTTAGCCGGTGTCATACCTGTTGGATATACTTTACCATCAAATAAGAAGTCTAATTGACCTTCTCCAGCAGCAGCTGCTTTTTCCTTCTTAAATCTAGCTTCGTTAAGTTTTTCTCTTTTAAGCCTCATTACATCAAGCTTACCCTCGTTAAAGCCCATACCTTTCCACCAAGCGTTTTCTAACTTGTAAGTGTAGTATTCTTTAACCAAAGTTCTAAGTAATTTTATGTCGTAATAAGGATTGTCTACATTTATAAGCGCATCAACCAATAGCATTTTATCGTACTCGTCAATCTCATCATACCAATGTTCTGAATCCCCAGGACCTAACGGCATAATGCCCTCTAGCTTGTCCCAATCAAAACCCCCATAGTTAAGGTCCTTAATGTTTGGATGCTCATAGAGATGGCGTCTAAACGTGCTCCCATCACTTAGTACCTCACTGTCATGACAAAACATCATCACCAACTCATTTTGCTCTTTAGATGCTGTTCCATCATTGTAGCCAAACAAAGTATCTATCTTGTAATCAATACGCCCTAAGTCAATTTTAACTGCGGCTTTTGACTTCAAGGCTTTCTGCGCGTCATTAAACGTATCGTTCAAAAAAGTTATGTATTCAGTAGCCTTCATGTTGTTTCTTATGAACATACCTTTACTACCATCATAAACATGTATAAGTACCGGTTGACCAGTGAAATCATACACGATAGCATACTGCTCTTCCACTTTAACAAGCTCACCATAGTAATCTACAGTTCCACTCATAACATCAGAGTCAACAGCGTAAACAACTCTTAAGTCAGGGTTTTCACAATAGATTTGCGTTGCAAAACTAATTTGCTGTTGTGAGTTACCTTTTGACAATAATGTTTCTGTATTAAAATGATCGTCATAAAACTCTGTAATACCTTCTTTTATAATATCTACTGTTTGAGATAACTTAGCTAACTTTGTTTTAACTTTTCCTTGCCCCTCAACATCCTCGTCATCTAGTGCTATTAATAGTTCTTCTTTGTATTGCTTTACTAAATCAAACCCAACCTTAGTAAAAGCCGTACTCAACCCTACCTGTGCTCCAGAATCATATTTTGCTCTTTCTTTATCTCTTAGGATTTGATCTTTTAATTTCCTGAGCTTCATAGCTTCTGGCTCAATATCTTTTATATCAACCTGCATTTCACTCCAAGCAAGTCTTTTAGCTCCACCTCCAATTATATCCAAACCAGCTTCAGTCTGGTCTTTCATTTGTTTCATTTTCTCCTTGGGATCAGCCGCTAGTTTCTTTAAGGGTGATGGTGTTACTTTTTTCATATCTACGTCTATTAAATTATAATTCACAGTGTAATAACCGTGTTTTGTACTAACAGCATCCTCCCTTCCTAATTTTAGTAAGTCCTGAGCCATTGTACCACTCCAAGTTTGAGAGCTACCTATGTAGCTAAAGTTATATATAGGTATACCTGAGTTTGAGTATTTTATTTTAACTATATCTTTCTTAAGTGTTTTGTCGCTAAAGGAACCAACAGCGCCAGCCATACCGCTAATACCGCTCATCATCGATTCGTTGGCGGCTGATTTTTCCGCACTTGCCATACCCATCTCTTGCATCGACGCATCCATTAGCGAGTTTTGCTTGTTCATCTCAGCGTCGGCACTCCACATATCTCCTTGTGCCTTGTTTGCTTGAAGCGCTTGAGCTCCTTCTGCCTCAGCCATTTGCAACCTAGAAGCTTCGCCAAGTTCGGCGGACTGCATTGCCTCTTCAGCTCCCATCTGTGTTTTTTGTATATCAGAAGCAGCAACTCTCTCTTGAGTATCTAACCTGCTTTGTTCACTAGCTTGGTTTTGTTGCATCTTAGAACCTTCTTGAGCTGTAGCCATATCGATGTCTTGATTTGCTTGAGCTGCTTTTTTACTGTTTTCAGATTCTTGTGCTCCGATTGAAGCAGATGCTTTTTGTGATTGCATCGCCCCAGCATTAGCCATTGATTGTGCTAAAGCCGCTATACCAGACCCACCAGCCGCACCTGCCATACTAGACATGATGTTTGCTTGGTTCTGTTGGTTTTGTTGTGCTTCAAATTCTGCTTGTTGAGTGTTGACTGTAAGATCTTCAAAAGCATTCTCCATGCCATCAAACTTGTTTTCAAGACCATCAAAAGCATTTTCTTGACCAGACATCTTGTTCTCCATACCAGCATAAACATTCTCTTGATCTTCATATTTGTTTTCAAGACCAGCCATTTGATTCGTAGCATCATCCCATGGATTAGAAGTGTCGACTGCTTTAAGCGCATCTTTAGCCTCTGCTAAACCAGCTGCCGCGGCTTCTTGTTTTGCTTTTGCTGCTTTTTTATCTTTATATCCGCCGTAGGCTTTTATACCACCCGCGACCACTCCAATAGCTAGTGCTGTTACTGCTGCCATATTGTTATAGTTTTTTTGTTATTTCGTGTGAAGGTTTATCGTCTACAGACCAACCTAGTTTTTTGTGTGTTTCTATTAACTGCTTACTCCTACCTATAGTAAACATGTAATGGTAACCTAGAAGTTTGGTAAATTCCTCTGCCTCTGTTATTAACAGCTCCACAGCTTGTTTTCTGTCGTTGTCTCTGTACTCTGGATCTGAAACAATCCATTCTAAAAGAACTGATGCTGAATTCGTTTCGTATATAAATCCCGCTACTATTGGTACCCCATCTTTTTCTATCATTAATCCACCAGTCCCGTTCTCTGGTAAAAAGTCTTTCGAGGGAGATGTCCAACCAGGCCAAGATGACCACCATTTGTTTAGTGTCTCCCAATCATTAGCCCTTAGTTTTCGGCAAAACAATTTATTAGTTTTGATTCCGTTACTTAGATCTTCTATTTCCTTCAACAATTCAGATTCGTTCATTTTATATAATTTAATTAGTAATTATATTATTACACTTTTTGTTGATTATTTACTACTAGAAGAGAAATCAGCTGTCGTAGCAAATATCTCAGCCTTCTTGCTGGTGTAGTTTCTGTATTCTGTTAAAGAGTAATATCCTAAAATACCAGACATATTTGTTCTTCTATCCTTACTAAAAAACAAGTAATGGTTAGATGTTAGTTCAAACATTGGCAGGGTGTTTATGCCGTTAGGATACCAAATGTCCTGGTAGTTGTCCCTATCAATGATTATTGAATTACCACCGTGCTCTACATCGGTAACCACTCCTATAGCAAACGGCTTTGTATCTACGTTTGCGCTTGGGTGATTAACACCAGCTTGGTCAGCTACTATTAAACAAGTATACATAATGTCAGTTGGTTGTACTGAAACATTTATTGTGTGGGGAAAGTTTAGTTGTATTAAGTCTGGCATATTGTTTTATTTATGATCGATCAACTTGTGATAAGAAATTATGTAACCTGATATTTATTGTTGAGCTGAACTTACTTATGTTGTTGGGTTCAACGTGACCTCTGATTATTACCCCTGGAAAAGCACCCGCACCGTCAGGTTCACCAATACCATTGGCAATAACTTCAAACTGAACGTTAATACCACTTTCCACCGATAAAGTAGGTTCTTCTCCATCAGGAACCACATCAAAATCCCAATCACTTATTATTTCTTGACCGTCGCTAGTAACTCCTTCTGGTTTTTCACCACCGCTATCCCAAGCGACAAAATTATCTTCACCCACTGGCAATTCAAATCGTGGTTGCCTTTCTATTTTTATAAACTTATCTTGGAAACCATACACAGCAAAACTGAAGTCCCTACCCCCAAGACCGTCTCCAGCTTCACCTTCAAACACTAAAGCTTGGGTGTTACCCTCTCCAAGAAGTATGTCTCCTTCGGATTCTGAGCCACCCTCTAACACAACAATTTCTCCTAAGAAACTTTGGTTAATTGTCGTGTCAGTTCTATCTACGCCTATGGTTAAAACCGTTCGAGAAGTTTGTAGAACCACTGGGCTTCCACCACCACTAGCATTGGTAGCTATTGCAGCTGTAGCTACCGATGTGATATCTGCATGGTTTACAGCCGCTCCATCAACAAGTTGTATAGTTATATTTTGTGTTGTTGTCGTTCTAGGTATTCTAAGCATGAATCTCCACTCGCCATAGTAATTGTCATCACGCAAAGCGGGTACAACACCATTGATGACTCCACCGCCATCTTCGAAGGCACCGGTGGTAGCGCTGTAAGTTTGATTGCTTTCGTTGGATATGAGAAATTGAAAAGTTGTTCCAGGAACACCTCTTACGGTTATTTTCTTTAAACCACCTTCTTTACCTATTCTCCTACCATAGTCTACAGAGTATATTTTTTCTTCTTCTTTTTTTGTTGCAATAACACTTTTTATAGACCTACTTTTTTGGCTAGCCTCAGCTTTGAACGATATCTCTGTGTCAATACTTTTAGTAACAACACTGGGTGACGTGTAGAAGAATTCAAAGTTCTTACCAGTAATTTGGTTTTTATTATTAGTGGTTAAGCTGCTAGTAACAGTATACCTTGTACTGTTGTTTTTTATAACGTAAGATGGTTCTGTGCTAAAATAATCATCTCCAAAAACCAAGAACTTTTTGCTGAATAACAATGATTTTTTACCCAATTCATTGTTTACGTTATAAGTGGTTTTGTTACCATCAACAGATTTATTGTTAGTAGATAATTCACTTATGAATACCTTGTTGTCAGCTATAGTAGTTTCAGTAACACTGAAAGAATCTTTTTTAACAAAAGATCTACCAGATATAGGTATAAATACGTTAACAGGTTGTTTAGAGTCTATAGTTGACTTTATAGATACTCTAGCTATAACTTTGTCACCTAGATTTTGATACTCAACGTTAGACACTTCTTTTGGTAGTAAACCAAAACTAAAGTCTTTTGCGTCTATGTTGTACCTTGAAACAGGCGTAATAACTAATTCTACAACACTTGGTTGAACCGGCATGCGCAACACCTTGTGTTGAACGTTAAAGGTTTTATTAGCTATATTTGATTTTAGTATTAAGTTTGGCATTTATTATCGTATTATAGATGGTAAAGTTCCTGAATTATCGTTTCCTTGGTTAGATGAGTCGCAGCAGATAATGAACATATCATACATCTCTTGCGTTGTTACTGGGCCAATAACAGCTCCAGTGCCAATATCAACATATCCTCCAGCAGCTCCTTGATTACCGAACCCTAGTTGAGCGTTGTTTATTTCAGTAGCCCAGTAAGCAGCTAAGTCATAAGCGGATGCAAAATTTTGGCCAGAGCAATAAGTTTGTGCTTGACCCGCGTTTTGTATTAAGCAGTTAAAATCAGCGCAAGCCTCAAGTCCACTTATAAGGTTGGTACATGGGTCTTCACCAAAAAATAAGCAACTTCCATCATCTATCGTTGCCAATGGATCGTAATTAGAAGCCGTAACCCCATTTGCATTTACTTGCTGCGTGCAACCAAGTATTACTCCTTGTGGTACTGCAGAGCAATTATTAATGCATTCTGTATAATTGTTATAATCGTCCACCCCTCCTGGGTTAGTTCCAAACAACTCATAGCAACCCCCGCTTATACAGCGCCAATGAGAATCTGATGGTTCGGGTGTGGTTTCGCATGGACCTGCTTCGATACATGCTGACTCGCTTGCATACCCTGCTTCACCAACAATCTCACCACAAGTACCATTAATACAATCCCAAGAAGTTGGTTCTTCTTCTGGCACTGGGCAGTTGGCACAATCAGCGTCTCTATTACACTGTGCATTAGGATCATAATTAGGATCGGTTGGATCCATACATCCATAGATAGTCAAACAAGTACCATCATCTTTTGTAGCTAATGGATCATAACTACAAGATGTAGGGTCTGTACATCCAAGCACATGTAATGAAATACAACTTCCATCGTTGTTAATTGCTAATGGATCATACTCTTGGTATAAAGGATCCGTGCACCCATCTAAACAACTTGTAAACTCACATGAACCATCGTCACAGTTAGCCGCAGCATCATAGTTGCAAGCAGTTGGATCAGTACACCCAACGTATTCAACTGTTTCCGAAGCGTAATTCCAACCAAGACAACTACCATCATCAGTAGTGGCGTTAGGATCGTAATTACAAGCTAGGCTTTGAGTACATCCATAAATTTGATTGCAATCAGCATCACAAAGAGCAAAAGTAGAGTAAGCACCATTTCCTGTTCCAGGATCATAACAACCCAAAGTTCCGCAATCAAACGAGACGCCCGTCGTAGGAGTACAACCAATTAAACAAGCACTGAGATCAGCATATTGACCATTACCCGTCAAAGGATCTACACAAGAACCGTTAACACAATCGTAAGAAACTCCTATCGAACGACAAGCAAGATCACAGTCTGCAAATGCATTTATACCAGTGTACTGTCCAGTACCATCACCTGGATCAAAACATGATCCGTTAACACAGTTGTAAGTTTCCACATATGGTGTTGTCTCTGTAAAGCCTAAGCCTTGTAAAGAAAATTCTCCAGTATCTAGGGTGTCATGCTCTCCAGCATCCTCAAACCCTCTCACGTAGTTAAACCATTTGTTTTCTTTGTTTATAAACTCAGATATTTGACCTTCCTGCATGTCAGTATCTATGTTTTCTACGTACCAGCCTTTTTTCGGATAGTTATCGTAGTATATTTGTCCAACGTTAACTCCTTCTAATTGGTAGTTGTTATTAAGCTCAACTAGCGTTTTAGCCTGTGTCCCTTCGTAGCTTAAGGTTTTAAACCTTTTTACATCTCCAGCTGTATCGTTAAACAATACCTTAACCATAGAGTAATGATCTTGTATGTTATAGAAGTTGTTTCTAGCCGTTGTAAAAGTTAATTGAGTGTTTACGCTAAGAAAACAAGTATTGCTTAAGTTTAACTGACAAGTAGCGCCATTACAATAAACATCATTGACGACAGTGTCTACTGGCATACCGTTACCCTCAACAACCATTCCAGGTATAATAACACCAATTGGACTGTCTTCTACGGTTACGCTAAGTGAGTTGCTAACAACTGCTGTTACTAGTCTATTTATAGTTAGATCTAAAGAGTGACGCCACATCTCGCCCAAGCCAGTGGATGGAGCCGCATAAGGAATGCCCCAAGGATCTTCTGTTGCTTGGCGGCCATATTTATTCGAAGGTGAAGTGTAGTATATATTCTTGTGACTAATACCATTTTGATGTACAAAGCTTTTAAAACTCACCCAACCTCTTCTAGCCTCTGTGTAACTAAGTGTATAAGCTTTTTCGATACCATCAGCATCAGCTGTTTCTATAGTTAAGTTGTATTGATCGTCTCTATCGTCATGACTACCTATTAAAGCGGTTGCAAAACGTAGATTGTCTTTAAACCAATCTTTCATTCCCTGATCAGATATCGGTGTTAAACCATCTTTTGATAACCTTAATACAGCTCCTCTACTTTTATCTGTAAAGTATAATCTATATGATTCAGCGGCAAATGATTCTGGATTTGTTGATATACCATACTCACCACTAAAAGGTATTGTTTGCCCCAACACATTCGCATTACCCGTTAACTGCGAGTTACCGTTTGCATTAAATAAAGCATCTTTTTTAGCAAGAATTTTAAATACTTTATTTTCAGTAAATGTAACTAGGTCTGTGTCTCTAGCATATAACTTTTGTATACTACCACTTATTGGATTTAAATCTTTAGTTATAGGCTCTGCTTGTATGAATTGATTTGTCTCATTAACTCCACTAGTTGAATTATATATTCCTGAGAATATTAAACCACTAGATCTTCTTTCTTCTTCATAAGGAGTTGCTAGAGGCATCGATGCTTTGACACCCTTATCTATAGTGACAGCATTGTAATCATCCCTCATTCTGTTAGCTTCTACACCAGTACCGTAACTCCAACAGTTGAAATAACTTAATCCACGCCTGTAACCGTGTGTATTAGTTTGAACTCTATAGCAGCTTGGCGTGAGCATCTCAGCAATCTTAAATTCAATATACTCATCATCTCTACCAACACCATAAAAACTACCTTCTCCCTGCCAAACAAACTTAATTATATCGTCTACCGCTAGATCGACACCAAACGGTTGGTTTATCCAAACAGTATCACCTTGAACATGACAAACAGTAGGTGTAGCTGGATCTACAAGGGTTTGTATAACTGAACCAACTTTTATAACTTCTTCGCCTCTAAGTGAGTAATCATACCAATTAGCTCCATCTGGATCCGTTTCATCAGGACCACTCATCATGTCATCAGCTCTATACCTAGTTAAACTTATAGGGTATGACGAACTTGCCGCGTAGTATATATCTAATCCAACATCTTCTGTTGGTTCTGTTTCCCAAATAGCGGGTTTATTACTCATTGGGATATCTCTATCCTCACCCTTGTAAGGAGTTACAATTTGTATTTCGGTGTTATTTAAACCTCTTTCGTGAAGACCAATGTATGCATTGGCGTTAGTAGTATAAAAACTATCTGTAATATCATCAGGTTGGTCACCTGCGGGTAGGCCAGCGTTCCAATAGCTATTCAAGTTATAAAGTTCTGGGCCCTTTGGAGTACCACCTTTCGCTGTGGTAACGTGACCACTTCTCAACTCAGTATCATACCTTTGGCGACCTCTATTTATATTTGCTATTCCATCTGCATCAACATGGTTTGTTAATGGGTGAAATTTGTGTGTTCCACTTGTTCCTATGACTTTATCTAACGTTAGTTTAAAACGTATTCTTTTGTTCATAGG
>TARA_R110000765_G_scaffold18715_1_pt1 | contig 10927 bp, 13 predicted proteins | sample TARA_R110000765 | Tara Oceans TARA_R110000765 (sample SAMEA4398168) | marine metagenome | biome: Polar Biome; feature: [MES] marine water layer (ENVO:01000295) within the mesopelagic zone...; material: water (ENVO:00002006), including particulate matter (ENVO:01000060) such as...... | reverse complement strand
CAGCTGGAGCAGCTGGAGCAGCTGGAGCAGCTGGAGCAGCTGGAGCAACTGGTCCTACTGGGGCAACTGGTGCTGCTGGTGGAGACGTTACTTTCAACGCTCAAGTTGGAACAGGTTATGTTTTGGTTACTGGCGACAACAGTAAGATAGTAACAATGAACAACGCTTCGGCTAACACTCTCACAGTCCCCGCAAACTCGTCAGCGGCTTTTCCTATCGGGGCGCAAGTTACTGTTATACAAAAGGGCGCGGGACAAACTACTGTTACTGGCGCCACTGACGTTACGTTAAATTCAATAAGTGGCGAGAAAAAAATTGAATTTCAATATGGAGCAACTACATGCGTCAAAGAAGCCACTAATACTTGGTATTTATTTGGCGGCTTGACATCATGATAATCAGCGCAAGACATGGTGTTATAGCTTCAACAAGATCAATCGCAACCGCCGCAAGAACCTTGCAAGATGTTGCCGCTGACGGTTCTGTAGTTTTAAGTTTATATAAAATGGTTTCTGCTTACGCGGGCAGCGCAATAAGAGTAAGAAGAGATTCAGACAATACAGAGCAAGATATTGGATTTAATGGAAATGGGCTTGATACTTCTGCTATAGCAACTTTTGGTGCTGGTGCAAATGTCTTTATTAAGACTTGGTATGATCAAAGTGGTAGCGGATACAACTACACGCAATCTTCTGCATCAGCGCAAGCTCAAATAGCTACTGGCGCAGCATATGCTACAACCGTTATTGTTGGTTCAGACTCCAATCCGGTAGCAAGCTTTGATGGCGGCGATTATTATGATAAGGCTTCAAGCACTTCCTATGTTGCAAAAAATGGTTCACTAGTTGTTCATTGTGAGATAGATAACGATACTAAAAGCTCTTTTCCGTACTCAGAAAAAATTTCAGCAGGATCAATTTTTGGATTTGCTTTCAACAATCCAAGTTCATCTGTTCATTGTATTCAACATTGGAATGGTGGGGCATGGATATATCCATATGCTACTAGGGCAGTTTCAAACGGAACAATGGCGTCTTATATTGGCGTAGTTGATAGTGGTGGTAACTCTAGCGGCGCTGCTGGAAGTTCAATTTACGGATACGAAAATAACAGTAATACAATTTCTTCAGTAGGAAATGTAAATACGACTTTAGCTGGCAACAGCCAAGTCGCAGCAAGGTTCGGCGGATTAGTAAATTCTACTGCAAGCAGTATTCAGGCAAATGTTAGAACTTTTATGAGCTTTACTTCTGTAATTAGTGCCGCTGATAGAGTTTCACTAAACACTCTAACCGTATGATAAGAGGATATTTGGCATATTTAACTGGCTTTGATTCTCAGCAGCAAGCTGAAGACCGTAGTCATGAAATGGGGATCGCCTTTGGATTACCTTGTTCTGGAGAGCATGACACATACATGTTGTTTCCAGTGAGCGAATGTCCTTGGTATAACACTTGGATGTTAACAGTTAAAAAAGGGTATACTCAATACCTCAACGATTCTGAAAAACAAATTCTTTTGGCATACGAGCCTCCTCACGACAATGGAATGCCCTTTGAAGTAGAAACTCCTACTTTTTGTAAAATTCCAGCAGCAAATTCTGGAGACACAAACTTTGATGAAGTATTAGAAATAAATGAAAATTTAAAGTATATTACAAGTGGGACCGAAATACTTGTTTCATATTTTGGCGACCAACCTTCTTTCATTTTTGATATAACACAAAATGCGATTGGTTTGCCTGAATATACGTATAAAGAAGTTAGCGGCTTGTTGTAATGCCAATACTCGTTTATAAAAAAAACAAGATAGGATTAAGAAAATTAGATGAAGACTTGTTTGAATTTAAAAATGATTCAAATGCTATTTCATATTTTGACGCAAAAACAGAGCAAGATGACCTTTTAAATTTGTGTTCCTGTTTGTTTAAAGTAGTTTCTGAATTTAATTTTAGCTTGGATTCAAGGAAAAGAAACTTGGTATATTTTACCGTTGGGTACTCTAAAGAGTATATTGATTTATTAAAGTGCTGCATCTTTTCAATTGTCTTTAATTGTAAAGATTTGTCGAATGTAGATTTTTTATTGATTACTGACGACAAACAGTCTTTTGACGAAGTATCAAAAACTTTTCCAGATTTAAATTTAAATTGTCTAGTTTTTCCAAAAGCAAAAGATGGAGTAGAAGCTTCAATGAACAAGCTCAAAGTATTTGAGTATAAAAATATTTTCAAATACAAAAAGATTCTTTTTCTTGATGCCGACATTGTACTAAACAATGATGTAAATCAAATCTTCAATTTAGACATACAAGATCATAAAATATACTCGCTAACGCACGAAGGTTGTGGTTACGAAGTTCACAACTCTAAATACCATAACATAACTCGATATACAAAAGAAAAAATAAACCGACTAACAAAACTAAAAATAAAACCGTTTAATGCTGGACAGTTTTTGATGTTATCTTCGGTTGGTATGGCTAGGCATTTTACTAATATTAAATATATAACTGATTTATGGCAAAAAGATTATTTTTTTGAGCAGAGCTTTTTGAATACTTATTTTAATTATAATGAGGCCGCAAATACTTCCTTATTGGAAGATTATTTTTCGATTTATTACATAGCGCAACATAAAATAGAAAGCCTAAAGCTTGATAAAAGTAAAAATATTCATTATGCTGGAGATCCATGTAATGGATCAACCAAGTTAGAGTTTTTAAAATCTGAATTTCCAAATTATTATGGTGTACTCGCATGAACATAAGATAGTAATTTATACGCCATTTAAGAATTACTCCTCTTCAATTCGGGCATACTTCGCAAACAATCGAGCAAAGTTCTTTCCCATCTCTGGGATGACCCCAAACTACAATCATCCAAGAGATATGAAGTTTAGCGGTCATTCCAGCGTTGTTCCGTCCGACATGAGTGAGACCTACACCAAGTATCTTCCAATTCGTAATCCATACGATAGAGTTATTAGTCAATATTGGTGGACCCATAACCGCTATGAAAAGGTAGACTTTGAGAAGTGGCTCTATGAGTCGTCAAAGCAGCCGGTATGTATGCCGGTAACTTTAATATATGAGGACTATGATCATCTTCTTCGTGTCGAGGCTCTGGAAGAAGATATGGACAAGCATAACCTATTGCTCGTTGACTCGTTCACGAAGGAGAATATTCCTCTGCCGCATAAAAATAAGACTGAGAACAAATTTGAAATGGATATCTCACCAGAACACGAAGAATTGATTTACTTTCTTCATTATGAGGATTTTCAGGCTGGCGGATACAAAAGGCTGTACAAATAAAAATATAAAAAGATTATAAAAATCGCTTTTTTTGTGTAATAATAAGGTAGCTTTATGTTAACCTATTCTCAGTCCAAGCTGTACTCGTCTCTTTGGCAAAAGGTGTCTGAAGCCAAAGGGAAGAAGAAGGCTCCACTAAACAAGCTTGAGGAAATTATTGAGACTGATGAGTGCGACTGCTGTTTCGACGATTTTGAGCCTGAAACGGCGACAAGTCAGTTAAATAGAGCTGTACCGGGAACAAAATCAGACGCCAAGGAGGTCTCTGAAAAGAGTCTAAAGGAAAGGAACGAAGAGGAGCTGGCAAGATCTTTCGATTCTCAAGCGGAGTCTATTACGTACTCTGCAAGAGTCATACAGTCTTTAAAAAGTAAGGCAAAAGAACACAACGCCAAATCTTCTAAGAAAGTGTCTCTTGGTCAGTTAAAAAAGGTATATCGTCGTGGCGCTGAATCTTTTTCTTCTAGCAACAGGCCGGGGAAGAGCCGTGGTCAGTGGGCAATGGCTAGCGTAAATACCTTTTTGGGAATGACAGGGGAAGGCGGCGATATTATATTTGACCTTAGATCTTCTAAAGCTTCCGACGCCCCTGCTCCTTCTGAAGAGGATTTAACTCAGGCAGACAAAGATCTTGCCGAAGCTGGGCTAGGCTTGAATATAGATTTTGAAGTTGATGAACTTTATATTGAAGAATATGAAACCTCTTCAATGCTACATGTTGACAAAAAATGAAAAAGCATAAATATACGACCACTTTCGGTTCCATTAAAATCAAGCCTTTAGTTTCGTCTGAAAAAGACGAATATTTGGCTTTGGCTTCTATGGAAAAGTTATCTGATTTTCTTCCCGACATCAATACCGAAGAAAACATTGATTTGCTTCCAATTGCTTTTAATGCTTGTGTAGCCAACAGGGTAAACCAAAACGGAGACGTTGTTGACGGCGAAACCGCCGTTGCAATGGCTAAAAACTTCATAAATAAGCAAATTAATATCCAACACAACCGCGAGCGTGTTGTTGGCGTTATTCTAAAGGCCGGATTTAGCCAGTTTGGAACTGACGAACCGATGGACAAAGTTTCAGCTTCTGAACTAGAAAGCCCGTTTAATATCACTTTGGGCGGCGTAGTTTGGAAAGTTGTTAATAACAATTTAGCAAAAATGATCGAAAACTCAAGCGATCCGACTAGCGAAGATTATGAAAAAATTTCTGCGAGTTGGGAGCTTGGTTTTAGCGAATACGATTTAGTTATGTTGGAGGGTGAAGAAAAGAATATAGAAAATGGCACTATTATTTCTGACGCTGAAGAGGTTGAAAAGTATAAAGGAATGCTAAAATCTTTGGGAGGAAGCGGTAAAACTGAGGACGGAAGAGGAGTATACAGAAAGGTCGTAAATGATGTAATTCCTCTTGGAATTGGCCTTACCGAGAGTCCAGCAGCAGATGTAGTTGGTGTGCTTACACACTCTAAACAAAAAAACACAGAAAAAATGCAAGAAAATAATTCCCATTCGGAAACCCTTAATGTAAATAGAACTAAAGATATGGTTAATAAACTAAACAGCCTAGAAGAATTGACGGATGAAAGAGTTCAGGAAATGACTGCTAGTGTTGTTTCTGACTTTATTCAAGATCAATTGAAACAAGCTTCAGAGCAGTTTTCTGGTGAAAAAGCTAAGTTCGATACCGAACTAGCCGAAGCCAAAGAAAACTACAACAAGCTAACCAACGAAAACGAAGTTTCAAAGACCGAACTAGAGTCTGTTGTTACTGAACTTGCCACTCTAAAAGAGCAGCTAGCTTCTTCTGAAGCTGAAAAAACGTTCAGTCTCCGCATGTCGAAGTTCGATGAGTCCTTTGACTTGACCGATCAAGATCGTGAAGTAATTGCTTCCGACATTGCTGGTCTTGACGAAGACTCTTTTGGATCTTACGAAAAGAAAATTTCTGTACTTCTTTCTTCCAAGGCCAAAAGTGCTGATACGGAAGTCGAAGCTAAGATCGAAGAAGTTGTTGCTTCTGTCGAACCCGAAGCCAAGGAAGTAGTCGAAGACGCTGTAGATTCTGCGATTCCCGAAACGGATGTTATTGCGAATTCTGCAACCGTAGAAACCCATTCTTTCCAAGATAAATATGCTAAGGCATTTTCTATGGAAGGATTTAAGTTCACTAAGTAAATCGAAAACAAACAAAAAAATAAAATACTATGCCTAATTTAAGACCATTCAGGGACTACAACGAGCATGATGTAGTTAATCTATTTAGCTACAGCGGAACGTTGCCCGTAAACAAAGGTACGATTGTTAAGATCGTAGGAGACGGCTGGAAGAACACCGATGAGATGGATTTTCTCGGCTCTCCCGGCAATGCGTTTGGAAATACCGTATCGGAACGTTATGGAGTAGCTGCCAAAATCGGTGATGCCGCTTCTGGCGACTCAAACGCTCTTGGCGTCCTTCTTTACGACGTAAAGGAAACCGACGAAAACGGCGAAAAGCTCATCTTCAATCCCCGTAAGGCGGCTGAGATGAATGTTGCGCTCAGCGGACAAGCTGTTCCGGTCGCTACTCGTGGTACTTTCTTGTACAGCGGTGTTGCTGGTACTCCTGCTGCTGGAGCTACCGCTTATTGGAATGGAAGCGAAATCAGCTCTGTTGGTGGAGTTGACATTGGCAACTTCCTCGGGGCCAAAGATGGAGACAACAACGTCCTCGTCCGAATCAACCTCTAATATACAAAACTATGAGACTACAACTTAAAAATACTTTAGAACAGGTTGAGCTGATCAAGGCGATGGGTTCCAAGAACTCGTCTACCTCCAGAGAAGCTCAAGAAGCCTTTGCCGCCTTTATTGGTCCGGTAGTTCAGGAAGTTCTTCTTCAGGCTGGTACTGCTGCTTCTGTTTACACAGATGCGCCTTACGACGAAGACGACTCCCCTAGCTTCCCTCTCGACCTTTACTACGACGAGCGTAACGTAGACAACCACATCACTGTCTTTAGTCAGTCTGTTGCTGGTGGTCTTCCTAGCTCTCAGATAGTTGGAATGCAAGAACTCAAAATTGCCACTTACTCTCTTGATGCTGCTGTTAGCTTCCTCAAGAAGTATGCTCGTCGAGGTCGTCTCGACATTGCCGCGAAGGCTATCGAGCGCATGGCGCAGGAAGTTCTCGTAAAGCAGGAGCGTAATGCTTGGGCTGTTGTTCTTAAGGCTCTTGCCAACGGAACCACGGGAGGCAACTCTCACGCCCTTCAGATCACTAACACAACCACGTTCTCCCTCGATCACATGAATCAGTTGATGACCCGTATGAAGCGCATCAATGAGTCTTTTGCTGCTGGCACTCCCGCTGCCGCTTATAGCAATGGAATCACTGATCTTTACATGGGGCCAGAGATAATGGAAGACGTTCGCGCCTTCGCTTACAACGCTGTTGGCGGCACTACTGGTGTTAATACTGTAACTGATCTACCTGACGGTGTTCGTGAAGAGATCTATCGTAGCGCTGGTGCTTCTACCATCTATGGTGTTACTCTGAACGAATTGAACGAGCTTGGTATCGGCAAAAAGTACAACACTCTTTACGATTCCTTTACTGCCTCAGCATTCGACGCTTCAACTGACGACCTCATTGTCGGTGTTGACAACAGTAAGGGTGCATTCATTCGCCCTGTTGCTCAACAGTCTGAAACTGGTGGAACCTTCAATGCTCAGGCTGACGATCAGTTCGCGCAGCGTTCTGAAAAGGTCGGCTTCTTCGGTAAAATCGAAGAGGGTCGTGTCTGTCTCGACGCCCGTGCGGTTGTCGGATTGACTCTTGAAGCCGCCTAATAGCTAAAAACTAATCATGAGGGGAGCCTTTTGGCTCCCCTCTTTTTTTTGTATTTTTATAAGTTTTTTGATATAATAAGATATGGCCGCAAAAAGAAAAACCAGAAAAAAAAACGTATCTGAAATGAGCCAAACTCATGGAAAGGTTGAAAAGTTCAAGCCCACTACTCTAGACCAAGTCTGGGGAAACGACAGCTTGTCTCGTTATTCTACATTGAATTATGGAGAATATCAGCAGAAGCTAAGAGACATGGACAAATCAAGAATGAGAGAACACGCTATTGACTTGGGCCTTGTCCCAATTGATAATATCGCGGTCCTTCAAGAAAGATTACTGGCTGAATTTAGAGCTTATATTGGTCAATACGCGCCAATTCCAGATGAAACTCCAGAGAGTCAGCCTAAAACATCAGAAAAAATTCTTAAAATTCTAAGAGAAGGGGCTTAGAAAGTGTAATTCTCTTTGATGAAAGTAGTTGATATAGCCGACGAGATATTTCGTGAGTTAAACGAGCCGTCTACCATTTCGATTCCGTCTGTCGCCTTTTGGCTTAGATCGAACGTCGGCGGCTTAAATAACTACATTGGATCTTCTTATAGAGTACTTGATGGGTCGTCTGAAACAGACTTGGACGATGGAGACACAAGAACTTTAACCACCACTCTTGAAATTTCTCAAATTGTAACGAACGCTTCTAGCGCGGAAGTTGAATTGGAGATTGGCGAAGATGAAAAATCTATCTTTAAAAAAATGTACCATGTGCATTATTACGATAGATTACTTCGCACTAATTTAACTTCCATTTCTTCTGACAGTGTTATCTCTGTCACTGATGATGGTTCAAGCGTAACCAAAATCAACAAAAACGAAATTTCAAAAGTCTATTCGCAAATTAAGCGCCAAGAAATAGAAGAGCTTAAGATGCTTATAGGAAGCTATAAGTTGAAAAACTCCTCTCCTCTTTCTGTAGATGGCGACGATACCTTTGTTGGGCATTATCAAACTTCTGACAGATTCAACAGAACTGACTTTAATAGATAATGGCTGATCTCCTCACGACTACGGAGAGGCAGAACATCTCTGGCATCATAGACGATGTCTTTGACACGTTCAAGCGATCCATTGTGGTTTACAAGGAGCCGACTAAAACAGTTTCTGATGTTGATCTCGACTTTATGTTTGGGTACAACGCTGAAGGTCAAAGTAGCAATTATATTTATACTCAGGTTACTGGGTCTTATAGCGCCACCATCAAATACATCAAAAGCACAGACCCAGACGAATCATCTCAGCTTTTGAATACTGAGTTGGAGGATCAGCTTGTACGAATCAAAGTAAACAAACAGTCTAGAGACTTTATAGAAAACGGCGCAAATCAAAAGTGCTTTTTTGATAACAAGGATTTTGAGTTTATCTCAAACGACACGCCCAAAGTATTTTTAGGAAATACTTATTACTATTACTTCTTAAAGGAGGTAAGATAATGGGTAGAATTTTAAACTTAAAAAAGCTTAGAAAAAGAGTCTCCGACTCTAGGTCTATAAGAAAAAAAATAGGTACAATTTTTGAAAAGCAGCTTGTTGGTAGACACAAAAAGCTTGTGGCGGGTTTTGATAATCATCTCGTTACTCAAGAAATTCAAGCTGGCAGAGATGGATCGAACATCTCTAGAACTTTAAACGGTTATGGAAACTTGTACGCATTTCTTGGGTTCAATCACCCAGAAGACCCAACTAGCGTAATTAGAAATTATTTGGCGGCAAAAATACCTTACAAAGTTACCTCTTCGAGAAGCACTACTCAAGGTTTTGCTATCAACTTTAAAACAAATTTGCCGGGAATCAGAGACATTGAATCTTTGAGTGCTTTGTCTCACCTTGGGAGAAGCTGGGTGACTGGCGTAGAAAGAGGCAAAGTAGATGGTTTTCAATACTACCTAAATAGTAGAAAACACGTTTCGACTAGTAGGTCTGGCAAAGGCGTTCAAATTGACAAGAGGCTTAGAAATACGAACATAAAGCCAATAAAATATGTAAATCATTTGCTGGAGAGGTTTAGGAAGTCATTGGAAAAAATCAAATGAAAGCCCAGTTTGAAAATAAGATAATGTCTTCGATTCTTCTTTACCTTGATCACGAGGTATTGCGGAAAGGTGAAGCATTTACAAATCATAGTGGGCTTTTTTATGGCATCAGGGACAGTTACAGCGACTATAGCGTATACTCTTTGCCGTTTAAACAGGTCGTAAATGATACGTCAATTAGCGGCGCAAACATTCTTTCTGGAGTTTATGTAAACAACAACTTTGTTACTGGCGGTCAGTCTGGCCTTCACTCTATCAATCATTATCAAGGGCAAGCGTTTTTCACCGCAGACAGAAGTTCGGACACTCTTTCTGGCAATTACTCAGTAAAAGATTTTAATTTTTATCTGACATCTCAACCAGAAGAAACCCTTTTGTTCGACACTAAATTTAAAATAAACCCAAAACACGATCAAACATTAACTGGTCTAGCTGAAAATGAACAAACTTATCCTGCTGTTTATGTCAAGAGTGTCGGCGGTTCTAATGTTCCATTTGCTTTCGGTGGACAAGATAATTCTTTGATGACTATCAGAGCTATCGTAGTTTCCGATTCCTCGTTCAAATTAGACGCCATTAACTCAATATTTAGAGACTTAAGCAAAACTAATTTTGCTCTGTTTGGCTCTTCAGATCTACCTTTTAACGCTCTTGGCTCTACAACCAGTGGAAGCTTTAATTATTCAACTCTTTCTAGTTCTGTAATTTCTAACGCTGATAAGTCCGTATACATAGAAAATGTAGTCGTAAATAAAGTTTCAAACTACGTAGAATCAAGCAAAAACTTAAACAAAAACGTGTATTTATCTTATGTGGATTTTGACTTAGAAATACCGAGATTTCCGAGACAATAATTTCCCATTTTGATAAAAAAAATGTAATAAATAAAAACAGGACAACAACATGGCAAGAAATAGAGTTATTTACCAAACCGAAGGCTTGTATGCTGGTGGAACCGGAGACGGTGCCGCCACCACGCAAATTAAACGCGTACAAAGCGCGAACTATAGTTTTGACATTTCCCGTCAGGACATCAACCAGTATGGATCATTGGCCAGAATTGACAGCGTCATTCTTGACCCGCCAACCGTCTCATTGGACTTTTCTTACTACCTAACTGATGGAGCCAATGAAGCTGCTTTGGGGCTTAGTGTTAGCGGTCACGACGGTGCTGGTGCCGTCAACTTCATTTCTGGGCTAATTGCTAACGCAGATGTTCCTCAAGAAAAGAACTACTTTATTGCTACTGCTAGTGGCGGTAATGACTTGATTGGCTATGGCGTTGGTACCAGAGAATTTATTGGAATTGGTAATTCCGTTGTTGCTAGTTACAGCGTCGATGCCTCTGTTGGAGATCTTCCTACAGCCTCCGTTACCGTAGAAGGTTCCAATATGGCTATGGGCGTAGGAACTGTTCCTCTATTAACCATTAATAAAACCAATGGTGCTATTCTTCAGACTACTCCCAATACTGTTGTAGCCGCCGTTTCAGGAAGCAACGTTAGCGCTTTGCGTCCCGGCGACATTACTGTTGTTGTATCTGGTGGTATTGGCATTAACTTAGGCGCAGACAACTATAAGCCTACCTCTGCGAGCATGTCGTTCGATCTCGCTCGTGAAGACATCAACAAGCTTGGAAGCAAGTTCGCGTTTGCTAAGGAAATCGACTTCCCGGTCACTGTTAGCTTTACTTGTGA
>TARA_R110000765_G_scaffold120986_1_pt1 | contig 10933 bp, 4 predicted proteins | sample TARA_R110000765 | Tara Oceans TARA_R110000765 (sample SAMEA4398168) | marine metagenome | biome: Polar Biome; feature: [MES] marine water layer (ENVO:01000295) within the mesopelagic zone...; material: water (ENVO:00002006), including particulate matter (ENVO:01000060) such as...... | reverse complement strand
TTATTATATAGAATGCCAACCAATGAAGTAGAAAGCTTTTTAATTGACAAGACGGGCGCTGGTGAAGGTGTAAGAGGTTCAGCAGGAGTAATTAGAATTTATACAAGAAGAAGACCTAGAGATTATGATGCTCAGTTTGGTAAAGATGTGAACGTTTTAAACTATAAATTAAAGGAAGGGTTTGAACCTGTCAAGAAATTTTACACACCAAAATACAACTCTTATCTGTCTGATGAATTCGAAAATTTTGGTACCATACATTGGGCGCCTGAATTAAAGATGAATGAAAATGGAATTGCTACTTTCAAAATATTAAACACATTACAAAGAGATATTATCTTTTATATAGAGGGTATGAATGCAAATGGTAATTTAATTTCATCAGAACAAAGTCTTATAATCGAATGATATTTTAAATGGATTCATTAACACAAATTGTTCTTGGCGCAGCCGTTGGGGAAGCGGTACTTGGTAAGAAAGTAGGGAACAAGGCCATGCTTTATGGGGCTATTGCAGGTACGATACCCGATTTAGATGTAATTACGCGGTATTTTTTAGATACGGTTACAGCTACCGAATGGCATAGAGGAGTAAGTCACTCCATTTTCTTTTCAATAGTGTTTGCACCCATATTCGGTTGGTTGGTGTGGAAAATAAATAAAAAAGAATCCGCTACTTGGAAAGAGTGGTCATGGCTCATGTTCTGGGGGCTATTTACGCACCCGGTTTTAGATGCTTTTACTACATGGGGAACACAATTGTTTTGGCCTTTTAAAACCCGTTTAGCATTTCAAAGTGTTTTTGTAATAGATCCACTTTATACGGTGCCATTCATCGTATTTGTTATATTGGCGATGTTTCAAAAACGGACTTCTGATAAGCGCAATAAGTATATAAAACTTGGACTATTAATTAGTACTTCGTATTTAATATTGACTTTGGTTTTAAAAGGAGTAGCTTTTCAAAAATTTGAACAAGCGCTTGAAACTCAGAACATATCTTATCGAGAAATAAATACGCGTCCAGCACCTTTGAATACGGTACTTTGGATGGCTAATATAGAAACGGATGATGCGTACTTAATGGGCGACTATTCCTTTTTTGATTCTCAACCCATATCGTTTACATCGTATCCTAAAAATCATGAATTACTGGGTAAATGGTCTAATAACGATAAAATAGAGCGACTTATAAAAATAACCGAAGGCTGGTATACGATTACCGAAAATGACGGGCACCTGTATTTTAACGACCTAAGATTCGGACTCATTAGTTTAGACGAAAATGAAAACCAATTTGCCTTTAGTTATAAATTAATACCTGATGGTGATGATTTAATTGTAGAAGAAAGACCGAAGTTCAAAAGAGACGCCAAACGTTTAATGGCTGTCCTATGGCAGAGAATGTGGGGTAATTAAACTTTAAAACGGATAACCAATAGCGAAATTTAAGGTCATGTTGTTATCTGCATTCCCAAAAAATGGAGTATTCCAACGCTCATTTTCTGGTAAATAGGGAATGCGAAGTGGCGATGCCAAATCTAACCGAATCACAAAACTTTGAATATCCAATCGAAGTCCGAAACCAACACCTGCCGCAACTTCTGTTAACCAATCTTTTTCAAATTTACCGTCGGTAAACAATGTTTGAGAAAAACTACTCGTCAATTGATCATCTTCAATCTCAGAATAATCACCTGTTAACCATACATTACCTGCATCAATAAAAAAGGCTCCTTTTAAATAAGAGAATAAAGGAAAACGATATTCCACATTAGCTTCTAGTTTTAAATTACCAGATTGGTCAAAATAGTCTGTAGTGGAGTTTTCGGTTTCTGCGTTGAAATTACCGGGTCCTAATGAGCGTATGTTAAATGCACGAACACTATACGGACCCCCAGAATAAAACTGCTTTACAAACGGTAAAGTGGTACTATTGCCATAAGGTACTCCCCAACCTGCATAAACGCGAGAAACTAAAGTTTGTTCTTTTTTCCATCGTAAGTATAGGCGAACGTCGGCATCTACTTTTGCATATTGGGCATATTCTGAACCGAAAATAGTACCGGATCCACCACTAACAAGATTTAACATGTTTCCTGCTAAATCAAAATTTGTATTAAAATAGATTGGGGTTTCTTTTCCAAGGTTAGAGACTTCATCATAGGTGAAACTATATAACAGGCCGGCAATAAATCGTTGCTCAAAACTTTGACTTAAAAACGGATTGTCATCAAGTATGGTTTGAAATTCATCTGTGACATTAGACAATTTCGAATAATTAATGCTAATAGGGTCTAGTGTATGATATACGTATTGATTTTCTTTCCAAGTGTACCCAAATGAAGCGTTAACCGAACCTAATGTAAACAGTTGGCTACGTTGTAAAAAATCTACTCCTAATGAAATTTTAGTTTTAGGTACAGCATATTTAAACCTACTAGGTGAAAATGGTATGGACCTGGGTATAACTAAATCTGCGCTTACACCACCAGCAATACTACTTAGGCTAGAATTGCTACCACTGGATAGTTGAGATTCGTAACTGAAATTGGCTGAAATACTGAATGTTTCCCCGCCATTAAACACATTTCTATTTGTATGGCTCAATAGAATACCAGGCCCAGTAAAACCATTAGATTTAGATACAGCTTGTAGCTCCGCTCTAATAGAGCGTTTCGTTAATGGAGCTAAATATATACTCGCAGCCAAAGAACCGCCATTACCGTCTGTTGCAGTAGTGTCCAACTCAGTGTATTGTATGTTTACATACTTATAACTGCCTAATGCAGACAATCTGTTACTCGTTTGTTTTGAGGTATTGGCATCGTACAAATCACCTTCATTGAAGAGCAAGTAAGATTCTAGTAGTTCTGGTTTAAAATACAGTTCTTTCTGTACAAAATCTATACTGTCTACCTGCGTAACATTCTCTTTTGTCAAGGGCAAGGTATCTCCTTCAATAGAATAATTAGGGTAAACTGTTATGGAGTCAATAGTGTAGGGGATAGAAGCGCGTGCGGGGACATCTTTTTTAAGTCTTAGAAAAAGATCGAACTTTCTATTCTTGTATTGATTTGTGTCTGCTTCAAAAATTAAAAGGTCTTCTTGACTATTATAAAATCCTCGTTGTTTAAGTCCATTGTTTAATCGTGCTCTTTCTGCTTTTAGTAAATCTAAATCAAATCGGTCTCCTTTTGTAAGAGCCGTTTCGGGTAGCATTTTCTCAATTTCTTTGTAGATAGGCAAAGAGTCAGATTCTAGATTGTAATTTTCTAGAACATATGGCTCAAGTAAACTTGCAGAATAATTAACCGAAGCAAAATTACCGTCAATTATCGTTTCAGATTCTGATTGACTATAGAAAAATCCGTTATTATCTAACCTATTTAATATTAATTCTTCTACACGCTCTGGGTTTACATCTGAAAAATAGACAGGTTCTTCTCCAAAAGATTTATTCAAAAATTTATAAAGGAACCCTGGTTTTTCTCGTTGAGCCTTGTAATGAAAAAATAGGGCAGGCTTCATTCCTAAAAATGTGGTGTTAGGGTTGGGTTCAATAAGACTTAGTAATTCTGCTTCTACTTCTTTCTCATCTTTTAGATTGCTCTCTGTTTTAATGTCAAGCGCCGCACCAGTATATAATTGTTCACCCTCAGGAATATATTTTTCAATACCGCAGGAGTAAGCCATCAAGAATACCAAGCAGAATAAGGTTTTATATGTAAGATTATTATTTTTCAAGGTTCTCCTGTTCTTCTTTTTTCTTCAAATCTTTTTTTGAAGGTTTCTCTTCGGTATTTTCTTTTTTAATGGGACTAAATAACTGACTGAATTTATTGAACTCACGATCAAAAATAAAGGCTACACCAGTAACAATAAGCTGCCCGTCTATTATATTTTGATATTCTTGTCTTCTAAAGCCCTTAAGTCTATACGTACCCTCTTCGCTTAACAGATATTCTAAAGTTACATTACCTATAATTGGAGTTTCGGTTTCACTTGATGAAGCACTGCCTTCTACATCTACTGCACTACCGGCAGTCACAATTAATCTGTCGTTAAAAAGCTTTTTACTGGCATTAATGTTTAACTGTGTCCGGTTTTGGGCACTTCCACTTTCATAATCTTCAAAACTATCTAAATCAAAACCTAGCTCAAAACCTGTTTTGCCCAGTAATTTGTCAGAAATTGTATTCAACTCATTAGAAAGAACCTTGTTTACATTGTTTCTGGCAATAGAAATTGCACCGCCACTACTACCATCACTACCCGTTGTTGGGTAAAACCGATTAAGAGCCAATAATGAGAATACCTGTTTGTTCAATTCGGATTCTTGCTCATTTAATTGCTGAATACGCCCATAGACGGCACCTCCAAAACTACCTTGGGCACTTTCTGGCATATCTAAGGCGAAGGATATTTCTGGTTGTGTTAGCTGCCCGTCAATATTCAAATAAACCAAAAAATCTGTGGCTTGCTGGTACGATCCAGATACGTTACTATCTTGCCCGTAACTTATAGATGACATTAATGAAGAAGCCGAGGTTTCAATTTCATAGATGGCCGTAACATCCATTTTAGCGTCATAGGGATCACCGCTCCAAATTATACTACTGCCTTTTTGTAATTTAAATTCTCTACTTACCAAATTGTACAAACTAGTTCTATAGAACCCTGAGTTTAATTCCAATCTCCCCGATAATCTAATGTCTTGATTAGGGTCTATATTTAAATTAAGCGTTGCAGCACCAGACGCCTGTAACTTATCTTGTGTTTTTTCATCAAGTACTACTGTAAACTTCGCCTCATTTCCTATTTCTAGTATCGTGTTTATATCCATTCCAGCAAAAAAGGAATTTGATTTTTCGCCATCGTTACGGGTGAGTATGGCTTCAGGATTTTCACGGTTTACAAAAATAACAACTCCATCTCGCTCTTGAATGTTTAATTGATCTTGAGGAACAACATAGGTAAGGTCTGTAATATCACGTACACGTATTTTTCCATCTATAATAGGTAATTCTAAATTTCCTTTTACAGTTAAATCTGCCTTAATACTTGCAATTCCGTATACGAGTTCATCATCTCCTTTTTTGGAATTTAATACTCTAAATTGATCCGTTTTAACGGAAAGATCAAAACCGGGATTATTAAAACTCTTTGTAATAACATTTCCGTCTACAGTTAGTTCTCCTTGGTTAATATCATTTATAGTAAATGAGTTGAACGTAATTTTGTCTTGGTCTATATCTATGTATTGATTGTCTATTGATAATGCAGATTTATATGCTGCCAGTGTGAGACCAAAATCGTTGAAATTTATTCTTCCGGAATACTTAGGTTCAGCAAGAGTACCATTTACTAGCAAGCTACCATCTAAATAACCTTTGGCATCGGTTAATTGTTTATTAGAAAAACCTTGTATAATATTGGCTTCTAGTTTTTGAATGTCGAGCTCCATATTTAAATCTGCCCTATTTTCTTTAGCGGTATAATCTCCTGTTAATGTAAGCTCAGCACCTCCATCTTTTAATGCTAAATCAAAATCATAGTCTGATAATGATTTAGAAGATGCATCTAACGTTAAAGTACCTAACGGACTTTGCATTACCTGAAAATCTTTAATGTCCATATTTGCTACTAGACCAGATGCGGAATAAGGGTTTAGGATAACAAAGTCTCCTTCCACTTTTCCTTTTGCCAATGCCTCATCAGGATTAAAAAAACTTAGAAAGGTTTGTAGTTGAAAGTTCTCAAATAAAATACCAATATGTTCTGTTTGCATTTTTGGAACCTTATTGGAGATTTCCATTTTCTGGGAATTTCTACTCAAGATTACATTTTTAAAATCTGAAAAGGATTCGGCTATAACGATGCTATTATCCTCAGGAATCTCCCATTGCTTTTTATTTAAGATCAAGTCATCGGGATTAATATGAAGCTTTAATGTATCTTTTTGAAAAACCAGTGAAGATTTAATTTTCATTATTTGAACCGTGTCATTTTTAGAAGTAAAATCTAACAGCAACTCTTTGTTTTTAAGACTGCCAGTTACATAGGTTTGCTTTAGGTTAATTGGATCATAAATTAAATCTGCTAGACCCGCAGAGAACTTTAGGTCTAATGAATCGCCTTTTACAAAAGCATTTAAACTATCAACCGAACTACCAGCGTACGCTATATGTGGTACTTTAATTTCGGCAGAAATTTTACGTGTTCTTGAGTTGAAACTTGCATCTATGTTCAAGGAATCTAAATCTTCTACTCCGTCAAAAAATACCTTAGATAAAACAGGAGTAGGTATAACGGCAAGCGCTAGCTTAGCTTCAATGTTTTCATCAGATTCAAAAGTAGAATCTTCTGTAGAGAAGTAATGTTCTATTTGTCTTTTTAGTGCATTTGTAATTCGGTTTGGAGAGGCGTTAGATGCTAATTGACCAGTTAAAAAATTACTGTTGATGGTGACATCGGTAATAGAGTCCTCTATATGGGCTTTTAATGCAATGGTAGATACTTGGTATTGTTCATTGTCGGCAATGGCTATACCATCTTCAATATTTGCGTTTACTGTAAAATTAGATGGCGTGCCAGTATAATTTCCATTGACATTGGCAGCAATTTTAATATTGTTTTTTGTAAGTCCTAGTTTTTGTAAATCTGCACCTATAATATTTGAAGAAAAAACAATATCGTTCACTTGCGATGAAAGCACAAGGTTAGAATTGACCTTCATATTCAAATTAGGGTCATCTATGTTTGCTATAATTGTACCACTACCATCTTTAAGTTTTCCTGTAATGGCTATCTCATTATAAGCATAACCGCCATATTGAATTTGAGAAATACTGCCATCTATATCCGCATTGAAATTGTTTAATTCAGAACCTGATCCTTTGCCGTTTATTTTAAGAGATAATTTCCCTAATTGTTCGTTCTGTAAAAGTTTCCCTAATTGAAGACTGTCTAAAGAAATAGCACCATTGAATTTTATGTTTTCTCCATAATTTACAAGTGCATTAATTTGTGCTGATCCTTCCGGAATTTTGATATTAAGATTAGGTTTTACCCAAGCAAGTCCGCCAGTTAAACTTCCTTCCATGTTGATGGTTTCAGGAATAGAAATACTTAATTCTTTAGATGATATTATTTTATCAATAGCTTTTTTAGTGCTTTTGAAGCTAATATTGTTCAAATCGTATGAAAGGGAATATGTATCGGTAAGATTTCTAATACTACCATTTGCGGCTATTAAAGTTTCAGGTCCCCATTGTAATTGGGTATTAAAATCGTTTACTTCCTTTAAACTTCCTTGCGCACTTAAACTTCCAATTATTGGGTGCATTGAAAGCGAATCTAAGTACTGGTTTTGTACTAAGGTTGATGATAATTTCTGAACATCTTCTATCTCTAAAATAAGGTCTGAGATGGATGCTGATAAAGTAGTTTTTTCAGGACTTCTTATCGCTTCGTTCAATGAATTGAAATTGATGTTTAGGTCTGCCTTAGCAGAACTTTTATTCATTTGAAATACCATATTTGAAAGAGAGGCTTCGGTATCTGTTAGTCCAGCTTTAAATGCTAATTGGTCCAAACGTATTCCACTTGGTTCAGAAAACGAGAATTTAGTAAAATTTAAATTAACCTTTTCAGGTTCGTATTTAAGATTTTTAGCAAGAAGTTGAAACTGTTGAATTTTAAATGCGTTTGGGTTAAAAGCGTTTACATCTTGGTTTTGGTTATTTAAATTGTAGCTAATTGTGTTTTCTGCTAAGTCTATATTATTTGCGGCAATTATAAATTCTGGCCATTTAAATTCTTCATTTTTAGTGGTAACGGTATCTTCAGACACAGCGTTGGTCAACTGAAGATCTATCTGTGAATTTTGAAAGATAAGGTCATTTGTCTCGTATCTGTTTTTAGAAACATCTGCCAGTATTTCTGTTAATTCAACAGTTCCAAGATTCATGTTTGTATTTATCCCATCTGGTTTACTGTTATAAATGATATTTAAATCATTGAGATTAAATTCATCAACAGTTATAAATGGTAGTATGCTAGTAGCGGTATCTTCAGTTACTGGAAAAGGATGAGATTGTAGATAAGTGAATTTAGTATTATTTATTGCTAAATCATCCAATGCGAACTTCATGGTATCTAGGTCAAATTTAGTAACATCTAACGCTAGATCTCCCAACACAAGTCCAATATTAGTTCCTAAATAGGCATCAGTATAATCTAGTTTCCAATCGGTTAAATCTAAACTACCTACAGAAATATTCATAGGTTCTGTTGTGGTGGCAGTAGTATCGGTTGGGGTTGTTAAAGCGTCTAAAAGAAAAGTGAAGTTAAACTCTTCTGGATTGTTACCTCTACTGATGTTTGCCACTACACCTTCAGAAACTACGCCGTCAATTGAAAGTTCATTTTTAAAAATTACAGGGTATAACGGAATGTCTGCTTGAAGGGACCTTGAATAGAAAATCGTGTCACCTTTGGTGTCTTCAAGGTAGATGTTTTCTGCTTGTATATCACCAGAGAACGTAAGGTATATAGTACCAACTTCCACCTTCGTATTCGTTTTATCAGAAATGTAAGAAGTGACTTTGGATACGATTAAATTTTGAGCCCAAGGAGTTCTTACAACCAAAACCAAAATAAAAAATAGAAGTAATACTCCGAGAATTATTTTTCCTAAGAGTTTTAAATATTTTTTAATTTTTTGATTCTTTTCGGTCATATGGTAAACACTAAAGGATTGAATTCTATCATTCAATTTTCAACTATGATATTCTATGAACCTAGTTGTGCCATAAAACCTGTAACGATTATAATTAGTAGTACTATTATTATCATAAGGTTATAGAACCTTCTCTTCTTTTTCTTGGTTTCTTTAAGTGATGCCATAAAATGCAAAGTTAAGTCTACCAATATATAAAATTAGCTTATTTGCAACGAAGATTATCGGTATTCAACATTATGAATGTAGCGTACTTATCTAATATCGAACAAATACCTACAGATGAAATGATTCATCGATACTTATTGTTCATTCGTCTATACTTAATTTGACTTAGTCTAAAGCGACAAATTTTAAAGTCACGCGCTCAATATCTTTGAAGTGTAATTAATGATTGACGAACAAGTTTAGTGTTACTAGTTCAAAATTAATTCTAGAGGCTAAGCCCATAAAAATTTTAATAGTTGTTCAGGTAGTTCCCCCAAACCGAAGAAGGCCAGTAGAAATATTGGTCTTTTTTATTTTAAGCCTTTTGTTTGAATGTTATGAAAACTGTCTGCTTGTAAACGTAGCAACTCTTCTGCTTTTTTCTTTTTGTATCCGTAAAGTTCTTCTTCTCCCTTTAAATCTTCATATATTTTCTGATTTATTTCACTATCAGTTGAAGCGATGAGTTTTCGTTGGGCCAGTTTTTGTTCGACCCAAGTAGAAAGAACGCTTTCTTCCTCTTCTAATTTAATATCATATTCACCTTTAGGTGCTAATAATTTGGCAATTATAGGAGAAGTTTCAATTGCTAAGAACAAAAGAAAAATAAAGAATGATGGTAGCCATGGCAATTCGTCTAAAGCGGTAATTCTTGCCATTAGACCATCAAAACCATCTATAATTGGTTGTGAATTTTTGACTACTTCTGCATATTCAATATCTAATGTGGCAATTTGAGATTCTAAGCCTGTTATTTTATCGGAAGTTGCTATTTTTAATTCCTGTAGTTCAGCAAGTGCAGCATCATGTTTTTCTCGTTTCTCAGCATACACAGGACCTTTGCCTAATAATTTAGTACCTGCGGTTCCTTCTGCTTCATTTATATAAATATCATACAATGCATTAGTCTCTGCTTCTTTGGTAAGTACTTCAGCTTTTAAAAGAGCTATGTCTTGATTTAATTGCTCAATTTTTGGAGTGTATTGCAAGGCTAACTGATCCTTGTTCGCCAAAGTAAGCTCATTTTTCTGCTCCAATAAGACTTGATTAATTTCTTTCTCGAAAATTTTCATTTCCAAAGGTTTCGATATAACGATTGCAATGATTACCGCTAGAATAATACGGGGTGCAGCCTGTAAAAATTCTTGACCAATATTATCTCGTTTTTTAATTGTTGAAACGATAAAACGATCTAAGTTAAAAATTAGAAGTCCCCAAATGATCCCAAAAAATACAGCGGTATATACATTGTCAAAGACGGTAAATAGGGCATAAGTACTTGCAATAAATGCCATAACAGCTGTAAAGAATACGGTAGCGCCTATACCTGAATATTTGTTTTGTTCTCCTTTAGAGCAGGTGTTTAACAGTTCTGCATCCGCACCTGAGCAGAGAATAAAAAATTTTTGTAGCATTTTAATTTGTTTTTTGATTGATGATGATGTCTACTGGATGAACGTAACTATTCCATTTTTGGTACGCAAAAAGCCCTCGAAAAGAGGGCTTTAACATATGTTTGACGTTCTTTTTATTCGATTGTTACAGGTTCTTTGGTAATTCTTACTTCTGCTTTGCCGTTTTTCTCTCTAGATTCTATATTTAAATCTTTGTTTTTCTTTAGCAATTCTATAGCCTTGTTAGATGAAATCTCTTTATTCTCATATAGGAAAGTAGCTCCCTTTTTTGCCATGGATATAACATAATCTAATGGAGACGGCGGAGTAGGAGGTGGTGGAATATTGCTTATATCTTCTTTTTTGACATTAGGACTTGGTGGTGGAGGGATATCACTTTTTTCCCCTCTATGAACCAAAGGTGCATTTGGTGCTGGTGGTGGCTCAGGGAAATCAGGAAAAGGTTGCGCTGATATCTTTTGCTCATCAGACATTATTTCATAGATATTTGTTAGCTTATCAACATCAGATTTCATGATACGAATGTTACCGCCTTTTGATATCATGGTATTGTATTTTTTTGCTAAGAT
>TARA_R110000765_G_scaffold267806_1_pt1 | contig 10948 bp, 4 predicted proteins | sample TARA_R110000765 | Tara Oceans TARA_R110000765 (sample SAMEA4398168) | marine metagenome | biome: Polar Biome; feature: [MES] marine water layer (ENVO:01000295) within the mesopelagic zone...; material: water (ENVO:00002006), including particulate matter (ENVO:01000060) such as...... | reverse complement strand
CTTTGTGTGTTTTTAGATAAAATATCTTTTTGGTCTGCTAATTCAGTGTTAGCTTTATCTTGTTTGGTTACTAGGTCCGTAACATCTAATTCTGTTGTATCTTCAACTTCATCTGTTACTTCCGAATCTATTTCTGTATCTATTTCTGTATCTAACTCTGTGTCTAACTCTAAACCTTCTTCATCTTCAACCGGTATAGCATCACCACCTTCTATTTCTTCAGAAGCTGCGTCTGGGTCTAACTCTAATTCCTCCTCTTCTTGTTCACCAATATCTTGTTGTTTTTTAAACCTTTCTAGTCTTTCGGAACTTCCTTGTTGGTCTTTAAACCCTGAACCTGACCCTACGCCACCAACAATTTGTTCATCTAGATTATTGATGTTGTGACCAATTTCTTTAAACCTACTTAACTGTTTTAATAAAGCCTTTTCTAAATTATCCATTTAAGAGTTGTTTTAATTTACCTGATGGTGATTCTACCTGTACTTTTCTATTAACCCTAACACTATTTTCTACTCTCTCTATCAAACCATCTCTAGATTTTATAGTGTAACAAATACCAGTGTCTAAATCACAAACTTCTTGTCCTTCTGGTGTTTGGCCGTTATCAACAACATTAGTTATTGGTTTACTTAAAAAATTACTTAGTTTCTGTTTTAGTTGTTCTGTAATCATAATAATTAGTTTTTATACTTATAAATATCAATTAAATCAATAATAGTCAATTTATTAAGCATTAAACATTGGTAGGAAATTTTTAGGATTTAAATGATGTTCTATTATTTTATTATTACTACCTTTTAGACCTCTAACAATTTCAAAATGTAGGTGGGTTTCTTTGGAAAGTCCACTATTCCCAACAACACCTAATTTCTTATTACCAAAGCCAGCGTCGGATATGTTTATGTTGGATTGATTTTTTACTAGCAGTCCGGACCTCATAAACCCATACCTAGTTATGTAGTATTTGGTCTCCCCTTCATCTGGGTTTATATTTACTGTTAATTTTATTTCAACCATATTACCATATTTACCACAACTTTTAGTAGTTTGTAAATGGTTACACCCATCTATTATTTTTTCTATTTTACCTTCAGTAGCACTATAAATCGGTAACCCAGTATCATTAGCGGTAGTTGTCTCTCCCTCTAATGGTACAAAATCAACGCCCAAATGGGTTTTTTCTGGGTCTTCAAACATATCTATCACACTGAATTTGTCCCCATCTAATATGTTTTTCCAAGAAACATTATCCTTTTCAAATGTCTTATAGGTACTTACATTATCAACATAACCATTTTGGTTGATTTTAAGTTTCATTTGTGATTTTGTAGTACTTAGTGAATCGAAATATAAGTCTATTGGTAGTTCTTTTAGTCTATCTTCACCTTTTTCGTATAACTTTTTATTCACTCTTTGGACTAGGTCTTGTACCAGTGGTAATTCGGGTATTGGTACTCTAACCCCCTCAAAAGAAGTCTCAATACTATTAGCTCGTATTTCGTGTTCTACATTTATTATTAAATAAGGCCCGTTAAACATTGGTAGGTATCTTAATTGGAAATATTGGGTTGGTTGTATTGTCACGTTACCGACACAGGTTACTTTTGCGGTATATGACCTACTAGCATATATATTATATAAGGATATTGATGCCATAGATGTGGAACCACCACCACCAGAATCTGCCATTTCTTGTAATATCTTAAAACTCTCAGACGTATTTTGGAATTGTGACTGGTCCAGTGTTATAGACTCAAAAATATTTTGGTTTCTTATCCCAAAATCTACAGTGAAGCCCATCATCTTATTAGATAGTTCTAATTTATCATCCTTACATGGTTTTCTAATAAAGGCGTTACTAGCTGTATTTCCTGGGTCAAAAGTATCATTATTATAACCATTATTATGGTTTTCTATGTTTAACTGTGAGGATGGTTTACCTACGTATTGACATAGGAATGCTGGTCTAGCGTCTAAATAATCCACAGTCATAAAATTACCAAACATTGCATTTCCTTGTAATTGTGTGTTAGCTCCATCATTAAGTGGACTATTAAAATTAATATAAGCTGGTAGTGGTATGAAGTTAAAATAATTATTAGCTAAAATAGTGCTTAAATAACTAGCTACACTCTGTGTTAATGTAGACTTAATTATTGTGTCTTTGTCATTATCTTTAAAAGGTGAATCTAATTTTAATATATCCCATATATTAATTATTGCCTCATCACCAATATCACTATTTGCCCTATCAAAAAATAAAAACTTTTCAAATAAAGTAGTTCCGGTGGAAGATAGGTTAATTCCAGCTATCCATCTATCATTTAGTGTTTTAAATTGGTTGTATAGTTCTAATTTTAAGTCCGGTGCATCAACACTAGCTCTTTCATCATTCTCGATAATTTCACTACTATTGGTGTCTTTGGTTGGGTCTTCCTTGATTAGTTTTTTTACATTTCTTATTACCCCATTAATGAACACTTCTTGACTACTTTTTAACGAATTAATTTCGTTCATAACCAAACCAACATAACTTTGTGGTGATATAAATGTTCCAGTTGTAACTAGATGTGTCCCATACATTCTAGCTATTGGAGCAAAACTTTGTATATTTTGTTGGTTAAATTCTATCCCGCCATCGTTACCTCTTACAGCCATAAAAAACCCATACATTGGGTTGGTGTCATCAAATGGCACTAAACTTAGAAATTGGGTACTGTCTTGTACAACAAACTCACCTAAATGTATTCTTGCTTCCTGTAATTCTATTGGGTTTCCCCCACCCCATGGTATTCCGGATGCTGGTATAATGGGGTTGTCACTATATTTACCAAACTCGTAAGCGTCTTGAAACTCACTAAATGCTGTACCGCCAAAGCCTGGTGTTATTTGATTATGTAGAGCTGAAACTTTTTGTATTAGGTTTGCGTTGTTTGTTATTAGGTTTAAATTTGTTGTTGTTTTATGTTCATATTTTACAGTTTTATTTAGAAATAGGTCCATGGAGGTATTAAATTTCTCTAATTGTGCCCAAGCTAAATTCTTAGAAAATGTTTCACTAACAATATCAACCGCATCTAACCACGTCTTTTCTACCACAACCAATTCTTTTATTATTGTTTTTAAAGAACCTCCTATTTCATAGGACCCTGATGGTGTTGAGAACTTTAGAAACATTTGTTCAAATTCATTTAGTTGTTCTACATTAAAAACCCCTCTTAGTTCTTCTATGGTAGAATAGTTTCCATCATCTTTAAATTCCCAAGAAGTTTGTTGGTTTCTATCCTCATCTATTTTCTTAATGTATTGGTTTGGTGTTCCTTTGTATCCCGCTTTATGTTCAAAGTATCCGTAGTTGGATGTCCCCCATAATAATCTTGTAGCACCATTATGTATGGATGTATTATTCATAACTGGTGTATCGTAGGTGTTAGCGTCTGTCCCGCCTAACCCACCAGATGATGGGTATAATATATAATATTGTTTTGGTTCTTCGCTATTTGGGTATTTCACGCCTACACTCTTATTAACTATCTTTGAGGAGTCCATATATACGTCGTAGAATTGTACTTTAGTACCTTCTGCGGAGGTAAATCCTATTCCTGTATTATTTTGAATCGTTAGTGGTGCGGAAGGACTAATAATATCATTTAAATTTGCTCCTGAACCAGTATTAATATAAGATGTGGAATTTGTAGCTATAAAATGTAATGCCCCAACTAATAATGGGTATACGCCTACTTGCATTATGTTATTAGTGTTTTGTTCCGAGGAATATTGGTACGTAACCCCCATATCTGTAAAAGCGTATGGTGGTTGTAGAGCAATACTAGGGTCAAGTACTTGATTGACTTCGTCATATATATAAGCTGGACCAATGTTATATGGTGCAACTGTTCCGAACTGCCCCACATTACCCCAAATAGAACTTAGTGGGTCAATACTACCTGTAGTTGACCTAACCATATTTTTATATCTCCACCATACCGAACCTACCCTTAATAGTAGAGCTACAGGTACTTCGTGAATAGCTGGTAACTGATTAAACATTTGTGAAATGTAATTACCGAATTCTGAAGAATTTTCATCAGTCCCCACACTTATAGCTTTTTCTCTAAATGTTGGTAATGGTAATGAATTTAAAAATAAATAAGAAGCTTTAGTATACGGGTTGGTACTATTTGGTCCTAAGGATTTTTCATTTTTAACACCGTCTAATAAAGCATTTATAAAGTATGGTGTATTAAGAATTGACGTCAGTCTTTTTATTGGGTTTGGGTTCGTCCATTGTACTCCTGGGGCTCCAACACTTTCTGGTGTAAACAAAATTTCACCTTCGGTTATAAATTTATCTGTACTTATCTTTTGATAAAATCTATCCACCCCACTACTATTTTTTAACTCAGAATAATTAATAGTTCTAGATAGATAATTAGAAAAATAATTCTTTGCTTCCTTCCCAGCGAAAGCGTATTTAAATTCTGTGAAATATTTTGTATTTGTTGTATCACTCAAAACATTTGATGTTATAATGTCATAAGTTAAATTTTTGCTTATGTCGTAAAGGTCACTGGTATTTAAAAACCTACCACCAGCAAAATTAATTTGTACCCAATTTCCAGATACTATAGGTGCCACATCAAAAAACCCATCACCTTTAGTGAATTTTAGAGCTTCAAAATTTTTGGTGAATTCTTTAGATATTACGGTATAGTTTAATGGGTCCCAGGTAAAACTTCCTGTTGATGTAGACGGTATAGGGGTAACACTATTAAACAAGTAGTATGGTACGAACCTAGCAATATCGTCTCTTGATAGAATGTCTTCCATCCACAGTAACGATGACTGTGGCATATCCATAAAAATTTGTTTAATCGTTTTTTGGTCTCTTATTTTTTCAAATAAATTATTAGCTTCGTACTCACTTAGTTCCGTCAAAGATTCTGCCCATTCACCACTACCCTTAAATCTTGTCATGAAACTACCATAAAATATAATTTTTTCAGCTCTTTGTATTATTTCCCACCAAACATTAACATTACTCAAAGTCTTATATGGTGTGGTGTAGGGTGGCCAATCAAATATGGATGTTGGTGTGAAATTCATATCTAACCCATCATTATTCGTTGGGGATGCAAATGTAGAAAATTTATATGTGGAGCTTTTACTGTATTCTTCTACGAAGTCTACTTCGGGCCATACTTCTGTATTCCACGCTTCTGTGGTATCTATAACCTCTTTATCTCCCGGATATTTTAGTATGGAGGATGTTTTACATTCTTTTTCTTCAGTAACATAATATTGGGGCCAAGGAAATACATTTCCTAGTTTTGGTGTTTCCTCCCCACTAGACTTTAGTGATGTCCCTTTTGGTGTGTCGTTAGATTGTTTTGCTACTTTAATTCTTTTTTCATTATTACTTTGTAACATTGCTTTAGTATGTACGTCATCTAACATCCTTAAGAATGTGTCTGCACCTGCCATTATAACCGCAAAAACATTTCTAATTGTTGGCCTAAAACCTAATTCTTCTTCTAACCTTTCATTTAATTTCTCTGTCATGTCCTCAGACATTAATTCAGCTTTTTTCTCAAAAACTCTGCTTGTCCTATTCCACACTTGGTTAAATGAATTGTGTTTTCCGTCAAAGGCAAACCATGGTGCAAATTCCTTATTAAGTTTAGTTGTTATGTCCGCTACTGTTACCGTTCCTCTTACTATTGAGTTATCATACAAATCGTAACTCTTTGACGAAAATCCACTGGTAACCCTATATTTTCCGTCAAACTTTTGACTTATGGGCCCAAATGTGGGGTTGTCTTTGAGTAGTTTAGTGTATTTACCTACGATTAACTCTAGTGCATTTTTCGCTTCTTTTTCTATATTATCTTTACCGTCTTTTTGTTTTTGGTAGTCTTTTTCTTCACTCATTTGTGACATCCCTAATAGTGGGTATGCAGAAGTTATCGCAGTTTTACCGGATGTTACTGATGGGTCGTCAGAAGGTACAGAAACTTTAATATTTCTTTTAGTACCAACATCTAAATATTTACCAACCCAACCATCTTTACCTGTGACAGCCTCTTTAAACAATTTTAAAGTTTCTGAATATTCTAATTTATTAGTTGTCGCTTCAAGATTTGCTTCACCATATAACGTACTTAAATTATTATCTAAATTTTGTACTATCTCTATTAACTCTACAATAGTCAATTCTGGAAAATCTTCAGTACCATTTTCTCCATTACCTATTAACCCCCTATCTTTATATTGTCTATAAACATCTAACATAGTTTGTCTACCCCTAGTAGATGTTATCTCACCAGTATTCTCATCCATCCTATTAGGAAACATGTATGGTGCGGTTACCGCTTCGTGCATATTTATATCCCTTAGTAATGCAATATGATTACCTTTAAAATCACAAGTAACTAAGTAGTCCCCATTAGAGGGGTCAAATCTTGATACGAATTTTTCTAGTGTTAGTTGGTATTGTACCGCTTTACCATAATATCCTTTCAGTGTTAAAAAGAATGTTGGGTATGGTAGGTGGAAAAATGCTGTGTACGGTGTATTTCCTCGGGCTTGGTCAAATAGGGTTTTACCCCTAATATCAGTAAAATTAATGGTTACCTGCGGTATATAAGATGCGTTAATCTTAACACTAATAGATGTTATACCAAAACCCTGGAAGTCATTTTTATTTTGTATTTCACTGGATATGGTAACACCAGCTTGGCTTTTGTCTTTTACTTGTTTATTAACTTCTGGGTCTGTGAATGCTTCAGTCCAATCAGAATCTAATTTATTCTTTCCTTCAGGTTTCATAAAATTAATTTCTCCCTCAAATAATTCTACTTCAACTGTCGCTCCTTGGGATGTTCCGGCTAAAACTTTACTCCTAGGAAAAATCCTGGCATTTAAATTAGCGTACATAACTAACTCGTCTGAAGGAACTAGTCTATCTGTTACCTCACCAGCAGAGTTGATTACCTTGTTTGGGTCGATAATAACAACGTTGTTACCTACTTGTGTTGTTAGTACGTTCCCTGAATTTAAATTATCTGCCATAGTATAGGAAATGTTGGTCTAATTTACCTTTATACTCCCCTAAAGACGCCATTAGTGGGAATGGTACGGTAATTAATGCGTTATCTGGGATTGACCATTCTTGATTTCCGTATTGTGAATTTGCTTGCATAATAAACCATGCGTAGTATGGTGAACCGTAAAACTGGTCAGATAACTTATCAAGTCTACTCTTACCAACCTTATAGGTCACTCTTTTATCGCTAGATTTTTGTGCTATATTAATATGTGGAACCATAATGTAATCCCCATTAACAATAAAGTCGTTGTATCTGTTATAATAACTCATAATTAACTAATATATAATTGTTTATCTAATTTAAAATTAAACTTAAGTCCTAGGGAACCTATAGTTCTACTTCTTAAATTATCTCTTACCAAATTTTGAGCTATAACTCCGGTATTAGTACCGTAAGCGACATCTAAATCCCCAACATATTTATACAAACCTTTATCTAATATCTTATACCCCAAATCTAATCCGTTATTGATTCTATCACCCATTAAATTAACATCATATTTTATCCATGGTTTAATTATATTATTCAGCTTTGGTTTAAACAATCTCTGGATTTGGTGTCTTAATCCATTAACTCCCTTTTCGTCTATTTTAATTAACTCATCGTATAGGGTACTATCCCTATATCCTAATAACACTTTTAATTGTGGTTTATAATTACCATCAAATATAAAGGACATTATATCATTTGTGTATATTTTAGCACTAAAAAATAGATATTCGTTTGTAGATGGGTACCCCTTGGTAAACTTATTATTTACATAGTTACTAGTAAAATCATTTAGTACTTGTGTACTTCTAACATAATTCGTACTTAACGTATTTAAAACAGAGGTTCCTGTTAGTTGAAAGGCTACCACCCTCCCACCATTAGGGTCTAAAAATTGTCCGTCATAATTATTGTTTGTTATAAAATTTAATTTATCGGCATCTTTTATTACTCTATCTTGTAATTTTCGTAAACTATTTATTACGGTAATATAACTAACCATAGTATTAGATAATTGACTTTCTAATGTTTTTAATAATACATTTTTAATGTAGGTTTTTTCAGTACTGATTGGGTTTAATTGGTTTAATTGTGTTTGTATTGTTGTCGTTTGAGCTGTTATATCCAATTTTAATTGTTCGTAGTATTTCGTAGTTCTTTCAATTAGTTCATTTGGTATCCCTACCATATTTACAGACATTGTCGACATATCCCCTAAGTAGAAATTTCGTGAATACATAAATTCCTCTACTATCCCCATATTATTATATAAAAATAAGTCTTTAATCCTATTAGTAACATCTAAAGCGTAGGTATTACTATTACCTATAAAGTTGTTAAATAAGTTTTTATAATTTATAGTTGTTGTCATTATATATTAGGTATCTTTTTTATAGTGGGTTATTACTGTTATTTGCTTCTAATTCTAGGATTAGTTTTTCTTCATCCGGCAATACTGAGTTTTTTCCAACATCACCAGTTTTTACACTCTTGTTATTATACATTTCAGTATTACCAAAGAAATTATTAGATAATGCATTCTGTAATTCGGAAACTGGTTTCTCTAACCCTTGTCCTCCTATGTATTTAAAGTTCATTTGTACACTTGCTATCATAGGTTGTACCCCAATACCTTCAGGATTTAAATCTAAAACTAGTGGGTCGTAACTAAAACTTACCGAATCTATTGCTATTTTTGTATGGTAGAAATCACCAATTCTCATTACACATATCGGTGGTGCTCCAAAAGCTGTATTTTCAGCATCTACATTTTTTTCACCTCCGGTTGTTTCTGTTGGTATTGTATTTCCTGGTCTGGTGCATTGTAGTAGAAAACTTAATCTACTATTTAGACCTTCTGGTGTCATAGCGTGAAAAGATGGGTGAAAATGTTTTAGTTCTCTTTTTAATGAATTGTATACAAATTCGTTGTTTTCTTGTAGTTCGTTAAAGTAATTTTCTTCACCTAATAATTTAGCTAATATTTTAGCGGTATCTAAAGTTTTAGTTGTTGATTGTGAAGCTGTATTGTTATTTAATGCGTTTTCATCCTCACTTATCTCAACACCACTATCACTTTCAAAACTCTCAGTCATACCAGTACTACCATCAGTATTAGTATATGGCACCCCGTCTACTTGAAAATCTGGTTGAGCGTTTACAAGGTCCTCGTATGATGTTTCTTCACTATTAACAGCGTTAGAAGGTGGTGGTGGTGTAAGTTCGTTAAGTACTTGTGTGGCCCCTTCTGTACCTGAATTATATAAAGTGGTTAGATTATTTTGTACTGTAACTATATCGGCTAAGGATAAGTTAGGGTATTTGGCCGCTAATTCATATATATCATATTTTCTACATCCCGCAAAAAATGAATTTAGTACACGGCCTGCTTTCCAATCTGGTGTGCCTTTTAGGGTGTTCTGTGCTATTTCATTTAATATAGATGGGTGGTCTACCACCATCTTAAATGATAGGGAACCAATTCTTTCTGAGTGACTATACGTGTATAATGGTTCAGCTCTACCTAAAAATGTTGTTCCGTTCCAGTGGGCTGATGTTGTATCACCAACATTTATGTCGTATGGTGGAAACCACATTACCCTACCACCATTAGGCCCTCTTTCAGTGGCTGGTAGGTCTGTTAATTCACTAGTACCTCTCCAAGCAAGATTTTCTATAGAAAACATATATTTCTTTACATTTTTACTAGTTTTACTTGCGTCCACATTAACCCCCATAACAGGAGCAATATTTAAATTAAAAGTATTAGTTAGTACAGAACTTGTATTTTTTAAATGATTTCCACCTGCTCTTACCAAATTTTTCATCTTATAGTAAGGGTTATCTTTTGTCCACGTCCTACAAAACCCCCCTACTGTAGTATTCCCTAACCAATTTTCATCTGTAAACCTTGCTCCAGAACCTTTAGATATATCTTTATACCCATCATTAAATATTTTTGATGTTTGGTCTATAGCATGCCCAACATGTTTTCTTCTAGCTCCCCCCATCAATGGAGCTGAATCAATAAGTTTTTGTGTTTCATCTAAAATCCCCCCTTTTCTTTTTGGTTTTAGGAATGACCTTGTTAGTAATAGCCCTGGAGGTGCATTTAATGAGGCAAATGACTGATTACCAAACCATGTCCACCCCCCAGCAATACTACCCCCATCCATATATGATTGCCCTTGTAACCCAAACATATAATAAGGCCATAAAGCTTGTCCGTCCACCGTTTCCAACTCTTTAGCTAGTGTGGATGGTCCGTAAACTATAGCTCCCACATTTCTACCAAATTCATCATGTGGTACTGCTCCTACTGGACCATCAATACTTCCTGGTTCAGAATTTTTGGCACCAACATAGTAATAAGGTGTAACTGCTGGTACACTACTTCCCACCATAACTCTAGAATAATCTGGTCTATATTTGTTGTAATTAAACGATTCAAACAATTTAGATTGTTGTTCTTCACCCATATAACTAATAAAAGTATCACTTGGTGGTGTTTGGTACGAATTTGGATTACTCGGTATGTCGTTTTGTCCAGTAAATAGGTTTACGAATGCGTTTGCGGTTGCTTGTATGTTACTAAACATACCCGCATAGCTAATACCATTATCTTTTAAATAATTAATGTCGGGTATAAATGTTTGTTGGAAATAGTTTCCTGGGATTGTTGAGTATCCGTAGTATTCATTACCTATACGAGTCATAAAATCTGATTGTGGTAATATTTTCTTTCCTGGTGATGAACTTATATTAAAACTTTTAACACCCCCTTGTATAGCTGGACCTAACCCCTTTAGATTTTGTTTTTGCATTTCAGCTAAACTCTCCCTTAACCA
>TARA_R110000765_G_scaffold45305_3_pt1 | contig 10949 bp, 11 predicted proteins | sample TARA_R110000765 | Tara Oceans TARA_R110000765 (sample SAMEA4398168) | marine metagenome | biome: Polar Biome; feature: [MES] marine water layer (ENVO:01000295) within the mesopelagic zone...; material: water (ENVO:00002006), including particulate matter (ENVO:01000060) such as...... | reverse complement strand
GATACATGGAATGCATATGAATGTTCATTCCTTCTAGATAATGGACGTCCTGTAACTGGTGTAGTAAAATGTGTATACCCTTGCAGTAGTAAGTATATCGTTGAAAGTAAGAGTATTAAGCTATACTTTAATTCTTTTAATATGACTAAAATGGGATCAAGTAAAGAGGATGCTATTTTGAGTTTTGAAGAGGACGCTAGTGTAGATTTAAGTGAATTATTAGAGACTAAAGTTAAAGTTAAATTTCAGGACGGTGATATGGTAAATAATAAAGTTGATAGTCCTAATAATGCGTGGGATATTGAAGATTATCAAAATGTAGATCTACTTGAAGATCATAAGGATTTTATATATACTCAATATACAGAAGATCCTAGTTTGTTAGAAGGTATTAGTCGTGATAGAGAATTAGACCAAAGGTTCTATTCAGGTCTATTAAAGAGTAATTGCCGAGTAACTTCTCAACCTGACTGGGGGGATGTATTCATTCATATTAAATCGAAGCATGCTATTGATGCTCATAGTATTAAAAATTATGTAGTTTCATATAGAGATGAGTGTCATTTTCATGAAGAGATTTGTGAATGTTTCTATAAGAGATTGAAAGATGCTTTTGATCCATCTGAGCTTTTAGTAATGTGTTTATACGCTCGTAGAGGTGGTATTGATATTAATCCTGTAAGAGCCTCAAGTCAAGATTTAATCGAGAAGTATGCTGCTAATCTAATTGATGTTAACGCAGTTCATATTAAAACTTCGAAGCAATAAAATGGATGTAATTATTATATGGGGCTTAGTATGCTGTTTAGTATACTACGCCTATTATATATCGTTTTAATTTTAAACAAAAAAAGACCTGGCTCATTTCTGAACCAGGTCTTGAAGTGTGAGATCTTATATCAAGATTAGCCGAAGTACACCGAGTTAGTACCTGGTGTGAACGCTTGACCGAGTCCTGTTACAATGATAACGTGGTAGTACAGATTCGCACCAAAGATATTATCAACAACGCCATAACGTGTAAGCAAGCCTACACGTGGAGCGAAGTCATTAGGACCAATAGTACGTTGAACCATAACTGGGATGTATGGGCAGTAGATGATACCAGTGTCGTAAAACTCTGGACCCTTGTAACCAAGCAATGCATATTCAGGTGCACTGTTAGCAGAAGTATTAAGGCTATTGCCTATTGTCTGACCTTCTGTGCGAGTGTCTCTGTATACATTGAAGCGACCACCAAGATTACCTACCTTAGCGACACCAACTGGTTGTGTATTAACATTACCTTGGACTGGTACCCACTGGAATTCAGGGAGCATTTCCAAGATAGCGCATACACGTGGTGTAGCTACGATGAAGTTAGCAGCTCCACGGCGATTTCTCACTGCGATTCTGTTAGCTTCTACGATTAATCTTTGATAGAAGTCGCGATTGCGTTCTACTAACCAACGGCCATCAGCAGAAGCAGGACTCCATGTGGAGAACCCTTTTCCTGCACCGCCATTGAGAGAGACTTGAATCATTCTCATAAGCATTTCACGGTCGATTTCGGCCTGAATTTCATACGACATAGCGTTTGTCAATTCAGTATCGATGTCGATACCATTCATGTTTTTGAGATCTTGTTCAAGCTCAACCGACCAACGTGCGCCTAAGCGACGTGTGCCAGCTTCAACTGCTGTCTTCTCGAAAGAAACTTCCATAGTAGGGATATTACCCGTTACTTCGAAGTTCTTAAGAAGAGCTGCAACACCATCATCAGCTTCGTTAAAAGCGAATTGAGCGTTACCGGATAAGAATCCTGCAGATGTACCAGTGTAAGCTGTCTTAAGCTCTTGGTAACCAGCTTCAGTACCCTTTGCGTTCTCTAGAACACCGGACTGACCAGTAGGTTTATTACCTGCTGCTGATTTACCATCGATACCATCACCAAGGGTTTCCCCTGTGTAGCGATAACGAAGAGCGAAAGCAAGACCAACTGGACCTGCCATTGGTTGAACACCAACGATTTCATTTGTAATTAACTCGGGAAAAGTACGTCTAATCATTGGGATAAGAATCTTTGGTAGACGAAAGTCACCCTGTGCATAGTCGTCAGTACCTGGGGTACCAGCAACATTCTGACCATAACCGAACTTGTTACCTAAAGCACCACCGTTAGTGCCATCGGCACCTGCGGTATTACTATTAGCTGGGTTGTAGTTAGGTCCCGCTTCTTGGATACACCATGCTTCTTGATTTTCAAGTAGCATAGCAGTATTCAAACGAGTGTGACTATCTTCAATCGCAGCAACACTCTTCGAAGTGTAGTCCAGAACTGGAGCCCACTTTTCAAGTAGTTGCGACGCACGATTCTCATCGATATAAGCCTGTGAAGGTCTAATTGTATTCATAATTGTATTTTTTCCTTTATATTCGACCCCAAGGTTTAAAAAAACCAGGAAACTCAGGAATACCTAAACAATATAGGAAATTCTAGTACTTAGATAGTTCGTCCATATATGGGCTACTTACGCTTTCACTAACAATCTCTTGTTTAGTGTCTTCGTAAATGACTCTATCGACATCATCTCTTGTACTTAAAGCTTCTTCTTTCAAAGACTCGAGCCTATTGCTTTCCTTCTTCTTAAAGAGCTTTAATGTATAATCAAAGTTTTCAGCAATGAACTCAGCGTCCTTACCTTCCATAACTCTACTTACATATTTCTTTGCTCTTTTATCAAGATCAGCAGTTTTATGTTCAAGAACTAACCCAGCTTTCACTGTATTTAATTCTTCTTTCAAAACTGCATTTTCTTCTGCAATAGACTCAAGCTTCTCAGAAGCTTCATTAATTTGATTGTGACCGTCCATTACGGCCTCTTTAATGCTTTCTTTTTCTAAAGCACTATCAACTGCTAGATGGCTTCTTAAGCCTTCTAAAATTTTCTTAGCTTTGGTGTTCTTTACTGCTTCTTGAACACTTTCAGCTGGAATTTTTTCTTCTAAATATACGTCCAAGTAATCAGAAATGCTTTCGATTAGTTGTCCTTGAAAGCCTTCTGCTTCACCATCTAAAGCACTTTCGTATTTTTCAATAACCATCTTTAACTTATTAGCTCTATCGCTATCAATAGCTTCAACTACTTTATTAAGTTTAGATGAATGATCTGTATCAATCTTTTTAACTAACTCGGTTAGCTTTTCAGTGTATAATTCATCTTGTTCGTTAAGAGCTTGTTCGACATGAATTTCAACCTTGTCGTTGATCTTCTGTTCAAAGACGTTTTCGATTTCTGATAACACTTCTTCATTAAGTGCACCGTTAGTTGCTTCTGATAAAATTTGTTTAATGTCCATAATTAGAATATATTTATATTATTATTTAATATCTTTTGTTCCATTTTCTTGTTAATAACGTTAGATAAATCAGTACTCGCTTTTTTATATTCACGATTCATGATATTACCAATGAATTTTTTTAAATTTGTTTTTACTTCTTTCATATTATTAAAGGCCTCTTAAGAATTTGATGATATTATCTTTTAAAAATTGATCTTTATTTTTTAAAGGCATAGTAGAAATATTTCTTTCAAACGTATCATAAGATTCTTCGAACTGTCCATATTTATTTACTACGTACTGCTTACTTTCCAAGATACCATTTACAAAAGCTTTTGGAAAAGATGGATCTGCAACACAGTCAATAGCTACTAATTTAAAATCTTTAACTCTATTAACACCATCTTGACCTGATTCTGGTATAAGTTGACCTAAAGCTCTAGAACTCATACCAACTCTTACTCCGTCATTAATAAGGCTTCTTACAATTAAACCAGTCGGTGTCGATAATACTTTACTCTTACCGTAAAATACATTACCATCTTGTGATAACTCAGTAACTAAATGACAAGCTCTTTCAAGATCAACATCAGCAGTAGTTGGGTGATTTAACTCTCCCATTGCTCTTCCGGAATTAACCATGTCTTGCTGATAACGACCAATTTCTTTTTCCATTTCATGTAGTGGGTAAATACGTTTATTACGATTTACACCTTCTGCCATCATATATGGACCTTTAATAAAGAAGTTCTGCTTGCCTTTTGAATTACCTTCCTCTACGATATATTCAAATTCCTCTTTAGGGGCTGGGGTTTCTACTATAAGATTTAAACTCATGTATAATTATTTATACAACTTTAAATGGTTTTAAAGAAAAACTACAAGTTTTTACTATTTTATATTTAATTCCTTTTCTGTTAAAATTAAAAATGTATAACCTTTCTTTTGTGCCCATTCATTAGCTGCTTTCCATTTTGCTGTATTTGTTATATACATCTTTTGTTCATATAAAATAGTTTTTTGTTTTTTATTCTTTGTTTTAGTGGGTCGTTGAGTTTGCTTACTTGGTTTAATTTCAATTAAAAACTTATTCGTATTACCATTTTTATCTTTAAAAACGATAAAATTATCTACAAAGTATCTATGAACTTTATTGTCCAATGGATTTAAATATGGAATTATAATATTTTCACTACCCCATGCTAATATATTTTCATTTAAATCAGCCCATCTAAAAAATTTTAATTCCCAACCGGAGCGGTAAACCGGTGAACCTTTACCAATATATTTTTTAAAATTAACTGGTTTGAAAACGCCTTGTCTGAACTTTTTATTTTTTTTCATTTAATGTTCTATAAATATAGTTATGACATTTGAAGAAAAAATCATTAGTAATAGTGAAATTAGACAAAAAAATTTAATGCGCCCTGCTAAAATAGCATCAGATAAACCCGATACAGGGGTTACTATTATCAAAAAAGGTGCTTACTATCTTATAAAAGATTCTGCTGATATTACATTAAAGTATTTACCTTTAATGTGTTACGGCAGTTTTACATCACCGATAACATCATTAAAAGGTAAATTTACCCAATCTGAAATAATTGATTTTGTTGGGAGAGCTAAAGAAGAAAGCTATACTAATCAATTATTAAGTGTTATTTTAACTGATATTGGTTGTACTCAACCTATAACACAACTTATAGACGATGATAAGACAGATGAATTAGATTTAACATTTACCGACGATGAGGATGTATATGGGGATTATGAAACAGAAGAAGATGTTTCAACATCTAAAACAACTACAACTACAGAAGTAATAGATATTGAAGATGCAAGTGTAGTTATCCAAAAGCTTATAGAAGTGTTTAATGCAAAATAATTAACCAACGAAGAATAAAGGTGGATCTGCATCCCCTTGACCTGGTGCGGAACCAGTCATTAACTGTTCTTCTAATTTTTCTTTCTCTGCTAATCCTTGAGTCATTAAGTCTGAAGAATTTAAACTACCACCACCAAATAGAGTTACATTACCGTATTTGCCTCTAATATTTGCTACTGCCATTTTAGTCAATGCTAATGAATATTGGTAAACCCAAAGCTCTTTTAATATATCTCTAATAGGTCTTTCAACGTAGCATGATACAACACCATAAAATCTAACATTACTACTACTAGCATTAGGTTGAGGGTACATTCTTAGAAGTTGTGTTCTTTCGTCGAAACTATATGAACGTTTAGTTGCTAACATTTTTTCTCTAGTTTCAAGCCAATTTTTTAAAGTGTACCAACTTATTAAATCAAAACCATAATTACCCATTGCATAACTAAAATATGTTTGTTGTGCTAATGTTTGTTCAATGGTAAACAATGTATTAATACCAGTAGATGAACCTTCTTCAAAATCAGTAACTGCCATTACTTTACGGTAATCCATTAAATCGTAATCAAAGCTATTAAGGAAATTTTCCCCGTTACCAACTACATTACCTTTTCGTGTAAAATTATTTTTAACTTGAGGTATAAATAATGCACTAACGGTAGGTACTTCACTGATGATCTCTGTATAAAAATCATTAGTAAATATATTATTTGCAGAAATACCATTCTCTAAGGCTGAAGATAAACTAGAAATAGAACTGAATAATGAACCAGGTATAGATGAAGTTGAAGTATATAATGTTTCTGAATTATCTATTACTTTTGTAAAATCTGGATTACGTGTTTTTAAATCTTTTTGTTCTTTATATGTATCACTATTTTGAAGAGTAAATAAATCATCTAATTTTATACCGTAATCTTTTTTATATAAATTACTATCAAAAATAAGATACTCTTTTGTATAGCCAGCAAACTTACTAAAGTATTCTGTAGCTAAACTAATATTTTCATATAATTGATCTCTATGTATTTCAACATTTATAAAAGGGTAACCTAAAGTTCTTAGTATTCTATCACTAAGTCTATTAAAATTATCTACCTTTGAATTAAGATTTGTACTTTGAAAACCTGATATTGGAGCTATTTCACACTTTGACATACAATTATTTAATTAATTAGTTAACGGTTATATTAAATAATAATATGCCTTTCGTTAACAAAAATAAATCATACTCTTTTAATACGACTATCGGGACTGGGTTAACCCAGTTATCAGGTTATATAGCTAGTGAAGTATTAATTTCAAATAAAACAGGTCAAGATTTATACATTTATGATAATAATTATTTTTCAGATGATAACCGATTCATACTCGCAAATAGTGAAAGTATGGTTTTAAGAGGTATTACAAATACAAGTGAAGTAAGTGCTAAAACTGCTTCATCTTCAGGTAAAGTCTATTTTAGATCTGCTTATTTCAGCAATTTAAATCAGTTCTAATGTTACCGAATGTACCAGATATAAATAAACTACCGTTTTATATAGGTAATAAGTCTGCTAATATAAGCATTTTAAGTCTTGCTCCTAACGCTTCAATGTGGGGTGTTAGAGATATGACTGGTGGTTCAAATCCTTTAGTTATGGATGTTGAAAGAGTACCAGAACCTTCTGGACAAGCTACTACTAGAAGTTTTTATGCAAACGAAGTAGAGAATGGAACTTTATTATCTTGGGTTACTGAATCTAGTCCTACTGCTAATGGGCTTGTAACAAGACTTTACGATCAAAATAGTACAAGAGATTTTGATTACTATAAGGAGCCGAATTTAGCCGCACCAAAAATAGTTGTAAATGGTGCTTTATCTACAGATACCGAAGGTAAAGTAGCCATAAATGGAAATGGTGCATTATTAAGACTTGGTCCAACCAGTAGTACAAATAACGCAAACTTTTTCTCTAGTGATGGAACTTGGTCTTTATTCTTAGTAACAGATTTTCCAGATTATTCAGGAGCAACAAACAACAATGTACAAATAATTCATTATGAAACACCTGATAACGGAGGTGCTAATGGCCCTAGAAAGCCAGTTATAGCTTGTAATAAAAACTTTAATCAGCTTGCAGTTGGACAGCCTACACAAACAGTAGGAAGCGGTTCAGTGGGTAATATTTTCTTACCTACCTATCCAGGAGAACAGTTATTTTCTAACTTTGGTAATCCAGCATTAGCAACAAATAATAATGAAGCTTTCTTAGATGCAGCAGGTAGAGGAGATGTTGGTTATGGTACGACAAATTTATCTACAAGCGTTAATACTAACACTACAGCTTCAAGCAGCCTAAACCGGATATTTATGTCATCTGAAACAGGCGTAACAAGTTATATATCTGCTTTAGTTTATGCACCTTCTTATTTATATCCTATAAAGACTGATATAGAGAATGAATTAGTTAGACTCTATAATATAACTTTTGTAGATGAGTAATATTGATTAAACTTCAGGTACTGGTTCTTCAGAAGCTGGTTCTTCTGGTACTGGCTCATCAACATCAGCTGGCCCTCCACCGAACTCAGGTGGTGTTTCTGTACTAAAACCTCCTGCAGGTTCACTACCTAAATCAGCCGCGGCATCTGGAGCAGCAGTTTTTTCAAGATCATCTCTCCAGCTTGGACCACCAGCACCAATTTGCTGTATCTCCCATTGAAATTCAGCATCTTTACGTAAGAACTCTCTATTAGCTTTAATATCAACATCATTCCATCCTAGGTATCGTTTTTGAGCATATGTATTAGAAACAAATTCATTAGACGCTAATGAGTTAAAGTTTGTAGCTTTAAGTTCTAACTTTTGACTTTCTCTTAATTCATAAAAATTAGTAGGTACATTAAACTCTAAATGTAAATTTGGTGCTTTAAGATTGTATTCTGCAAATAGACCTTTTAACTTAAGGTGTGTAATAAAGCCATTTTTAAGACCTGATGCAAATTGCTGTTGCATTCTAATAATAAATTTAGCAAATTTTAACTCATCTCTTAAAATAGATTCACCATCGCTAAATTGACTATCAGGGTTTAATCTATTGGTTGGTACTTTTAATGCTTTGTATAGTTTATTAACAAAATACATTAAGTCAGCTAACTCACCTAAATTAGCTCCCCCGGCTAGCTGAGTAACTGATGTACCATCCGAACCAGCTCTTTTAGCAAACCAGAACGAATCTAGCATTGATTGAGGGTTAAACTTTTGAACTTGACCGGATTGATTTGAATCAAAAGTCTTTTTACTCCAATATTCTTGAATTAATTTTCTTAAATATGCTTCTGCCTTAGGTGGTGCCATGTTACCTACATCAACATTAAACACTAAACGCTCTGGGGCACGAACAAGTCTATATATTACTATAGCATCTTCTACTAACGAAAGTTGTCTATACGCTCTTCTAGCATTTTCAATAAAAGGTAATCTAAAAGTTTTATCTTGATTCCAAATACCAGAGTTTACATATGATATTTGATTTTCATCCATTGGTATAAAATCAAACTTCTCAATTTTTTCAGGTTTATTAGGATCAAAAATAGGTTTTCTTAAAATATAACCTTTAATGATCATATTATTAATATTATCGTATATTGGGTCAATTAAATCACTAGGTAAGATAACCGCACCAAGTATACCATCTTCTGTATAACCTTTATGAATAATATGCTCAAAATAAAGCTCACCTTCAATTAAAATTTGTCTGAAATATTCAAAACCTTTTTTCTCTAAGTCGAAAAAGTCGATATATTTTTCAAATTCTTCTTGTATTTCTACTTGCTTTGTACCATCTAATTCAGTATGTCTAAATTTTAGTTTTACAATACTACCATTATCATCTTTATTAACACATTCATCGCAGATTTCATCTAATGCATCACTAATTTCAGAAAAAGCTGCCATTACACGGTAATCTCTTAACCTACCTCCTTTATTTTCTTCTACGTTAGCGTAAACTAATGAATTATAATTACCATCAATAGCAATTTGACCACTACCTGTATTATTAAAATCATTATTATAAAAAACAGAGTTTTTAGCTAAAGCTTCTACTCTTCTCATTCCAGTTTCTTCAAAAGTATTATATTGAGGATTTAAATCTCCTAATACTTTATTAAAATCTACAGACTGATATGGTAGTTTATTAACTAGGTTCTTTAAGAAACCAGATTGTCCTGTACTTTTTTGTTGATCGGCCATTGTTATTATTTAATACTTATTCTACTATAATAAACGTACTACTTAAACCTCTACCACATAAGGTGCTCATATAAGATAGGTCTGATAAATCATACCCAGCTTTATTGAGAGGAATAAATCTTAATTTAGATGCTACAGGTACTACTGGAGCAAATTGTGTAAATTCAGAACGAATTGTACCATCTAGATTTAACCATGGTAAGTCTGTATCATCATTGTGTATAGTGGATGGTGCGGGGCCTCCATTTGCATCTGAAATTTGTGATACCCAGTTTGAACCGTTCCAAAAGATTGCGAAATTTAAATTATCACGAGCAGGTATGGAACCGCTATAACGAGGTCTACCATTTGTCAAAGAAGATTCCTTCGTATATGTATTTGATTCGTTAATAAAGCCGTTGAATTGCGAGTAAGCAAAACTTGTTACTGAATTATCATCTAATACAATTAGCGGGCTGTTAAAAATTATTGTATTATCATTTAATATTGTAAATGGTATCGATTGACCTGAAACAGCTTCTTGTCTGCTAAAATCGGATATAGATGTTAAGTTAGTATATACTGATTCATTATTTGTACTAAATAGAACTGTTTTAGTATGATTAAAACCGTAACCATTTAGAATAATATTACCAGATGTATTACTAGTAATAGTTAAATCATCTTGAAGTAATATACCATTATAAAATATATCAGTAATAAAAGGTGAACCAGACACTTCAAATGAACTGGTTCTAGATTCTAATCCTGTAGATACTGGAGGTGTATATGTATTACCTGATAATGATTCAAAGTTATCATAATATTCAAGTTGTGTTTCTGTTTTTAAGTCCGTGTCAATAAAGAATATATTACCAGCTGGTTGATCTAGGTCTTTAAATAACCAACCTTTAATAGTAAACGATGTATCTGCTGTAACTCTTGCTTTCTGACTTGAATTTAATTCAGTTGGATAATTCATACTAACATCACCTGTCCATAATACTTCACTTCTAATTTCTTGATCAACACTTAACTTGAATTTTTCAGGTATTTTCCACGATATAATAACATATGGGTTACAAAATGGTACAAAGTTGCTTAATATTTGGTCCATATCAGTTTGGTATCTAGTTAAAACTGAAACTGATAATGTTATATTAACTGGTACTGGTGATTTGATATGTCTAGATACTTTTTCTTCACCAACATTAGCTTGATAATAAAAACCATCTAACTTATTAAAAACTCTATTTTGATCTCTTGATATATTAGTTACATTAACTGATACAACTGGCAATGTTAAAGTTTTACTTTCATTTATAATATCATAAAGTACTCTTTGTTTAGGAGCATATACATATCTAACATTTATCTTATCTTTTTCTTTTCTTTCCTTATTAAATCTACCTATGACGATATCGTCGAACGCAGCAACGAACTGCGTAAGCATATCTTTAATTTCGAAATAAAATGGTCTAGCTTTCACTTAATTATTTATCCCAAGGAAACTGTAACCAACTGGTA
>TARA_R110000765_G_scaffold97353_1_pt1 | contig 10952 bp, 10 predicted proteins | sample TARA_R110000765 | Tara Oceans TARA_R110000765 (sample SAMEA4398168) | marine metagenome | biome: Polar Biome; feature: [MES] marine water layer (ENVO:01000295) within the mesopelagic zone...; material: water (ENVO:00002006), including particulate matter (ENVO:01000060) such as...... | reverse complement strand
TAAACTTCTATCGTTTGCCAATTTTTTTGTTCCAACTATAGGTTACAATGTACCTTGTTAATTTAGTGCCTATTGAGTAAGTCATAAAGTATGAAAATGAGTAAAATTTGCCATCGTTTGAACAATAAGTTATTGGCTGTATTAGTCCAAATCAATGAAGAGGCAAAGCAAGTCGATGGCTTTAGTCATTTAAGTCACTCTGTTCAGTTCGATTGCTTCCCTGCCAGTTTATTAGTGTATTGCCATTTTAGTGAAGCACAACAGTTACGTGTTGCACAGAGCAGTCATGCTGAAACCAAATTACAAAAACAGTTGCATAAATTACTTTTTAAAAAAGGGATCGTATTAAAAGATCTGAAGATGAATTTAAAACTGCAAGGTCCGGCTTAGAATCAAACAGACTATATTTCACAAGTTGTGTAATATATTTAGCTAGATGGATAATACTCTAATACTCACTGACCAGATGTTAACAAAGATACGAAACCGGATGCTAACCTTGGTTTATCTAACGGCAAGTGATCCGACAAAGAAGTCATAAACATTGATTAATGACTTCTTTGACCTAAAGCGGATATTGCTAGGTGGTTAAAAAATATTGGTTGGAGAACGACTAGCCATAAAGGGGATTAATGATAAAGTAAGATCAAGCACAACGATAGGTTATGATTTAACAGGAAGTATTAACCGAAGTGATTAAAAACAACTTTATTACCATCTAAATCACGGAAATATGCACCATAAAAGACATCAGGAATACGTTGTCCTGGTTCACCATCGCAGGTTGCGCCCAAGGTTATTGCCTTATGATACATCTCGTCACACTTCTCTTTCGAACCTGGAGCAATAGCTAGCATATTGCCGTTACCACAGTTTTGCACATCTTCGTTATATGGAATGCAAATGGCGAGCATGGGTTCTTTCATACTTTTACCAATAAATATAATGCGTTCCATTTTTATCAGCGTTTTCGCGCCAATTGGTGCTAATAGTTCATTATAAAAGGCTTCTGATTTTTCTAAATCGGTTACACCGATGGTTGCATAGCTGAGCATATTTATTCCTTTTTTATTATGATAAATGTCGTTTATGTTAGATAACGATTTAACTAAAACAGGTTAAGTAAATCATGCCAATAAACGTCTGTAAATAGCATCGTGAATTGATGGCTTCTAAATCTTCAGTATCTGCCACATTGCTGACCTAAATTAGACCTCAAAATCAGGGCCGTTTAGGCTACAAAGATACGAAAGCAGACGCTCTCCACAGATATAAACACGTATTGTTTGACTATAAATATTACCAATTAATCGAATAACCTGACTGGCAAAAATGCACCAAAGCGGTCATAGATATTTTTAATTAAAGCGAAGGGTTTTCGATTAAGCGGAAGTAAAAAATCCCCAAAACCAAAGGTGTAATGATTACCTAAAGCAGACATTATAGGTGTTTTAGGAAGCTAAAATAGAACTATAGGAATCGACACACAAGTTTATTGCCCACATTATAATCCTATTGTTCAACGAGAAATGCGAGCTTTGTTCTCGTCATTTTACTACATTGCCGTATCTTAATAGAGTCATATTAATGGCTACTTTGAAAGTTAGGTGAATTCTGATCATGAAATTCAACTTTAATTAATAAATTTTCGGGTAATTTTTTTTGCAAATTAACGGAGAAATAATCACCACCTCTACGCATACTTCGATGGCCTAAAGGCACTATAGTGTGCAGCAGTAATTTCCCTTCATTGGAAAATGCACTAACGTCAATGTGGCCATTACGAGCAGCAAAACGTTTGGATTTCTTAAAATAGCCACTTACTTTAATTGCTCCACCTGATTTGAAGGCAGTGACATTTTCAATCTTCCATGTTTGAGAGTTTTGATTGATAATTTCGGTATTTATTGGAATACCTGCACAGCCGTATAGCATAGCTACAATAGTCATTAATATTGGTAAGTTACACTTCATGGTTGTACTTTCCCATTTGGTTAAATTTATAATACGTTCAAATGATTATTAATTATAAGTGTTTTTGTTCATTAGCTTTATTGGAAGGAGGGAATGTTGCCCCCTTCCATTTTCTATATTAGAATTTAGCTTCAGAGTTAACCTTTAATACATCACCAGACATGGTCATCAGAAAATAAATTGTTTTATTTTCTGACACATTGTTCGCACTAACAACATAGCGGTTAGCTTCTGTCGCATGAAGTTTGAAATTTTCTGTAGTCAAATTCTTCCAATTATCACCTAATTTTCCAACTTTAAAGCCCAAGTCTTTGAAAGTAAGTTGTTTAGTGACTTTAGTTGCAATTTCTATCGCTGCATTGGGGCTTATTTTCCCATGGTCAGAATGTGCAAATGCTGAGCTTGTGCTAAGCATTAATGTAATAAATAGGGCTATAATTAGTTTTTTCATTTTGTAACTCCAATTGTTTAATTCAAATTTAAAGTGTGTGATTACTTAAGCCCATGTGTTGAATATTCGCCTTTGACAATAAGCTGTAAGGTAATAGGTAAATCCGTAGTGTTTTTCCAGTACCAGCCCTGAGAGCCAGAAAATGGCGCTGTAAAGCTACCTTTCATCTCACTCAAAGTTGCTATGGCATAGCTTTCAAAATAGCCTGTTTTGTCGCCTTCAGGTTCTCCGTGTAGGTCAAAATACAATGCAGAACCATCGGTTATCCATTCGTACTCAAGCTTTTGATATTGCGCCATGATAAATTTGTACTCAACACCACGACCGGCAGGAACAAGCACTTCTATTGTTTCTGAATCTCCTTTTGATTTTTTTGGTGCTTCTGGTGTTAAGAGTTGATCGGCACTTGCATCCTTCCCTTGATGAAAAATAGTTAAGCCAAGTTCATGCCCAATTCCGGTAGGGTCTATATCATATTCAGCAGGCAATATAATGATTAACAGTGTAAATGCTGCGAATACTATGCTGAAAATCGTATATTTGAGCAGCGCAGAGTTTGTTAATACCATCGTTTGTGGCGTTGCTTGTTGCATTTTTTCTTGCCCTTTATCTTGCATAGTCTTATCTCTTAAAATAGGTAAAATTTGAATCGTAAAATTTGATAAATTAGTTAATGAAATAGCCCGTAAGTTGTAAACCGACCAACATAAACCCAGCGCTCATTAACAAGCAGTTCGTATTTTTCGCAAAGCGAGTAAAGCTGCTATGCGTACGCCAAAAATTAATAATTAATAATATAAAAGCCAAGGCGGTAAATTGCCCTAATTCAACCCCAACATTAAAGGCAATTAAATTAGTAATTAAACCGTCATCGGGAATTTGGAATTCTTGTAATTTGGTTGCCAAACCAAATCCATGAAAAAGACCGAAAATTAATACCGCTAATTTAGCATTGGGTGACTTACCAAATAACCGATTAAAACCTCCTAAGTTATCAAAGCCTTTATAGACAACAGACAGACCGATAATGGCATCAATTAAGTAAGCGTTAACTTGAATATCGCTAATCACACCGAACAACAAGGTTATGCTATGGCCTAGCGTAAACATGCTGACATATAGCAAAACATCTCTGCTTCTATATAAAAAGAACAACACACCGACAAGGAATAATAAATGGTCGTACCCTGTCACCATGTGCTTAGCACCGATGTATAAAAATGGAATTATCTGCACACCCGTATTTTGTTGTAAAAATGCACGTGTACTATCGTCTACACCATGAGCAAATGCTTCTATTGGTAGCCATAGCGCCATAAGAGCGATAAGGCTTAATAAGCCATATCGCTGATAATTATTAAACATTCACTGTTTCCTTTGTGTCAGCGGTTGAAGGAGTTGTCCCTTTAGGAAAGGTTTCTTTGTGGCTGTGTAATAAACGGTATAAAGCAGGTAGTACAAATAGGGTTAACAAAGTAGATGAAATTACTCCACCAATGACAACTGTTGCTAACGGGCGTTGCACTTCAGAGCCAATACCAGTATTAAGTGCCATAGGTACAAAACCTAGTGAGGCAACAAGTGCAGTAGTTAGCACAGGTCTAAATCTTGTCAAAGCCCCTTCAATAATGGCGATATCTAGTGCAGCACCTTCACGTCGCAGTTCTCTGATAAATGACACCATAACTAATCCATTTAATATGGCGATGCCAGATAGGGCAATAAAGCCAACAGCTGCTGATATTGAAAACGGAATATCTCGCAGTAACAAGGCAAAAATACCACCGGTTAATGCCAAGGGAACACCTGTAAATATAATCATCGAATCTTTAAAAGAGCCGAGTGCTAAGAATAATAAACCGATGATCATCACGAGAGTAATGGGCACTACAACGGATAGTCTTTTTGATGCAGATTGCAGTTTCTGATAGGTGCCACCATATTCAATCCAGTAACCCGCAGGTACTTCAACAGAGCTTTCAATAGCGGCCTGGATATCTTGAACAAAAGAGCCTAAGTCTCTTCCTCTGACATTAGCAGTAACAACCACTCTACGTTTGCCATTTTCTCTATTGACTTGATTTGCTCCTTCAACCAATTCAAGTTCAGCTACTTCTTGCAAGGGCACATACTTACCTCCACTTAGTGCTATTGGTAAATAAGCTAGAGCGTCAACATCTGTTCTTAGATCTTCAGGAAGACGAACAACAATATCGGATCTCCTATCACCTTGATAAAACTTACCTGCAATGGTGCCACCTAAGGCAGTTGCCAGCTGATCTTGTAAGTCTTTTATACTAATGCCATATTTTGCCAGTTGTTCATGGTTCGGGTTAATGGTCATCATAGGAAGGCCTGTTGTTCGTTCAACTTGAACATCAGCTATTCCCTCTACGTTAGCAATAGCGGCATTGATACTGTTGCCTAATGTCGTTAATGTTTCAAACTCATCACCAAAAACCTTGATGGCAAGCTCAGCCCTAACACCGGCAAGTAACTCATTAAAGCGCATTTGAATAGGTTGAAGAAACTCATAGCGATTACCTGGGATAGGCTCTACTACTGCTGCTAGCTCTTCGACAAATTGCGATTTAGGCTTGTTAGGATTAGGCCATTCGCTTCGTGGTTTCAAAATAATAAAATTATCAGCAACGCTCGGTGGCACGGCATCGGTTGCAACATCTGCGGTACCAATTTTGGCAAACACACGCTCAACTTCTGGCATCTGATTGATTTTTTCTTCCAAAACTTTTTGAAGTTCAACTGCTTGTGATAATGAAGTACCAGGTATGCGTAATGCGTGCATAGCTATATCTCCTTCATCCAAATTTGGCACGAATTCACTGCCCAATTTGTTGACTGAAAAGCCAGCGACTCCAACAAGACCAATTGCAGCTATAACAACAAACCAACGAACCTTAAGCGCAAAAGTCAACGAAGGTCGATAAAGTGCAAGTGAGGATTTAATAATGATGTTTTCTTTTTCTTTTACTGGACCTTTGAATAAAATAGCAATAGCCGCAGGTACAAAAGTTACTGATAAAAACATAGCGCAACATAAAGCGATAACAACGGTTATTGCCATAGGATGGAACATTTTCCCTTCAACCCCTGTTAGTGCAAAGATCGGCAAATAAACCGCTGTAATGATAAATACACCAAATAATGCCGGTCGAATAACTTCCTTAGTGGCATCAAATACGAGTGATAAACGTTCATTTAATTCCATAGAACGTCCATTTGAAGAGGCTGCACTAAGCCTTCTCATACAGTTCTCAACAATAATAATGGCACCGTCTACTAATAGGCCAAAGTCTAAGGCTCCTAAGCTCATTAAGTTGGCGCTAACTTTAGTTTGTACCATACCTGTAATCGTCATTAGCATGGCAAAAGGGATCACGGCAGCTGTGAGTAAAGCGGCTCTCATATTCCCTAATAATAGAAATAGCACAACAATAACTAATAATGCGCCTTCTAAAAGGTTCATTTTTACCGTATCTAAGGTTTTCTCGACCAATTTAGTACGATCATAAACGGCGGTAACGGTTATCCCTGTCGGTAAACTTTCTTTCACTTCTTCCAATCTTAAGCCGACAGCTTTAGCAACTCTTTGGCTATTTTCCCCAATGAGCATAAAGACAGTACTCATCACCACTTCTCTTCCATTTTGAGTGGCAGCACCTGTTCTTAATTCTTTCCCTTCCCCAACATTAGCAACATCCGAAATACGGACCACGCTACCATTGGTAGATTTAACAGGTATGTTAGCTAAGTCTTTTAAGCTTTTGGCTTGTCCTGGAATACGTAATAGCCATTGAGCACCATTTTTTTCAATAAATCCTGCACCCTTATTGTCATTATTGTTTTCTATTGCTTGAATAACATCTTGCTGACTAACACCAAAAGTCAGCAACTTTTTAGGGTCGAATGCAACGAGGATTTCACGTTTAAAGCCGCCAATAGGGTTAACTTCAACTACCCCTTGAACCTGCATTAACTGAGGACGAATAATCCAGTCATGTACAGTCCTTAAGTCCGTCGCAGTAATTAGTTCACCTTCGTCATTACGTGCGCCTGGCTCGGCATCAACAGTGAACATAAATATTTCACCTAATCCGGTCGCTATTGGACCAAGTTCTGGCTCTAAACCAAAAGGTAAATCAGATTTCGCTGAAAGCAGTCGTTCATTAACAAGTTGCCTTGCAAAATAAACATCGGTTTCATCACTGAATATGGCGGTAACTTGCGATAAACCGTAGCGAGAAACAGAGCGTGTGCTTATTAAGTTAGGTATACCAGCTAACGCAGTCTCTAATGGGTAAGTCACTCGTTGCTCTACTTCAAGCGGAGTATAGCCAGGCGATTCTGTGTTGATCATTACCTGTACGTTAGTTATATCAGGAACGGCATCAATTGGTAATTTGGTGAAATTCCAAATACCTAGCGCTGCAAGCGCTAGTACGACTAACATAATGATAGAACTTTTACGGATAGAAAATCTAAGTAAATATTCGAGCATAATTAAACCTTAATAATCCTTAATGATCGTGAGAGGCGCCAGATTTTTCAATATCGGCTTTGAGGATATAACTATTCTCTGTGACATATTCAGTGCCTAAGGAAATACCACTTAGCACTTCTACTTTATCGCCGACTACTCGGCCAAGTTCGAGCATTCTTACTTCATATTCGTTACCCACTTTGGCATATACGACTGTAAAGTCTCGAAAGCTCTGCAACGCTTTACGTTCAACAGCCATAGCAACATCGTATGAGCCAATTTCAATGTCGGCACTAACAAATAAACCTTCAGATAACACAGAGTCTGGATTGTTAACTAACACACGAAATAGTTTCGCCTGATCATCTCTGACTTTTAGAACTCGACTATCAATGGTGCTGACTTGTTTTGCTTCAACACCATTTATCGTCAACGTGGTTTTGGCGCCGAGGCGTATAGTTGATAAATCTTTTGGAAAAACAGCTAGCTCAGCAATTAATGTTTTATCGTTGGTGATTTGTAGTAATGAACGACCTTTTGATTGCTCTCCAGAAGTCACATTAACCTTCGTTACTATGCCATTTTGGGCAGAAAGTACCTTGTAAGATTGCAGACTTTCATTACTTTCTACAGTAAATAGTAGTTGCCCCTTTGTGACAGAATCTCCCAGTTTTACATGTACTTTTTCAACAAGCCCATCAAAGCGAGCATACACGTTGCTAGTTGCATCAGCGGGCAAGGTTAACCTGCCATAGACTTCAACAGTTTCGTGAAATGTGGATGGTGCTACAAAGTCAGTGATAATTTCCATTGCCTGGGCAATATCGTCCGCAATTTTGGTACGACCTTCAAAATTGTCATATTGCCAATTATAGATTTGCCCCTGATATTTAGCGTAAAGTGAAACCAGAAATGAGTGAGGTTCATAAATAACCATGTCGCCACGAAGGTATTCTCCTTCCTGATAAAAGTTTATGTCATCTATGCCATCGCCCAACCGAGTTAATTTTACATTGAGCTCTACTTTTGATGGATCTATAGCTTTACCATCCATTGTTGCCCACACGCGAAATTCTGGTGGAACACCTGTTTCAAAAATGGCTAACTCTATAGCAAAATCACCTTTTCTCAGCATTCGACCACGATTAGGGCCTTTCTCTGGTTCAGATTCTTCTACTTTTTGCTCTGAAACGGCAAAGCTAGAGAAACTCGCACTTAAGCCAACAAAGCATAGCGTGCCTATTAGCGTTAATATTTTAAATGTTGATCTCATAGGTTATTTCTCGTTACTTGTTTTGTTAAAAGGAGCATTAGAGGCTTTATTGATGGCAACTAGGGAAGTACCCGTTAACCGCTCTATTTCAATATTGTTTAAATGCGCATTTTGATAAGCGCCTATCAAATCTGCTTGAGCATTTATTAATGCTTGTTGCGTATTCATCCACTCGGTATAGCTATACATACCCGCGTTGTATGCTTGCTCGGCTTCATTAAAGGCTTGTTCTAACAATGGAATGACTTTCTCAGTTACTGCGTGAATAACATGCTGGCTGTGTTTCATTTGCTCAATAAGTACATATAACTGCGTGTTGAGCTTATGAACAAGGGCTAGTGACTCTGCTTCTAGTTCATTTTGAGTGGCATGTAAGGCTCTTATTTTCCCTTCATTTTGATTGGTATCACCAAAGGGAATCGAAACCCCAGCTACTAAGCCGAAATCATCAGTTGTTTGATAACGACGCAAACCAGTTGAAAATTGCCATAAGGGTTTAGTCTCAATACGTGAAAGCTCAATTTCAGACTGAGCAATTCGTTTTTTGGTGGCGAAAAGGCTAACAGAAGGGGTCTGTTTAAGTTTATTAACTAAAGAATTAAAATCAGAACCAGTCGCTAACGATAAGTTTGGTAAAGATAATAATGACCCGATCACCTTACTCTTCTTATGCTGCTCACTTAGATTTACTGCTTGAACTTGTCCACCCCATTGAGCAAATAGCTGATATTTACTTGCATCAACTTCGTGAGTTAAATCTTCAACGTCCAATTCACGCTTAGCAACTTCAGCTTGAGCTTTTAATTTATCTACTCGGGATGACTTTCCCACTTTCACGCGACTATCTATGGCTTTTAATGAATTCTTCGCTTGTTTTAGGCTGAATTTTGCTAACATCAATCGTTCTTTATTAACGAGAACTTGAATAAAGTATCGTGCCGTTTGTGCCGCTAAATCCAATGTTTTAATTTCACGCTCTAAGGCAACAGTAGAGCCATACTGTTTAGCGGTTGCCATTTTGCGCTTCACTAATTCACCATCTAATAGCCAAGATATCGACAAGGTAGATTGTGCACTTTTAAAGCCACTATGTTCACCAGTACCTAAGGCATCTTCAATTGTAAAGCCGATTTGCGGTCTAGACTGAACTCCAGCTTGCTGAGCATAACCTGAGTAAACCTCTGCTTTAAGTGCAAATGATTTAAGTTCAGGATGCATACTGATGGTTCGTGAAATTGCTGATTCTAAATCAATGGTTTGCAAAGGACTTTGTTGAGCAAAAATAACAGTTGGCACTAGTGATATTAATATCAGCATGATGCTCTTATGTTTGAGGTTAATACTTGTAAAAAACCGACTGCCAATCGGCTTTTTGCAAGTGCGTATTTTAAAGTAGCGTTTCATTGTTAATACCTTAGCGTAAGACTTTAGATGAGTGTTTTAATGCGTAAATAGGGTTTCAATAACGTGATGTAAGCTATCTACAGACGTTGTTGAAATCAAAACTAAAAGGAGTATGACTATCAAAACACCTCCCTTGGGAAATGTTTTGAACTGTTTGTCATAGAGCAAATGTAGTACTCGTTGTTCAATAGAGTGGCGGCAAAAATGAACAAATACCTCACTGTTATATTGTGGGTGAATTGAATAGTTAGCTGCCAATTTCGTAAATTTTATTAAGGTGCTAGCGACATTGTTTGACTGTTGTTGGTTTTTGACAAAGAAAGAATCAGCGTCTTGTTCCATAGATAGAGACATCATGGATAGTAATAAATGCTTAATATTAGTTGCAAAATAAGCTGAGAAAAATGAAAAAAGCCATTTTTTCAGTGGATCATAATGGTGTACATGAGCTAGCTCATGCTGAAGGATGATTTCTATATCATCAGCGCCTAGTTGCTCAATAAGACCCGTAGAAATAAAGCACGAAGGATTAATCATCCCTCCAGTGAATGCTGTTGGTACAGGTGACTCAATGATAAATACTTGTTTACTCTTCTCTGTCCCAAATCTACGCAAAAGACTGATCTGCTGATGGTTATCATAAAGCACAATTATTTTTTTTGTAAAAATATATAGACTGAAACCAACGAAGATAAACAAACTAATACTATGCCAACTCAGGAAATAGAAAATATCTGAATGATGCCAATGCGCTAAGTCAGTCAGCCAAGTAGATGTCGAATTACCTTGAAATAATGGACTAAAAACAAGTGTGACACATACAGCAATAAACCAAGGAGTGAGCACAGATAACCATAAGAATGATTTACGTGTAGTGACAGCATAATCAGCTAATCGTCCCTTCAGAGACCAAAATACTGCTGAAACAAATATGTTAGCTACTATAAAGGCTAATACCCCTACAGCAAGCAAATTAAATGCTAATGCCCATTGGTCATAAATCATTATTCAGCATGCTTCTGTAGTTTTTGACGTTGCTGTTCAATCATTGCCTCTAACTTATCAAGCTGTTGTTCATCTAAATCTTCTGAAATAGAAGAGAAGGCAGCAATGACACTATTCTCATCTTTAGAAACAAAATCATGAGTAACATTTTTGATAAGTTGGCCTATTAATTCATGACGTTCAACTTTAGGGTAGTATTGATAAGCATGGCCGCTTTTCTCTCTGCCAAGCAAATCTTTTTTAAACAATCGCTCTAAAGTACTTTGTATTGTATTTAATGATCCACCTCTGTTTTTTTCAAAATAACTAAATACCTGTTTAGCATCAGCAGGTTGTATTTTCCA
>TARA_R110000765_G_scaffold112207_3_pt1 | contig 10955 bp, 2 predicted proteins | sample TARA_R110000765 | Tara Oceans TARA_R110000765 (sample SAMEA4398168) | marine metagenome | biome: Polar Biome; feature: [MES] marine water layer (ENVO:01000295) within the mesopelagic zone...; material: water (ENVO:00002006), including particulate matter (ENVO:01000060) such as...... | reverse complement strand
TGCAGCTTTTGATAATTTATATACATTACTAAGAGCTTTAGCTTTTTCTCCTACTGAAAGTATTTTACCTAGTCGTGCTGCGTTTTTAGCTGCTGAAAATGCAATACTTGTTGATCCAGTAGCAAAAGCTAACGCTACATCTGTTGCAACACTACCTAACATATACCCTACACCGTTAGCAACTTTATCTGCCCAAAAGTTTGCACTAAGAACTCTAGTGTTATCTAGTTCATCTTTAGTGTAGTAATTAGGAAGAGCTTCAGACATCCATTCATTTGTAGCATCAATTGCTCTACCAAAAGGGTTGTCATAAAAACTTCCCCCAGTTAACACGCTTCCAGTACCAACAATTAAGCCTACAGTATTTTCAGCTAGAGAACCTAAAGTAGTTACTCCCGCTTTAGTTAAACCTCTAGCCCATTTTGCTATAGTTCCTTGGTTTTGCGCTCTTTGCTCATTCCAATCTACACCAGGTAATCTTTTTACACCATAGTATCCATAAGATTTATAGTCTTTATAAGACATGTTATCCAACAAAGGAGTGTTACCTGTCTCAGCTTCTCCTAAAACATTACCCATAACACCAGACCGTACCCCACTATTAGTAATTGGGAGTCCAGAAGTTGGATCTATATTTACATTATTCTTAGCTGTAATAGGTAGCCCTGATGCTGGATCTATTTTATTTTGTAGTTCATCTACCATTATAATATTATACTACTTAAATCAGTTATGTTAAGGGTATTAGCTAACTCTCTTGATGTTACTTTTTTACTTATAAAATTATCTTCCGGTCTTTCAATTTGGAACCTAGTATCATCTAAACTATCACCTGCATAAATACTTATAGTTATATTGTGATTTAAATTATCTCCACCTGTATATGAAGTATTTAAACGATATGGATTTGTATTATTATATTGAGGATCTGCAACTACATGAGCAACATGTGAGTTTAATTTAAATGTAGGTTTTGAAGCAACTTGATCTAAATATGGTGAGTCAATTCTGCTTTTATCTATTAAAGCCATTTTACCATCTTCAAATGTAACAGCTATTTTTTCTGAATTTACTTGTCCACTTATTGGTTGTCTTACTAAACCTACGTCTACAATTTTTAACTTTTTACCGTTATCATCTGTAAACGAAGTTAAATCTCCTTCTACAAATTCATCACCAGCTAATACTTGTACTGGTGTTCCTTCTGGTAATGTTGGGAATGCTTCTTTAAAAGCATCTTCAAATTCTTTAAAATCAGCACTATCAGAAGTTTGTATCATTAAATTTGTAGGGTCTTTGTAGTAATATCTATTACCCTCAGTACCATCCTCATTTGTACGAGAAGTTTTAAATTCGTCTTCAATTTTATCTTTTTCATAATTAGTTAAATTTGCATACCAACCATTAGCATTAAATCTTTCTTCTTCTCCTGCAAATATTCCTGCCTGTCTTGCAGCGCCTGCAAGCCTGCTAAGGTCTAATTCATATTTAACAGCAGCCCTAACTTGTGCTTCTTTATTTTGTTTTAAAGCTTCTGGAGAAAGATTTTCAGTTTCTGCTCTATTTGCTAATTCATTCATTAGACCCATACTTGCAGTTAACCCACCTATAATTTCTTCTGGATTAGGGTTTCTTTCTATCATTATATTTCCAGGAGATTTAAAAGCAAGAGTGCCCATACTGGCTTTTCTGTCTTCTTCTACACGGGCTCTGCCTTCTTTTCTTATTTGCCTACCTTCTGTTAACGCACTTCTATAGCTAGCCATTTTCATACCCAGCCATTTTTTATCCCAATCTTCTTTAATATAGTTAGATGATGCTGGACGGTTACTATATACATTTTTAGCAAGGAATGCTGATTCAATTGGTTTAAGTATACCTGCTACTTCTCTTTGTCTAATGTATGATTGTTTTTCAGCATCAGTCATGTTAGCAAGAGTACTAATGTTCTGTTCCATTACAGACATCTCTCTTTGTATTTGTACAGTTTGCTGAGGAGTAATTCCTTCAGTAGTAAGTAATTGCTGACCTTTAGCTATCTCTTCTCTGTACATTTCAGAATCAGAGTTTACTGCATTATTAACGTCTTGCTCTTCTAGATTATATGTACGCAAAGTAGCTTTTTGACTTAATGCTGCTTTTACATCTGGTTGAGATATTACAGCATCATACACAGCTTTTACTCTTTCTTCTGATACACTGATAACATTACCTGATTCTGTTATTGCATACATACCATTAGGTCCTTGACCTACTTTTTGAATCATTTGGCCAGACTCTTCAGCTACAATACCTTTAATATTTTTTTCTAATAGTTCTTGAATGTTTACATCTTTTACTAAAGACATACCCCCAAAATAACTATTAGGGTCAATGTTACCTTCATCATCTACCTGTATACCTGTATAACCTTTTTTAGAGGCTGGTAAAGCTTGTTTATAGGTTTCTGCATCTATTTCTCCTGCTTTGTACTTACTAGAAATATCTTCTACATATGCTTGATATTTATTATAATTTTCTTCTAGTGGGGTATACTTTTTTTGAAATTCTCTGGCACTTTTAGCTACAGGCATAGATAGGTTTTCGTAATCACCTCTCCCAGCTAATTGCTCTAGTCTGCTTCTAGTGCTATCCATTAACTCTTTTTTCATTTGTTGATCTCCTTCAAAGTCTGCAACTTTTAATGTTGCTAGCTGCGCTTCTAAAGCATCAGCTACTTGAAAATTAGATGCAAATCTTTCACGAAGTTTATCCCCAATCTGTACAGATCTAGGGTCTACATACATACTTTGCGGTGTCTGAAATTGAATAGCCATTACTTTTTATTTTTTACGTCTGATTTTACCAGTTCTCTTTGTGTATTTTCTTTTTCCTCCAGCACGTTTTTTATCTTCTTTTAATTGATCTTTATTTGCTTCTGCATAATCAAGTACTCTTTGATCTAGTTCTTCTTGTGTAAGAGTAGGATCCCACATGTTTGCAGCTATTCTTTTTACAGATCTTGTATCATTAGGATCAATACCTGCTTTTTTAAGCATTCTTCTATATTTAGGTCTTTTACTTAAAGCTTCAGTATATTCTTGCCTAGTAAACTCACCTGCTATTTGATTAGCTCGTGCTTGCCTGTTAACAGCTTTATATTGTAATGCATCAGATGCAAATTGTCCCCCAATATTACCTAATGCACCATAAGCATTAATACGCTTTTCGTACTCTGCTTGATCACGTGCGTTTTGAGCTTGAGAGTTTCTAGCTTGAGCTTGTAAATCAGTAGCTACATTTCCACGAGAAATTTGAGCATTCATTTGCGTTTCTGCATTTTGAATTTGTCTATTTGCTAATGCTTCTTTACTTGCAATATCTAAAAATTGTTTTCTAGATGCTTCATTACCAGCTAATAAACTTGCTATACCTCCAGGACCAGACACATTATTTTGTATGTACCTATTAGTAGCTGTATTATTATTAAGATTTGCAGCTCTTTCTGCATTATAATTAACTCGTGCTAATTGTTCTCGTCCAACATTTCCTGGGGAAATTCTTTCAGGTTGATCATACTTAGTAGCTAATGCCATTGCTGGTCCAAGAGCCTGTGATGCTGCTCCTAAATAAGCTAATGGTGGTATGTCCCTTATTGGTGGAGGGGTTAAAGAAGGAGGAGTTTTTGGTGTTGTTGTTGGTGTTGTTGGTGTTTTTAGTTTTTTATCTGGAATATTTGTAGGTAGTTCTTGTGTTCTAATATCCATTTTCTCAAGAGGCACTTCTTCACTAGGAGCTCCAGTAAATAACGAGTGAAATGTACCAACCTTTCCGTCAGTTGCAAACTTTAAACTTATATCTAAAATTTGATCTTCAGGTAATAATTTACCATTTTTATAAATTTTCTTTTTTAAATTTGATGCATTAGGATGACCACTATTAGCAAATTCTACAATAGAATTATAAGCTTGTTCTGGATTGTCTTCAAAATATGATTTTACTTGAGGAACATAATCTTCGTTATAAATTTTTTGAAGGTCTTCTTTAGAATTAACTTCTTTATCTCCAACAATATTTTCTGCCCACTGACTTTTTAATACTTCTTTCCAATCTTCTCCTTTAATATTTCCAGAATAATCAATGTTAGATCCTTTTCCTTGGTTCTTAAAGTATTCACTAGCAAATTGAGTACCGCCTACATCTATTAACTCATCTCCATACCCTTCTCTATTAGCATCTTCATTAGGTGGTTGTTGGTTAGTAGGTGCACTTCCAGTACTTTGAGCAGGTGCAGCAGATCTATTTGTAGATGTAGTTTGAGTACTTTGATTGTTTCTTAAGTATTCTGGCATTAATGATTGCGAGTCATACGTTGGGCCACTAGTAGGTTGAGTAGGATATAACTCTTCTTGAATTGCTGTTTTTTGAAGATTATTAGAGGCTTCTATTCTTTGTTGTTTTAAAACCTCTTCTTGCCGTCTGATTTCATTTCCTCTTTCGTTTAAATTCGAATTATATTGATAATCTTGAGCACCTCCCGCAAAACCCATACTAACTTGAGCCATTTTTCTAGGTTTAACTCCCCCATATCTAGCAATATATTCTTGACCTCTAGCACCATACTGGTCAGTAGGTCCTACAGGAGTTTTACCAACTTGTTTAGCTTTTTCTTCTTGAAGTTTAGCTAATTGTTGTATTTCTTTTTGGCTCCCACCTTTCTTTAAAATGTTCTTATGTCTTTGTGCAAATGATACACCTCCTAATTTTAAATATTCAGAAAAAATGTAGTCATCTTTTCTACCATCTTTAAATTCTATTTTATCCATAGTTTCTCCATTTTCTACTTCAACTCCTTGTTTAGTAGCAGTACTTTTTTCTAATATAATTCCACTGTCAGAGCCGTTACCTGACTCAAAATGTTTGTTACCTTTAAATTCTACAGCTCCTCCTGCTAAAGGTATTACTTTCCCTCCAGGGACTTTTCTCCCTCCTTTTTTATATTGAGATACTTTACCCCCTTCACGCATAGATATATTAAAGTTTACAGGAGTATCTGCAGTACCACTATATGGACCCATAAAATATCTAGCAGCTTTATACTGCTGTTGTCCTGCATCTTCATTTTCATAATGCTTCATACCTAGATTATATCTTTCCAGTGCAGACATTTCTTCTAATTGCTCTCTTGAAAAATCAGTAACTTTATCCGCATCGCCTTTTGTTTTGTTAAAATTATAAAGATCTTTTATAGTATAACTGCCATCTTTTTCTATAATGTATTCAAATTGACCTAAAGAAGTACGTATGGAATTTTCAGGTTTATAAAAACCATCAGTACCTTCTTGTTTAAATACATTCCCATCAGGTGAATAATCCGATCCTCCAGGTTTACTGGTATCATAAGTAACAAAATTTCCTTTTCTTTTTCCGCTTGCTTTTTTTGCTTCAGCTATTTTTATAAGATTTATTATAGCTTCTTGTTCTTTACTACTAAACATATCTTTCCCCATTGGTGTCTCTATACCTAAAGTATTTTGAGCCATTGCTATAGCATTAGCAGGTACTCCTAGAGAACTAGCTACATATCTTGTTCCTGAAATAATACCGTCTCCTATACTTCCTAAGAATGTATTTCCTTTATCTTTTTTTCCTTGATTTTCTTGATTTTCTTTTTTTATTTTTTCTAGTTCTGCATATTCTGGTTGTTTACTTCGTAAATCTAGAGAAGCTTGGGCCATTTTTCTAGGCTTAGTAACAGGGCCTGCTGTTTGATACCTACGCATACCTCCAGCTCTAACCATTTGATTACTTCCTAAATATGAATTTTGTGATTGTTGGTTTACATTAAACCCAAGATCTCTTCCAGAAGTACCGTATGCTTGTCTAAAAAGATCTTTCTCGTTTATACCAGCTAGTAACTCTGCATTAGCAGTTTTAGCATCTAGTTTGTCTTTTTCTTTTATTGCTTTTTCTTTTGCTCCAATCATTTGAGCAGCACCAACTCCTAATCCTGCAAAACCTCCTATAATACTTCCGGCAACATTGCCAAATCCTGGGAGTATACTTCCTAATGCTGCACCGTATCCACCAAACTCTCCTGCTTTTTGCAGCAATCCTCCACTAACTTCTGCAGTATTATATTTAGTATCATCATCATCAGCCCCAAAAGTTTTTAAAGCCATACCCCCAAGATTAGCTGCTAAAGTTATTGGACTAACAAGTTTGCTACTAGACCCCATTTGTAAACCTTTTTTAGCTCCTTCTTTAACTACTTCTTTACCTACTTCTTTAACTGCTTCTTTACCCACTTCTTTAGCTGCTACTTTACCAACTTCTGTACTAGCTTTTTTAGCTAATATATCTGCACCCATTCCTGGAACAGTTTCTCCTACTAAAGATCCAGCAACTTGTTGCGCTGGGTCTATAAGCATTCCTTGAGTTAAACTACTTATAGGGGGAGTAGGCATAGCACTAGCAGCAGTACTAGCAGTACTAGCAGCATTAGCTGTAAGTCGGTCTTTAACAAGAGTAGCCGTTTCATCTCCTAACTGCAAACTTTGTGCTTGCATTTGTTGTTTATTCCTATCCCTTCTTTCTTGTATTAACTTTTCTTGCTCTTCTTTAGATAATTTTTGTTTTTCTTTTTCAGCTAGATTTTGATCTATAAGATCTTGTTTTGCTTGCTCAGGATCATCTGAAAGATTAGCTTGTACGTTAGTTGCTAAAGGTCCTTGAGACGCGATAGACGTAGGCAAAGCGTATTGAGCCCCTTGCGACGTTTGATATTTTTTACGCTTTAATTTTTTTTTACCTTTAATATATTTAGCTTTAGGTCTAGACATTATCTGAAAGATTTACGGTGCTTGGTGCCCGCAGCAAACAAATGTACTAAATTTTTCTCAGAGTTGTTACATATTAAACGAATTCCTAAATAATGGTCAACAAATCTTCTTTGATCATACCATTGTTTATTAGGGTCTATATAAGATGTGTTTACAATTCCTTCGTCAGTAAACATTGTTAATGCTTGAGTAGCTGCGTCAACTCCTGTAGTGAAGTTTTCTTGTACGTTAGCTACTCCGGTTACCAAATCATTATTGGTTAGTGTAGTTATTATTGCTTTATCTCTAAAGTCATTTATATACCAGAATTTATCTACTAATCTAATGTTAGATAAGTAGTTAATTTTGGCAGGTGTACCTGATATTTGTTTAGTATTATATACGTAGAAGCTAGTAAATCCAGGTGACATATGTTTAGTTACCTGTCCTGTAGCATTATTTTCATTGTTTGCTTGCACTTCTGTCCAATACTGTACTGTAGAAAATATTTTAGAAGCTCCTGGTAAAGTGTTATCAATAAACTCAAACTCAAAGTTATGTATAGTTCCAAAGAAATTTCCAGGATTATCTTCGTTGCTATGCTCCCATATCTGCCCAATAGAAACGTCTGTAGAATTTACAAGACTAAAGTATTCAGATGTGTTGTATGCATATAATCTAGGTATGTAACTATGCCTACTTCCCCATATTTTAGTTTCTGGGTAATATGAAAGAGTCCAACCACCATCTTTAAAATAAGCATTATCCTCAAATGAAAGAGGTTTAAATAAACTACCAGCTATAAAGAAAGAGTTATTTACTTCTATAATTCCCCCATTATTAAATAAATCTATAAAAATTTGAGTAGGTACTCTTTCTCGTTTTGTAAGAATTATTCTTTTATATTTAGGATCATATGCAGCAGTAAAACCAAATAAGTTTGTAGGAGCGTCTACGGCTGTTAAACTGTCTTGATCTAAATCTATTCCAAAGTCTTCTAATCTATATGGTATATTATCATTAAACCATTTTTCCATACCTAAAGCACTTAACTCTTCTATTTGAGAGGAGTACATAAATACTTTTCTTGCTTTTCTATTTACGTAAAAGTGTCCAAACCTAGTTGTTATGCTAGAAAACTGTGCATCAGTTCCTCCATACCCTTCTTTAGTTGGGATAAGTTCATCTGGATCTTGTGCAAATATATTCCCACTCCCAATAAATGCTTGTGTAGCACTTCCTATTTGTAAGTTTTCTTTACCTTTAGTTACAAATAATGACTTTTCTGTATGTATATATAAAATAGATCCTAGTGTAAAAATATCCCAAATGTCTCCTCTATTTTTTGGTACATCTTTAAACTCTAATGCTAAGTAGTTTCTGTACCTATCACTAATTACTCCTTCATCTACACTACTACGAATAGTTCTGTTTGGGAATGAAGTTATATCATCTAATTTTTTAGGTAATGGAATAGTTACTCTAATGTCTTGATTTAATGAATAGTTATTCATGTAGAGCATGTTCTCTATTTTAGTCCCATCATTTATAGGACTATTAAATAGTATAGAGTTAGCAGTACTCCCATCAAAGTATCTACCTTCATCTTCTGAAACACCCGCTTCTGTGTCTGCTGAATGTCTATACCCAATTAAATCTTCTGATTCACAAAAGAAATAGAATATAGTTGCAATAGGAGTATTGTTCCCAATTGACCATTTAGCAGAAGTAGCATCGTCAAGATTATTTGTTTCTAATAATAAGTCATTACTATCGCCTACAGGATAATTCCAAACTTGTGTATCCCCTGTAAATCCATTATTTAAATTAAAAGGAATATCATTTTGAGTTCCTTCACCTTTATAGTAATGTGCTCCGTAAGTAAGACTAGTAGTTCTAAATCCGTATCTAGTTATGTATGTATCTCCTCCTAAAATAACAGAAGATTCTGCTCCTGTATAATAATTTTTAGAATTAAGATTTCCTGTTTCTATATCTACCCCAGATAACTTTTCATAATACCCTGTCCAAACAAGTTGTTGTTCATCAAATGAATCATATACATTTTCTTTAATAGAACATAAATTTATTAAATATGCTGTAGGAAATCCTCCAGATCCAGAATTATTAGCTTCAACAGGGTAGGGAGAAGAAAATCCTCCAATAGTATCGCCATTAGCTATGTATTGATTTCCAGTACCATTATCAAGAGTGTAATTTGTGTTTCCAGTACCTATGTTTAAATACCCCCCTTTAGGATACCACCAAAATCTATTACCGTTAGTAGAATAACGGGATGGTGCATTTCCATAATATCCTAGCAGCATAGGTAATCCTGAAGATAAAGAAAATGCTGCACAAGATTCACCTGCAAAATTTAAAAGATATTTAGCTCCATGAAATGCCCCTACCTCAGTGTTTTCAAATATAGTATGCCCAGGAAGATATGTTCTACCTTTTGGTTGTATTGTATATAATGTTTGAATGTTATTTAATACGTTAACTTGCTCAATACCAGAAGTGTTTTGAAATTGAGGGCTATAGTTTAATGTATTAGGTTCATTGTAACTAGATGCAATAAATATAGATGTTACCCATGCTTTAATACCTGTAAAATCGGTAAGATTTCCATCGTCTTCTGTATCAAAATTTGGGTATAAATTATTTCCAATTTCAGTATTTGGTCCCCATTGAGTTCCTGCAAATATATTTGTAGTAGGACGTTCTTTACCTCCTGGTCCTCCTCCGTAAGTTCTAAACGTAAGTATTTTTTGAACATCTATATGTGATGCTCCGCTAAGACTATGTCTATTTTTTAATAAATGAAAGTCGTGGAATTTAAATACAGGGAATCCACGATATTTACCATCAAAAGTATCTAATACACTAGTTATTAAAGGATAAGCACTAATACCTGGGGGAATTCCTCCATACATAAGAAAAGCTCTATGGTACGGGCCAAACTTTGCATTAGAGCTTCTCATAGAAGTAACTACATTACCTTCAAAAGCAGATGGGGTTGGTATACTTTGCCCAATAATAGTTTTATCTTTTTGTCTTCTTTTTGCATAATAAACTTTATATCCTTGTACTTGTTTTAATATAAATTTTGGTATGTGAATATTACTAAGTTTTACCCCAAGTAATCTAATGTTTTCTTTTAACTCTAAATTTTGATTAGTGTTATCTTCTGTGGGACCGTAAAGATTAGGTTCAAATTGATTATTTGCATTAGAGTTAGCAGTATCCCAAGTTTCAATGCCTGGAACAAAACTATAGTCTTTATGTTTATTTGAAGGCATTTTATGATGCCTAACTTTTTTTCCTTTTATGTCTTCTCCTGTTGATATAGCTACCCCATTTGCATTTGTTTCAAATATTTCAAAGTCATCACTTGTAGGATAAACTTCATCATCATTTTCCCAAAAACTAGTAGAAACGTTTTCTCCACCTACTTCTTTTAATATAACCTGTGTATCTGTTATTTGGTGAAGTTTAGAATTTTTATATAAATCTTCAAACTCTCCCGTATGTAATCCTACATTAGTTTGAAAATCTGAAGGAGTATGGTCTTCAATTGCTTCATTTTCAAAATAACCTGTACTCCCAATTTCTTTAACTTGTCTCCCAGGAATGTGATAAGCATATGTTTCTGTACCATCTTTAAGAACAAATGATATGTAGAATGCATATACTTCAGAACGCCTGTAAGATTTTTTTTTGTATGAAAGATTTACATCTTTATATCCTTTTCTAGTAGAGCCTGAGAATTTATCTTTTTGTTCGTCTGATAGGTCTTCGTGGTCATTACCTTGTATAGGAGCATATATATTTTTTGTAGTATTTGTTAAATTAAAAAACGTACTAGTAATAGGGGAAACTAGATTTGAGTATCCTTTATTTATATTAAGTACGTCAAAATGTCTAGGATCAAATCTTTCTACTTCTTCAGTAATTGCATTTAAAGTAATTGCATTTGCAAATCTTTGATATCCTAAATCTCCTCTAGACTGTAAATTAGAAATATATAATCTGTTATCTAATTGTACAATTGTTTTTGCAGTTTCATATCTAACAGAGTCAATTACTACTTCACTTACAGAAGCTTGAGCAACTGTTTCTAATCCTGTATACGTAATAGATTGAGTTACAGAG
>TARA_R110000765_G_scaffold148581_1_pt1 | contig 10958 bp, 15 predicted proteins | sample TARA_R110000765 | Tara Oceans TARA_R110000765 (sample SAMEA4398168) | marine metagenome | biome: Polar Biome; feature: [MES] marine water layer (ENVO:01000295) within the mesopelagic zone...; material: water (ENVO:00002006), including particulate matter (ENVO:01000060) such... | reverse complement strand
AATAAGTCCACAACCATTAAATTTATGTGGTTTTATATTTACTATATTTAAATCTTCAATCTTATCATTAAATTTATCCATTTCTTCTTTAGTCATGGTATATCTTATACTCCACCAATTTTTTTCATCATTATTTATAAAAGGTTTATCTGTAAATTCAATATGTTCTAAGGGTTTCCAACTACTATCCCACATTTTATTAATACCAAATGTAGCTATATATTTAGGAGTTGAATCTTTTACTTGTTCATGTAACATATCTAATACAGTAAAAGTTTGTTTTGGCATTAAAGCATCAGATTCACCTTGTATTAATATATCAACTTGAGAATGATATTTTTCTAAAAACTCTCTTCTATAATCTGCTATTGTGTGAAGTTTGTCTATATAACGAATATTTCCAAAATTGATTGACCCAACAGTAGTTAGATTTCCTGCACATATTGACTTAATTTGTTTAATACATTTATTAAGTTGTTCCTCTGATATGCACTTTTCTAAGTCTTGATTTCCTAGTATTGTAAAATCAACTATAACTTGTCCTTTATATTGATCTAATGCATCCTTTAATGAATTAACATATTCTTCAATAATATTACATTCATACCATTGTACTAGACATCCTATTGCAAATTTAGTTTTCATAAGTTAAAATTTATAAATTACTAAAACATCATCCTTTCTTTTTTTCACATGTCTTAAATCTAAAATTTCACAGTTATGGTGTAAACTATCTTCAAAATATCTTCTAGAATAATCTATATCTTTAATATCTTCTATAATATAGATCCCATTTTTATTCATTTTATTTTTTAATAAATGGAAAGTTTGGATTTGTTCATGTAGATAATGACTACCATCATCTATTATAACATCAAAATTTTCATTTTTTATAATATTTAAAAAACTTAATTTAGTTGCGTCATGTATAATAACATTATAGTTAGGATCTAAATGCAACCCACCTGTACGGTTTTCAAGAATTTCCACACCTACCACATTAGAATCAATAAAATATTCATCCCAATTTTAAGTGAGCTACCTTCCCACATCCCAATTTCTAAAAAATTTGATGATTTTCTATAAGGTTCTAATAACTTTTCATAGTGTTCTATATAACTATGAGTAGTTCCTTTATCTCCTCCACCGGTGTCACCAATGACAGAGTATTTTTTATAAATTTCTTTAAGACTTTGCATAATTTTGTTTAATTTTATCCCAAGTTTGTTTCATTAAGGGAGTTCGATGAGATTTATCAAAACCATTAAAATGGAATATATGACCACAATCTATAAATTCCAAATTATTTAAAATTTCTTTTCTATTAAGATGGGTTAAATTGAATTTTTTATTAAGATATTTAACTTTATAATCTTTAGCTATATAATTTACAGGAGTTTGATCTGTTCCTTTACGTAAAGTATCTTGTAAATTAACTAAACTTTGATGATTGTTTTCCCAAAATTTAATAATCTCATTACAAAACTTTTTTGATGATTTATGTAAAACTATCATACCACAATTAAAATACTCAGTCCAATCAACACTAGTATTAAACATATGTTTATATCCCTTAATACTTTGGTTTACCCACCCTATATTATCATTATCAACACATACACCTATTTCATCTGTAATTTCATTAAATATATTAGGACTATCCCAATGGATCATAGTATCAACATCTATTAGAGCTACCTTTTCATAATCTAATCCACTATTCTCTAATATATCCCAAACATACCATCGTTGCCATGTAGGTTTAGTATATGTAGTATCTGCTATAGGTTCACTTAATATAATTAAATCTATATTATTTTTATTACACCAAGGTTTCCAAGTGTTAATACAATATTCTTCACAAGAATTATCTACTAATCCCTCCATTGAAGTTATTATTACAGCGTTTTTATTCATATTATTTTTTTATACATTGCAACCATGCAACTGATGAAAATTGTTTATAGTATTTAGATTTAATTATATTATATTCATTCATAACTAATTGTACATCTGAATCTTGTATTTCAAACCAATTCCAAATCTTATCTTTAACTTCCTCTTTGAAATTATTTTTATTGCTTGCGTAATCATGGGCCATTATATAACTACCTGGAGTTAAATATTTACCAAATATATTAAATTCTTTTACTTTATCACCCCCATCACATAGTAATAGGCATTTATTATTAAGTAATATATCTACAATTTCAGTTAAAGGAGTTACTCCTTGTATTCTACCTTCAACAGATCCTTCCTTCACGGCATGTTTATCTGGGTCAGATTCAAATACACTTTTATCGCGATAATCAAATGGTAATATTTCTAACGGCATTAATGCTTTTAAATCTGATATTCTATTTGCAAATGCCCCATTCCTAAATCCTGACCAATCGTAAGTACTAAACTTGAATTTATGTTTTAGACTCTGCTCATGTAAAAATAGAGCAAATCCACCATATGATGTACCTATCTCTATTACGTAATCAAATGATTCATTATCTAAAAATTTTGCAAACTCATTAAATACATTTGGATTTTGTTGTGCCAATGCTCCTTTATATGATGTACGACTTTGTCCTTTCCATTCTATTTTTCCCATTTTTCCTATTTTTATTTTATTATTATTTAAAATTTGTAATTTGTTGATAAGTGTCTAAATTGATGAAATTTTTCTGTTAAATTTTCATTCTGGAAGTAATCAAACATTCCTTTTTCAGCATTTCTACAGTATGTAGTTAAATCTAAATCACTTTTACCTTCTTTATAAGTTTGAGCTGAGTGGTGTATTAAAGGACATTTGTCTACAACACCTACTTTCCATCCTTCTTGATCACATATAATACCAGATAGCATATCTTGTCCCCAACCATAAATTAATTCATCAGGATATTGTTTTATTTTATTAATAAGATCTTTATGTAATAAAGGTGCTTGAAAGTCAACCCATTTTACATCTCTAGTAGTATCGCTATTCCAACAATGCATATATTTCCATTTACATTGATTGTCTACTTGAAGTATACAAGGGGATATTATTTTATAACCCCCATTAAACATCTCTTTTCTTAAAGTTTTTACAAAATTTGGTCCTTGTAGAATTAAATCATTATTTAATGATAATAAACTATCATATTTACCAGATTCTAGAAAAAACTGTAGGGCAATATTTAAAGCACCCCCAAAATAGGTATTTTGACCTGTTTCATGAGTAGTATATTTACTTTTACCTTCTTGTTTTGATCCATTATCTATTAATATTAAATCATAATCATCTCGTTCATATGGTTTAAGACTTTCCCATAATGAGTCAGTTATTTCTGGCATGTTATGGTTATATATTACTGCTAATGTTTTCATATTTTATTCTGTTTTCCAATATTCATAAATTCCTTTATCTAATTCATACTCTCCCCAAAAGAATCTTTTCCTCATAGGTTGAGATTGTGCCCAATGCCACATCTTTGTCAATCCTTCTTCTAAGTCAATTTTATGATCAAAATCTAGTAAATCTACAGATTTATCCCAAGTTGCCCAAGCATGTTTTGCTTCATGTCTTCCTTCTAAATATTTTGGTTTTAAATCAGTACCTGTTACTTTTATTAAAATTTCACATGCTTGATTTATAGTATATTCTTTAATTCCTCCTAAATTTATAATTTGATCTATACATTTATCCCTTTGTGAAGCATTCCAAAAAGGTATTATAGAATCATCAACATAACTAAATGCTCTTATTTGTTCTCCATCACCAAATATAGTAGGTTGCATGTTATTCATAATTTGATACATCCAAATACCTAATACATTTCTATATTTATCCCAAATATTTTGATTTTGGCCATAAAAATTATGGGGTCTAATTATGGTATATTTTAAACCATGCTGTTCATAAGCTATTTTTAGATCTTGCTCTACACCAAATTTAGCTACTCCATAAGGATCTATAGGTGATTGTTGTAAATCTTCATGGAATGGGGGAGGATATTTATTACCATAAACTGACATTGAACTTGCAAATATAAATCTATCTATATCATGTTTAATGGCACAAGTAATTAAATTAGTTGAAGAAATTAAATTATTTTCATAATTATATTTTCTAATAAAAGGACTTAATCCTTCAGCGGCGTAAGCTGCAAAATGATATACTATCTCTGGTTTGTGGGTTTTGAATAATTTATCTATTCTATTCAACTCTTTAAGATCAAATTTAAAAAACTCAACTCCTGGTGGGATATTTTCTACATAGCCACCACTTAAATCATCAACACCAACTACTTTATAATCTGTGTTTTTTATTATCCAATTAGCTAATCTACTTCCTAATAGACCTGCTACTCCAGTTATTAATACTTTTTTTCCCATTATTTTTATTTTAATATAACAAAATTATCTTATATATCCTAACAAGAGGTGTAATTATTATTTTCTAATCCAAAATTTAAGAATGGGTTTAAAGAATGAATACTACATTTATATTTTTCCATTAAATAATTTCTAACTTTTAAAGTTTCAACTTCTATTTCATTCATACGGTTACTGATACCTGTCCAGTTTTCAGATGATTGCCAATCTTTTTCCATATATCCTTCATAATATAAATTACCATTTAATCGACCACAATCATGACCACATAATATAACATTTTTAGCTCCCATATATGCTGCTATATGCATCATACTAGTTACTGTTGATTTACTAGAAATTATTTCATTATCTAATAGATTTTCTAACCCATAATCAAAACTATTTTTTTTAGAATTATGTTTAAAATAATAAGCATCACTATGATTTGTTATATTTTTTCCTTTACTATCATCACCTTTATAATATTCTGAGTAGATTAGAGGGATGTTAATTAATTCAAGTTGTTCAATACTTCTAGTATATCGTGGTGTTTCCATACAATCTTTCATAATTACATAGTCACATTTATAATGTTTATAAACTTGATTCACACCTAAAACTATTTTATTTTTAAAAAATTCTTGACTTATATAATCCATTGAAGAACCTGCAAGAATTATCCATATGTCTTGATTAGGATATTTATTTTTTAATTCTATTAAAGATTTACTCATATTATTTATTTATAGTTTTATCAGCATATTCATATAAATGTTTTAATCCTTCATCTATACTAATCTTTGGACTCCAACCTAAAGATTTTAATTTTGTATTATCACCTGTATTACCAAATTGATCACCATCTACACTTCCAATATTTTTTATTTCAAAATTATCTCTACCACTATATTCTATAAATTTATTAATTATATATTTAATATAGGTTTTTGTATTAGTACAAATATTATATATTTCTTTAGATGTTCTACTATCCATGCCTAAAATCAAAGCATCTATGTTATCATCTATATAAACTATATCTCTATATCTATTAAGTGGGCCTGTAACATTGATCTTATTTCCTTTAACTACTTGTTGTACAAATACAGCAGCTACTCCCTGTCTACCATTTGTTAAATTTTGCCCAGGCCCATATGTTGGGAATATTCTAAATATTGTATAATCTATCCCAAATTGTGAAAATTGTTTAATACAAGTCTCTCCATATAATTTGGATAAAGCATAATTAGATAAAGGATTTAATTCATCTGTTTCTTTTAAAAAATCACCCTCACCATAAACAGCCATTGTAGATGCATATATAATTTTTTTTATTTTTCTTTCTTTAGCGAATCTACAAACATTTAAAGTTCCTTTAGCATTCCAGTCTAAATCTAATTCAGGTTCTATAAGAGATCTATAACCATAAGATTGAGCTGCTATATGATATATTATATCTATAGGATCTGTAATTTTATTTAGTTCATCATATTTTGATATGTCATAGGAATACTTAGGGGATTTCGCTTTTAAATCACATATAATTACATTATGTCCTAAAGATTTTAGTCTTTTAACTAAATTTCTTCCTATAAAACCACTCCCCCCAGTTACTAATATATTTTTCATCTTATTTTTTTATATAAATGTTTAGCAAACTCAAAATCTAATGGAGTATCAATATCAATTGACTCTTCATCTGATACTATATAAAACATAGGATCTTTTCCTACTACATTTTTACGTTCCATCATTACATCACGTGATATAATACTAATTCCAAATGTTAATTTCATTACATCAGGTAGATCCTGACTATTCTGGACTTTATTAATATTATAATTTAAAGGTTTATTATCTAACCACAAATATTCTTTTACTAATGAAACTGTATTAGCACTATCATTTGATGACAACATAAATCTATTTATTAAATCATAATATGTTTTAGATTTAATAAAAGGTGCTGTACATGGTACATGCATTATTAAATCAGTTTGTGTTGTCTCTGCAATATTATGCCAATGTTCAGTATTAGTACATTTACTACTTGCAAAATAGTCTTCTCTTCTAAAATATGAAATATTATTTGTTTTTGCTATATCAATGGCTTCCTGTGAATCAGTATTAACTACAATTTCATCTATTAATGGAATTTGTTTTAATGATTCTATCTTTAATTCTAATAAATTTTTCCCTTTAAAAAATTCCTTAAAATTCTTATCTGGTATTCGTTGTGATCCTTTACGTATAGGAATCACAGCTGTTATCTTTTTTCTACTCATTATATTTCTTTCATTATTTGTTTCCAAGAATTAAACTTTAACCCCTTATCATCTATATACATTAAGGCATTTGGTTTATTAATAACAACATCAGTAATATAATGTTCCATATCCCATTTTTTAAGCCATTCCCAGATTAGTTCAGTACCTGTTTTGCCCTTTATTAATGGTCTTTGTGGATTTGATTTACAACTATATATCACTAACTTATAGGATTTTGATAAGACACTCAAAGCATCTTTAGTTCCAGATATTGGATTACCATAAATTGTCCCATCATAAAATCCTTTAATATCATTATGAATAACTCCATCAAAATCTAAAGCAATAGTTTTTTCTGATATAGTCACATGTTTAATAAAATCTTCTTTGTTCATATTATAATCTATTCATTAATTGTACTGATCTACTTTCATATTTTTCACTAATTTTTATATGGTAATTAGATTTATATTGTAACCATTCTGATTCAAACATTAGTGAAGATTTAATTATTTCTTCTATATTTTTAGCATTTTTATTATTTAATTTTATAATAACATTTCTAGTTTCAATAAATTGTAATAAATTTTTATCATACATTGATTTTATAAATGTACTACTATTAGGTGATATATTTCCTCCCATTAAAGTATTTAATCCATACTCAGTACATTGTGTTAATATATCTTGTACTATTAAATTTATATCATTATCATCTACTTGGTTTTTATCTCTACCATATGATTTTACTAAATCTGATCTTCCTATAACAATACCTGATAGTAATTTACTTGATGGAGACTTTAGTATATTTGGCAAGTTCTTATATGCGGTTTTACTCTCTATATTAATGTAATACTTTATGTCTTTGATATCAATAGTAGACTCAATAAATTTCTGCATTGCAAATTCAGATTCAACCATTGGTGCTACAATTCCATTAACACCAATTGTATTACAAAAATTAATATCTGTTTTTGCTTCACATCCTCCTATTTTAACACTTAATTTTAAGTTACATGCTTCAGTTATCCTACGCATTGTCAAAATATCATTATGTAATGCCCCTTCATCTTCTGTAGATTGTTTAATGCCTATAACATTAAATTCTTTATTAAGATATTTTAATTTTTCTATTAGATGTTTCATGATTTATATGTAAAGCTCTTATTAGAATTCATTCCTAATTTATCCCATGAGTCCCAATTCTTATGGACTGCTATGTTTGTACGCCAATTATCTCCTTGAATACCCTCTACCGTATTTGACGTCAATATTTTTTTTTGTAATTTTCTTATTGGATGGTTGATATTTCCATTAACTTGAGTTAAAAGTCTTGTTAAATGATTATAGGCATATCCATGACCATCCCATAATGCTTCTACAGGTGATTTTTGTGACATTTCTAAAATATAAGGATACCATATTAAAAATTTTCTAATGTTTTCTGGGTCTCTTTTATTTGATTTATCTAAATCTATATCTTTAAAAAGTTTATGTACACTACCTTTTATAATATCTGGATTTCCCCCCATATTTAATTTTCCTGGATATGATGATGAAGCACCATTTAATCCGTGTAATGTATATACTAAATATTGTTCTTCTTGCAAGAATTTTGTTAATAGATTTTTAAACATTTCTATATCAATAAAATTCCAATCATCTTCAAGCCACATAGTACAATACTGATCATCTTGAAATTTATTTTCTTCTGCATCTTTAAGAACATTCAATGTTAAATGTCGAAATGCTAAATAAAAGCAGGGTTCATGTGATGTATTTAAATTTAATTTTACTTTAGATAGTGACTTAGCTATATTTTTGAAATTCAACTCTGTTTCTGAATAATCTTCCCACTTGTATTTGGTATCTTTAATCACATCAATGTTAACAAACCAACGTATTTCTGAAAAATGGCTACAATTATCTAATTCTTCCATCATTGTTTTAATACATTTATTATGTAATTTGCTTCTAGGAATTGATGGTGTTTGTACGTATAAGATCATATTATATATTCTTTTGAGTCTGGTCCATGGTTAAACAATAAATCTAAAATAGTCATGTAAGATATAAATTCACCATGTTGTTGTTTATATTCTAATTGAGTATAATTTTGCCAAATTAATTTAATATTATTCTTCTTAAAAAGATTTTCTTCAATATATCGTTTTGATCCCTCTCCTGATCCTGATATATATGTTGTTGCATTTAATTCTTTAAGTATATGTAATATCTTTTCCATACCTTGTTTTTCTGTTTTGATATCTGATGACATTATTATATTAGTATCACTATTTAAACTCTTAAGAATATATTTTATTAAATCTAAATTTAACTCTATTAATTTAGTATGTTCCTTAAGATAAATATCTTTCAATTTAGGATAATACTCTGTAAAATAATCTGATTTTTTGTAGAATGATTCTAATAATGACAAATGTTGTTCAATCCACCCATTGTTATTTATCTCAATCTTATTCCATGGTCTTAATTGACTTTTCCCTTTAACTGGTACTGTTAGCCATTTCTTCCCATTATTTGTTTTAATTTGATTGCGATTCGCATAATCTTTACCTCTAGGAAATTGTACATCATCAAATACCACATATACATTACTTGATAAGATCTTATTGAAAAATCCTACCCATGGAATATAATTTGGTTGATGAATTGATACTATCATAATATACTTAATATATAAAAATTATTGCGAATAACCTAATTCTTTATGCCATTTATATGTCAAACTTAAACCAGTTTGTATATCAAATTTAGGTAAATAATTTAATTCTCTTTCCATTCTAGATACATCACATACTGCAGACCACTCTACTTGTTTTTTATAATCATGTTCAAGTGTTAAGTCTTTTTCAGATATATTAATTATTGTATCAGCTATTTCTTTAATAGATGTGCCCTTACCGGTGGCTATATTAAAAATTCCATTAGCTTTTTGTATTGATGCATTAATACAAGCATTTAAACAATCATCTATATACATATAATCTCTAAAAGTTAATCCATCTGCTACAACATATGGGTTCTTATCTTTTAATACAGTATTGATAATATTAGGGACAGCTCTATATTGGTTTATATTTTTTGGACCCGGCCCATATATACTACCAATCCTTAGTATTGATATTGGAAAATTACATTTAATATTTTTAAGATATATCTCTGTTATTAACTTTGTATACCCATATATGTTCTGTGGCATTGGTTCTGTTAATTCTGTTATAGGTAATTGTTTAGGTGTTCCATATACTGCGACAGATGAACCAAATGAAAAATGTTCTATATTGTTAGGTAAACAGTTAATTAACTTGATAGTATTTATGCAACAATTTTGGAATTGATCTAACAAATCATTTTCATAATCTGTACTATCACTTATAATGTCTGCAAAATGTATAACATGTGTTATATCTGCTATCCATACCTTTAAATGTAAAGGTTCAATATCTGATAAGTCTATATCTAGATATGATACTCCTTCTTTTGGGGTATAATTTTTACTACGACTAATACCTTTATGAGAAATTCCTCTCTCAACTAATAATTCACTCAACCTATTACCTAATTGGCCTGCTATGCCTGTTATTAATATTTTCATCGGCACATCTTTAATACATTAAATGCTTCTGCATATTTAAAACTACACTGTGTTCCTCTATATTTAGCTAATGTAATTACATTATCAATTATATCATAACCATGGGATGTGAATTTCTCTATCTGGCTCTTATGTTCTTTACAACCTTTTAATTTAGTTCCCATAGTATTGGTAATATCTACATAATAGGTTGCAACAGGATATGTTGTTGTAATTCTTGGTAAAGGTACTTGTTCATAACATAATACATTATTTACTAATCTAGCTGCTGCCATTGTTGCATTGAGAGTATTGATATGATCTTGATGAGTATCACCTGCCCAATGGGTATATATCCAATCAATGGATTTCTCTTTTATAATATTTTCTATGAATTTAACTGAATCAGAATTGAATTGGATCTGTGTATCTTTGAATGGTGCTAGTATTAATTCAGCTCCTAATATTTTAGCTGCACTAGTTGCTTCTTGTTTACTTACATTAGAGTTTCTTGTTATAGCTCCAGTATGTGCATCTATTACATCACTATAGGACATTACTAATAAGGTAACTTTATCTCCATCATCTATATGTCTTTGTAATGTCCCATAACACCCAAACTCAATATCATCAGGGTGTGCACCTATAGCTAATACATTTTTCATTTATAGAGTATTTTCCTTTTTATTAATGTTTTCTACTATTTTAAGATAATGATCTCTTATAGCTCTTCCAAGCTC
>TARA_R110000765_G_scaffold68102_3_pt1 | contig 10960 bp, 10 predicted proteins | sample TARA_R110000765 | Tara Oceans TARA_R110000765 (sample SAMEA4398168) | marine metagenome | biome: Polar Biome; feature: [MES] marine water layer (ENVO:01000295) within the mesopelagic zone...; material: water (ENVO:00002006), including particulate matter (ENVO:01000060) such as...... | reverse complement strand
GTATTTTAATTTTAAAACATAGAGTTTATGTATGATTTTGGTTTGGTGGGTCTTGGAGTAATGGGACGTAATTTTATCTTAAATGTAGCGGATAATGGATTTTCTGCTTATGGATATGATTTGGATGAAGAAAAAGTAAATTCTTTGAAGACTGAGGGTGGAGATTTAAAAAAGGTTGATGCGTCAACAAACATCAAAACCTTCGTGAAAAATTTAAATCAACCACGCAAAATTATGTTACTGGTACCAGCAGGTAAAATCGTTGACTCAGTAATTGAATCACTACTACCACATATTGACAAAGGAGATATAATTATTGATGGTGGAAATTCATTTTTTACTGATACTAATCGAAGAGAAGGCGAATTACAGAATAGAGCTATTAACTTTTTTGGCGCTGGAGTTTCAGGCGGTGCAAAAGGCGCTCGTAGAGGGCCTAGTATTATGCCGGGCGGTTCAAAATCTGCATATGAACATATTAAACCAATTTTTGAAGCCGTTGCCGCCAAATATGAAGGAGAACCATGTGTTGCTTATTTAGGTCCTAAATCTGCAGGTAACTACGTAAAAATGGTTCATAATGGTATTGAGTACGGTTTAATGCAATTAACATCTGAAATATATGATATTCTTAAAAAAGGAGGTGACTATAACAATGACGATTTACATACCACTTTTGCAAAATGGAATTCAGGAAGATTGAAATCATTTTTAGTTGAAATAACTTCTCAAATTTTTGAGCAAGAAGATGACTTGACTAATGGTCGTTTGGTGGATCAAATACTTGACAAAGCAAAACAGAAAGGTACTGGAAAATGGACTAGTCAAAATGCAATGGATTTAGGTATCCCTGTACCTTCAATAGATGTTGCCGTTAGTATGCGTGAAATTTCTGCGTTAAAGGAAGAAAGAATAAAAGCAGATGCCCTTTACGATAGACCTGAGGTTCCACATATGGATAAGTCTAAATTAGAAGAACTTTCTGAAAAGGCATTGTATTTCTCTTTTATTATTACCTACGCACAAGGGCTGCACCTATTAACAGATGCTTCTAAAGAATATGGTTATAATTTAGATATTTCAGTAATTGCCAAAATATGGCGCGCTGGTTGCATTATTCGTGCTGGCTTATTGGCCGATATTACAGAAGCATTTAAAGTTGAACCAACATTACCAAATCTATTACTTTCACCAAACTTTGTTAGTAAAGTAAAAGAATCGGTCGGTGCCGCTAGGGAGTTAGTTGCTTTTGGAGCACAAAACGGAATTCCGCTTCCTGGATTATCAAATTCACTTACCTATTTTGATGCTTACACATCAAGTAAATTACCCCTAAATCTAATTCAAGCACAACGAGATTATTTTGGCTCACATACCTATGAGCGTTTAGATAGAGAAGGAATTTTTCATACGGAATGGGAAGCATAAAAATTAAACTTTGAAAAAATTAACAATTGTAGTACTTAGCGTTTATTTATCGGTGGCATCTTTATCATTTTTGGGTTCTTGTAAGGACTTGAAGAATGAAGAAATACCTGTTGAAATACTTGACGAGCATATGCTTGACAGGCGAGTAAATGCCTCTACAGTAGATTCACTCATAAGGCAGGTTTACGTACCTATTTATTCTGATATTTATAATCAGACCAGAGATACTAGAACAATGCTAACAGCAACATTGAGTATTCGTAATACGAGTATGCGTGATAGCCTTTTTGTTAGTACAATTGATTATTATAATACCCAAGGCGATTTAGTGAGAAGTTATATTGATTCTCCTATTTATCTTAAACCAATGGAGACTATTGATTATGTGATAGAACAACAAGATAACTCTGGTGGTAGTGGTGCCAATTTTTTAATTGATTGGTATTCTAAAAAGCAATTAAATCCATTATTTCAAGCGGTAATGGTAGGTGGTTTAGGGGCACAAGCGTTTTCTTTTACAACAGAAGGAATTGAGGTAGAACGGTAATAATTGAACTACCACAAATTTTGTAGCATCATATTTACCCATCTCAAATGAATTATAATAATAAATATTTCAAACCAGTTCAAACTTCTATTAACGGAGAAACAACTGATGAAACTATTTTTCATTACAAACAATCTGGCTCTATAGTAACGGCTAATTACCAAGGAGGTGAAATTCTTAAAGGGCATCTATTAGGCATAGTAGATGCTGGAGGCCAAATTAATATGCGCTACCATCAAGTCAATTCTAAAGGGGAGCTGATGACTGGCACATGCCTATCTACACCAGAAGTACTTTCTAATGGAAAAATTAGACTTCACGAAGAATGGCAATGGACCTCAGGAGATTGTTCAAAAGGAAAGTCTATTGTGGAAGAGATTTAATACATCAATTTAAATTATGAAAATCTTAAAAGACAAAGTAGTATTAGTTACAGGTGGAGCCTCTGGTATTGGTGAAATTATGTGCCGATTGCTTTTAGAACGCGGTGCTAATATTATAATTTGGGATATCAATATTGATAATTTAGAAAAGGTAAGATTAAAATATTCTTCATTAGGAAGACTTACAATCATGAATGTTGATGTTTCTAGTATTTCTCAAATTAAACAGTCTGCCAAAGAAGTAATTAATGATTTTGGTGGCATAGACTTATTAATTAACAATGCAGGTATAATCGTTGGCAACTATTTTCATGAACATTCAGAAGCTGATATTACGAATACCCTGAGTATAAATGCAAATGCTCCAATTTATATTACACACGCTTTTATAGAAAATATGTTATTGAAAAACTCTGGACATATCTGCAATATTGCTTCATCTGGTGGGTTACTATCTAACCCAAAAATGTCGGTTTATGTGGCTAGCAAATGGTCATTAATAGGTTTTTCTGATAGTTTACGCCTAGAAATGGAACAGTTAAAGAAAAATATCAACGTTACTACAATAATGCCCTACTATATAAATACTGGTATGTTTGATGGCGTAAAGTCTAAAATTCCTATTCTCGACCCAGAAGCAACTGCCATAACTATTATAAAGGCAATTGTGAAAAACAAAAAAATGGTTTCTATACCTGGTTATATTTATAGGGTTACTCGATTTTCGCAAGCCATATTACCTTTTTCAATTTTTGACTGGTTTACAGGAAATGTCTTAGGTGTTTACAAAACGATGGAGCAATTTAAGGGCAGAAAAGGGTAAAATTCTATCTTGAGATAAAATTATAACTTAACTATAAACGCGTTAAAAATATTTTAAGCTTATCCCAAACAAATAAAATAGATTATGCCCAATTATAAATATTCGATTTACGTAATTGAATTATCTAAAAAGGTGTATTCAGAAAATAGAAAGTTTAGGGAAGCCAATCCTCAATTTAATGGCGTTTTAGAGTGTCTTTACGTTGGTATGACGAGTAAAGAACCTAAAGAACGTTTTGAGCAACATAAAAAAGGTTCGCTTAGCAAAAAAGGACATAATCTATCTTCCTCAATTGTGCATAAATATGGCTTATACCTTCGTGGTAGTCTATACAATCATATCGGACCTATATCGACGAAAGCCGAGGCTTTAAAAATGGAAGAGCAATTAGCTATTGAACTTAGAAGAAAAAGGTATGCTGTTTGGTTTAATTAATATGTAGAATTATACTTAAACCAAATAATAATCTTTCATTACTATTTTCAAATTTTTTCTATTTCGGAATTGGTGTAACCGCGTCAAGTAGCTCATCTCCTATACCATAGTATTTAAGTGCAATGCCAAATGCTACTACAGATAAAATGACACCTACAAGAAAAATAGTATATGTCCAACGTAATAAGGTATATTTATGTTGAAGCACCTTGCCTAAATAATATAAATCCATTGTCAATGAATCATAAATTGACTCTTTATTTTTTATAATGTTCTTTAACTTGGATTTGAAATCATTTAATTCCATGGTGTGAAAATTTCCAAAAAATAAAAAATTAGTATCCTTCTTCTTTATTTCTTATTCAACTAAATCTGTATTATCTACTTTAGGTCGAGTAGCCAACACCGACATAATCATTGACGCTATACTAAATAGTATAAATATCACTGTTGGATAAATAAGATAGGAATTAGTGGGAGTGTCTAGTTTTGGTAATAAATTAGATAATAATAGGGAAATAATGATAGCATTAACTGATAATAGTATATTGGCTTTAGTGTCAGCAATATCACTAAGTTTAATGTGATTTCTTAATTCTATTCGATATAAAGATTGTATTGCCCTTTGTGGGCTATTATCTTTAAGCTTTGCCTTTAAAACCTCCTTTTTTTTGGTTTTTACAGCTTTCTGTATTGAAGAGATTAAAGAAAGCACATTATCCTACTTTTTCTTTTGCCATTTCTCCTTAGCATAATTTGTATAAAACTTATGCTCAATCCTTAATTTTTCTATGAAATTTAATCGCCAAGACTCCAAATCAGGAATATTTACGTCAAAATTTTCCGATTCAAGTCGTAACAAACCTAATAATTCCTCAAAATCTCCATACGCATAAAACGATGTTCTAACATCCTTCAGTATTGCTTCCTCCTCATTTTCAGGTTTTTTAGTATTCCAGGCGCTTTCAATAAGACCTGCAACTGCTTTAATATCTGAAGAATCAACATTTTCTTTCAAAAGAAAAGTATTCGCCAATTCTACACTTTGGGCTATATGGTCTTCATAATTAACCGCGAAACCTGCATTAAGAAAATATGAGGCTAATAGAACCCGATTTTTATCCACATTTGATGTAGTATTTTTAGCAAGAATTTTATTTGCCTTTTTCACCTGTTTTATAGTGTATCCCTGACTGTGAAAAAGGAAATTTTTATTGAGTTGTTCTGATAGTAATTGTTTAATATATTTTTCTGCCTTATTTACGATGGAAGTATTCATGAGATTGAGATTTATTACAGCATTAATTATTTTAAATTATATTTAAGGGTATAACTAACGAACCAAAAAAATTACTGCTTGCTTTCAATACAATTAAAACAAGCTAACTGTTCTTTAGTTAAATTTAAATCCTCTGAACCATTTAGTGGTTCCTTTAGATTTTCACTTTCAGCTATAACTTTTTTAAATTGAATTGCATATTCAAGTAAATTATTTCTTCTTTCAATTATCTTATTAATTAGTTCGCTGCCATCCAAATCAGTTATTTGTTTAGGCCAAACCGAAAATGAAGACGAAATGGCCTTGTCTGTGAGCAAATGTTGTAATTGAATAGCCTCTTCTTTAAAAATCGATTCAGGAATATCCCTCATAAAATAAATATCAAATGACGAACCTAAGCCTTCTAAAAACTCAATTTCCTTTTCAAAAGATTGTACTTCTGGTAGGAAAATTTCATTAGATATAATAGTCGGTAATACACCTTCTAAATGGAAAAATGCATTGTCGCGATCACAGGGCAATGGTATAGCCGCGATAGAATCTCCTAAATTTTCAATAGCCCAGCCCCATTGTTTTGAATGACGGTCCCAATCACCTATCATTAAATCGAACAATCGAGCTCTCACTAAAGAACGAGCATCAATAGAAACTTTATTAGAATTTCTTAATTTTAACTTTTGTAAATCTTCTGTATCAATTATTGAGTCAATATTTTTTTGTCCTAACCAATGTGCATTTCCTTCTGTTTCATATTCCAATAAAAATAACCTATTACCAAATTTTTCATTATAACCTTTAAGCTTTTGTTGCTTAGGAAGAAATACTAATCTTGGCCGTGTATTTAAAATATTGGCTTTGTTAGAAAGTTGTGCGACAACTAATGCCGCATATGGATGTTGTGCAGAAATTCCATCAACAACTATATTCTCTATGCCTAAGGTTTCAGCAAACTTTGGTATTAATGGTGAAGGATCTTTGGTAACACTTCTTAATGTCACCAATGTGCCATCATTTGCCACTAATTTTAGAGAATGTGTTTGATGTCCTCCACCCTCATCCACTATTTGCACATTACCCATTAAGGTATCTAAAAACAGAATTGGCACCATTACTGGTGTTGACCATGCATTTCTGTATTGTTCACCTTGAATTAACTTTTTAATCCCATTCGCCTCATATAGCGTACTAGCGGCAACCTTAACAGAATCAAAATCTTTAAAATTAATTGAGTTCAAATCTGACATACCCAATATTTCACAAGTTTGAAAAGTTTTATTCGTTGTTGAGACTGACCAATAAGTTAGTCCAACAAATAGCACCAACATAATTACCAAGAAAACCAAAAATTTTTTCAACACTTTCTAATTTGATTTATATACTCACAACATTAATTATTTTTCAAATAGAACTTTTCTCTAAAAAAATTAAATTTTAGCTTAAAACCTTAAAATTTAGGTAGATTTTCTTGTGATAAAATGATTAAATTTAAGAGTCAAGTTTTGAGTTAAACTAAAAAATCTTCTATGAACGGATTAATAATGGATTACCCACTGACCACCACTACTATTTTAAAGTACGCCAAAAGTGCTTTTCCTCACAAGAAGTTGATCTCATACCTTCCCAATGGAAAACGTCATGAATATACTTACGATGAACTTGAAAAACGTTCGTGTCAATTAGCAAATGCACTTAAAAACAAACTTGGTATTACTAAAGGTGATATGGTAGGTACCTTTGCTTGGAATCATTATCAACATGTTGAGCTATACTATGGTATACCAGGTATCGGAGCCGTATGCCACACAATTAATATTCGGTTGTCTTCCCAACAAACCGAATTCATTATTAATCACTCTGAAGACAAAGTAATTTTTGTAGATGCAACTTTAGTTCCTTTACTAGAAAAAATAGCCCCCAAATTAGAAACTGTAGAGAATTATATAATTATTAATGCTCCAGAAAATTTTAGCACTACGCTCATAAACACGCTTTACTATGAAGATTTAATTGAGAAACAATTAGACACCATAGAATGGCCCATTCTTAATGAAAATGATGCTTGTGGCATGTGTTACACCAGTGGCACCACAGGTATGCCTAAAGGTGTGCTTTATTCGCATAGGTCTACATATTTGCATGCGATGACCATATTATCACCAAATGCAGGTAATTATAGTAATGACGATGTAATTCTTTTGATAGTCCCGCAATTTCATGTTATGGCATGGGGTTTTCCATACATGTGTCTATTAACAGGTTCAGACATGGTAATGCCATCTTTACATCTACAACCTGAGGCGATTATAAGAATATTAGAAAGTGAAAAAATAACCAAAGCCAACGGTGTGCCTTCCATTTGGATGGGTGTTTACGAGGAAATGAAAAAAAATCCTCCAAAAGAAAAATTAGCGCTAGAAGAATACTTAGTAGGAGGCTCTGCATTGTCGGCTAGTTTAATTGAGAATTTTGAAAATGATTTTGGTATAAAAGGTGTTCAAGCATGGGGAATGACTGAAACATCACCGCTTGGTACAGCTAGTAGGTTACAAAAGAGACACAACTCATTATCTAAAAAAGAGCAAATTAAAATACGGGCAAAACAAGGCATTGAATTTCCAGGTATCGAAATGCGTATTGTCGGGGACAATGGTAAGATTGCTCCTCGTGATGGTAAAACTATGGGGGAGTTACAGGTGAAGGGTGCTTGGGTCATAAAATCATACTTTAAAACCAATAACAGAGATAATTTTACAGATGATGGTTGGTTTAGAACAGGAGATGTAAGCACTATTGATGCCGATGGATACATGGAAATTACGGATCGGACCAAAGATTTAATTAAAAGTGGTGGCGAATGGATTTCGAGTGTTGCATTAGAGTCAGCATTAATGGCACACCTTAAAATCAAGGAAGCAGCGGTAATAGCCATACCAGATAAAAAATGGTCTGAACGACCATTGGCAGCTATTGTTTTGGCGGATATTTCTAAACCTATTTCTGATATTGAACTAAAAGAATTTTTATCATCTGATTTTGCCAACTATCAAATTCCTGATAATTATGTGACCATAGATCAAGTGCCAAAAACCAGTGTTGGAAAATTTGATAAGAAAGAAATAAGAAGACTATATGCAGAAGGAAAACTTAATTAAATTCAAAATTTTCCCTCTATATATAGTTTTAGTCTAATAATAAGACCTATTTACTTAAGTACATTTTACGTCTTGCATAAAGGTTATAAAATTCATCATCCTTTAAACTATCTATAAAGAGAATACTTTCTCCTGTACTTTTCATTTCTGGACCTAAATTCTTGTTTACATTAGGAAACTTATTAAAGGAGAAGACTGGCTGCTTTATAGCAAAACCTTCAAGTTGAGGATTAAATTTGAAATCTTTAACCTTCTTTTCACCTAACATAACCTTCGTTGCATAATTTACATATGGCTCCTTATATGCTTTTGCAATAAAAGGTACAGTACGTGATGCTCTTGGGTTTGCTTCAATTATGTAAACCACTTCATCTTTTATCGCAAATTGAATATTGATAAGACCCACAGTATTTAAGGCCAAGGCAATTTTCTTCGTATGATCTTTAATTTGCTGCATTACCAATTCTCCAAGGTTAAATGGTGGCAAAGTGGCATTAGAGTCACCTGAGTGAATACCACATGGCTCAATATGTTCCATAATACCAATAATATATACATCTTCACCGTCACAAATAGCATCAGCTTCGGCTTCTATAGCCCCATCAAGGTAATGATCAAGTAAAAGTTTATTATTAGGAATTTTACGAAGCAGATCCACTACATGTTCCTCAAGCTCTTGTTTATTGATGACAATCTTCATTCCCTGGCCACCTAGTACATAAGATGGTCTAACCAATAATGGGAAGTCTAGCCTATCTGAAAGCGCCAAGGCTTCGTCAGCCGTTTCAGCAACACCAAATTCAGGGAATGGAATGTCATTATCTTGCAAAAGCTTTGAAAAACTACCTCTATCTTCTGCCAAATCTAAAGACTCGAAACTAGTTCCTATTATTTTTATTCCATATTTAGATAACTTCTCAGCTAACTTAAGAGCAGTTTGACCACCAAGCTGAACGATTACACCTTCTGGTTTTTCGTGTCGAATTATATCATAAATATGCTCCCAAAATACTGGTTCGAAATATAATTTATCTGCAGTATCAAAATCGGTGGATACCGTTTCTGGATTACAATTAATCATAATTGTTTCATAACCACATTCTGCAGCAGCCAGAACACCATGAACACAACAATAGTCAAATTCTATACCTTGACCTATTCGGTTTGGTCCTGATCCTAACACTACAATTTTTTTCTTGTCGGTAACGATACTATCATTTTCAACATATCGTGTACCATCTGGTTTCTCAATTTCTGCTTCAAATGTTGAGTAGTAATAAGGTGTCATCGCTTTGAACTCAGCAGCACATGTATCTACTAATTTATAAACCCTATTTATATTTAACTCCGTACGCTTATTATAAACTTCACTTTCATAACAATCCAACATATGGGCTATTTGCCTATCGGCAAATCCTTTTTGCTTTGCTTCAAGTAACAAATCTTTGGAAAGTGTAGCTATCGTATATTTCGAAATTTCCTTCTCTAAGAAATGTAATTCCTCATATTGCTTAAGAAACCACATGTCTATTTTTGTGATTTCATGAATTCTGCTCAATGGAATTCCCATTTGAATAGCATCATAAATTACAAAAACTCGGTCCCAACTTGGAATTGTTAGTTTACTAATGATTTGTTCATAATCCTTATAGCCTTTTCCATCCGCACCTAAGCCATTTCGTTTAATTTCTAATGACTGCGTTGCTTTGTGCAAAGCTTCTTGAAACGAACGACCAATACCCATTACTTCACCAACAGATTTCATTTGAAGCCCTAATGTTCTGTCAGAGCCTTCAAACTTATCAAAATTCCAACGTGGTATTTTTACGATAACATAATCTAATGTTGGTTCAAATAATGCAGATGTAGATTTCGTAATCTGATTATCTAACTCATCTAAAGTATACCCAATTGCCAATTTGGTCGCAACCTTTGCAATAGGATATCCTGTCGCTTTAGATGCTAATGCTGAAGACCTCGAAACACGAGGATTTATCTCAATTGCAATAATATCTTCCTTCTCATCAGGACTAACAGCAAATTGCACATTACATCCCCCTTCAAAATCCCCAATACTACGCATCATATGAATTGCCATATCACGCATTTTCTGATAGGTTCTATCAGATAATGTCATTGCCGGTGCCACCGTTATTGAATCACCCGTATGAATACCCATAGGATCCATATTTTCAATGGCACAAATAATAACTACGTTGTCGTTTTTATCCCTTAGAAGTTCAAGTTCATATTCCTTCCAACCCATTAGGGCCTTATCGATCATAACTTCATGAATTGGTGAGATCTCCAATCCGTAACTTAAAAGCTCGTCAAAATCTTCTGGCTTATATACAATAGAAGCTCCAGCACCTCCTAGGGTATATGAGGCTCTAATTACTAATGGGAACCCAAATTCTTGCGCTATCTCTTTTCCTTTCAGAAAAGATGTGGCAGTTGCCTGAGGTGCCATTCCAATGCCGATTTTTAGCATCAGCTCTCTAAACTTTTCTCTATCTTCTGTTATATTAATGGCATCGATATCTACACCAATCAATTCAACACCGAAATCTTCCCAAATTCCCTTTTTATCAGCTTCAATACATAAGTTTAATGCAGTTTGACCACCCATTGTAGGTAAAACAGCATCTATTTGTGGATGCGCTTTTAAGATTTCTACAATTGATTTAGTAGTCAGCGGTTTTAAATAAACATGATCCGCCATAGTTGGATCTGTCATTATTGTTGCTGGATTACTATTGATTAATATTGTCTCAATACCATCTTCACGCAATGAGCGTAATGACTGACTACCTGCATAATCAAATTCACATGCCTGGCCAATTACTATTGGGCCAGATCCAATTAATAAAATTGATTTTAAATCTTTTCTTTTCGGCATTTTTTAAATATTTA
>TARA_R110000765_G_scaffold188657_1_pt1 | contig 10973 bp, 9 predicted proteins | sample TARA_R110000765 | Tara Oceans TARA_R110000765 (sample SAMEA4398168) | marine metagenome | biome: Polar Biome; feature: [MES] marine water layer (ENVO:01000295) within the mesopelagic zone...; material: water (ENVO:00002006), including particulate matter (ENVO:01000060) such as...... | reverse complement strand
ATCCACAATAGTTTGTTGGTCTAATTTTTTTTGACCGTGGGCTACTGTAGTAGTAGCGGCCATCACTAAAATGACCAAAAGGAAACGAAAAATATTCTTCATGAATTCTATTTTTTGTGTGTATAGGTTATCTAAAAATACATAATTTAATTGCCTTTTTTTATGTAAGCCATAAGAAAAAATTGAACCTTGTATACTACCCTTGAACTGCACCAGCAAATGGCCTAGGAGATAATAGAAATAAAGCCCTAAAGCCTTGTCAATAGCGAAAAATATTTTCCATTATGGTTTCAGTATGGCGTGCCGTGTCCTAAATATAGATAAAAGTGTATACTATTATAAACCGTTGCCATTGACGATACGGAAATCGAGGAGGCTTAACGACAAAAAGCAAAATTACGCTCGAAGGAAGATTAATGGTAAGCTTACGAGCGTTTGCCCAACGAAGTAAAGCCATTGAAAAACAAATGGAACTATGGTGTGTATAAGTCTTTCGGGCTACCTATGATGAGAAAAGTCAAGAACCGCCTACCGGTAAAGGTTAAAGAACTTTTGAATGAATATGATGAGCTGATAATCCGAAGTTAGCTGGTTCGAGTCAAGGTGGCACTACATTAGATTACCCTAAAGTCTTTATTGCGCCTCGAAAATTCACTCTAGGTGATATTTTGGTTTTAGACATCAATTTTATCCTACCCTTGGTCAAAGTGGTCACACAAACCATTAACGCTACAAAAATAGTATCTTGGCACCCAGGAAATACTCACCCTATATCTAAGAACAGCACCTCCAAATCTTGGATCACTCTTGTAATAGAACTTGTGGACCTTTTTTTTTAAAAGTTCCCGAGAGGGGAATACGCCAAGAACATGGCACCAACACGTGGTGCCACATGAGAAGGGTTGGACGGTACGCCGTGAGGGCAACAAACGAATCACCTCTGCACATAGAAAACAGTCCACAGCGATCAATAAAGCCAAAACTATTGCTAGAAAACACCAAGCCGATGTCATTATCCATAGGGCAGATGACACAATTCGCGACCGCATTGGTACAGATTAAGGCCCGTTAAAAACTTCAGGAGGGATGATTCATTTCTAAATGGAACTGTTCCCAGATCGGCCTTTGGTTATGGATTATTTAAAGGAGAGGAGATAAAGCATGCCAACAAGCACGGGCTCTTAAAAGGAGAACAAAAAAGAAAGAAAAACTATTTAAAGATATTACAAAGGAAGCTGTTTTATATACCATTAGAAGTGTAGAAGAAGATTGCGGCAATTTTGCCGCGTTTATTTTTTTAATTACCTTACAATCAATATTTTATACAAATATTTTTAGAAAAAAAATTAAAACATAGTTTACACTACAATGTATAATATGATTTTAAGATAAGCTATCTCACGTTTTCCAATATTGAAAGTTCAATTTTTTAATTCTTGATCTTGTCCGCTATTTTTAAAGAACCGTTAATTTTTATAGGGATAACATTAAAAAACAAATATGAAAAATTCAGTTTATGGTATTTTGATTTTCCAGGTGCTTATCGGTATCACATCTTGTTCAAAGGAAGATAATGACCCTAAAACGGAGGTGAAAATTGAAAGCGATAAAATTATTTGTGAGATGTGTGATGATTTTGGAGTCGTTTTGGAAGCGAACACTAATCAGGTGTTTGTTGGTGGGCGTAAACGCGTCTGGATTTTTGATTACAGCCTACAGGGAAATAAATTGGTACAGGAAATTGATTTTTCAAATGAGGGCTGGTTAACCAATATTTTAGTAAATGAGGGCTCACTTTACTTGGGAATAAATGACAATGAAGGAACAGGCAGCGTACACCAATACTTGGAAAACAACTCAGAATGGCAGTATAAAACAAGATACGACATCGGGAGAAGTGAAGATAACTTTGGAGATGATATAGCAGTTACAGATAATGTAATGGTTATTGGAGCATCGGCACTTTGGGACGAGTCCTTTAGCCAGGCAAATAGTGATCCCGGTAGTTTTTATATATACACTAAAGAAGGCGTTGATTGGAAACTTAATAAGGAATTCTATGCCCAGGATTCCCAAGCAGACGATTGGTTTGGTAACGATGTAGTTATTTGGAACGATTTAATTCTTGTTGGGGGCTTATCAATCCCTTTGCATATGTATGGTTTAGGCGATAATGGATGGGAATTATCTTGGGTGGAAGCTGAAATCCTTCCTTTGGACTTAGCCAGCTCTGAAGATACTTTCTTATACATTACTGATAGTGATGGATTACAGTCTTTTAAAATCAATACGGATGGCACTATTACCTCTATTGATGTGAATGCAAATTTGGACTTATTCAATCTTGGTTATTCTAATGATAATATAAGTATGCACAAAAATTATGCTTTAATATCTACATTTAACGAAGCGCAAAAAGCGTATTTGTTAAAACTTGAAAATGGCGTGTGGGTTTTGGACAGGACTTTTTCTATCGAAGAAGTTAGCGGCGCTCAGTATTACGGCATAAAACTCACTGAAGATTTTGCCATACTTTCCGGTTATTCAGAGGGTAAATCTTTCCTAAATTTTGAAGAGTATTGAAGGTTTTTATTTTTACTGTCTATTATTTTTAAAACGTATTACAGAAAGGCAAACAAGTCCGATACCTATAAAAGTGGTAAGTTATCAAATAACGGGATATTAATAAGTTAGACTCCCTGGTTCAAGTCCAGGTAGAAAAACAAAAATTAACCCCTTTGAAATATAAGGGGTTAATTTTTTTAGTTTTTCCCTTAAAAATAGGGATTACAGTTTGTGAAATTAGGTAATGGGAGTGTCCATTCAGAAGAATTTAGATTAAATCCTTGACATACTGTTACATTTTCAACATCCCAGGCACTTAAGTCCTGATTAAAGGATGAATGAGCAAACATATAAGACATATCAGTAACATTACTTACTTCCCATGAACTTATATCCTGGTTAAAAGGATTAGGGGCTACATTAATATAAAGGTCCAGACTCTGAAACATCCCTTGCATAGAGATAACACTACTCACATCCCATGAGCTAATGTCTTGATTAAAAGAGGAATAAGCGAACAGGTTATTCATATCAGTAACATTGCTCACATCCCAGTTCCGGATGGGTTGATTAAATGAAGAATTATAAAACATACTTGCCATGTTAGTTACACTACTCACATTCCAGGAGCTTATATCTTGATTGAATACAGAAGTTGAAAACATAGCACTCATATTAGTAACTTTACTTACATTCCAGGCACTAATATCTTGATTGAACAGGCTACCCCCAAACATAACCCACATATTGGTAACATTACTTACATCCCAAGCACTGATATCCTGGTTAAAAGGATTTGGAGCTGAAGCTCCCATTCCTAAGGGACTCCAGAACATTCCTGCCATATCCGTAACATTGCTTACATCCCAGGAACCAATGGATTGGTTGAAATTTAAATCTTTGAACAAATAACTCATACCTGTAACCTTGGTAGTACAAACTTTGGTTATATCTTCACCATCCCGCAACATCTCTCTCAACATAGTTTCATCAACAATAGTGTAGACAACTCCATTAATTGTACCCTGTTCACCAATTCCCCCCCATTCGTAGCATTTTATAGTTATACCATTTTCATCTAGGTATATTGGTGATAGTTTTGGGCATCCATTTTCATCTACATTTTCGCCCTGAGGAGTATTACTACACAGGTCCATGTCATCAGTAACTCCATCTCCATCAGTATCTTTCTGAGAATCAGAACACCCGTTTTCACCAACCCGTTCTCCACTTGGGGTATCAGGGCAGCTATCCATATCATCAGTTACCCCATCTTCGTCTGAATCTAATATTTCAAAAACAGCGGTAATATCCATGTCGGAATCCATGGTTATGGTAACAGGATTATCTGTACTTTGAATACTTCCGGTCCATTCAACAAATGAATACCCATTAGAAGGGGTAGCCTCCATAGTTACAATAGCTCCTTCATCATAAGTACCACTTGTCGGAGTAACCACTCCCCCCTCTGTTGGGGTTACAGAAACATTTATGGAGAATTGAATTGTCTCGTCATCAGAATCCTTTGTACAACCGAGAAAAAGAAGGGTTATTACGGGAATAATTAAAAGTAATTTTTGAAGAGTTTTCATGGTAACATTTTTATTTAACAAAAGAGTAAATACAAATTTATAAGACACTTCAGGAGTCCACAATGACCTCAATCACTCTAGTGAAAGATTGAATTAGATTAAATAAAGGATAAGAGGTAAATTGATTTTTAGAACTTAATTTGTTTTATGGAACTCCGGAAGTTCCAAAATAGAACTATTAGAGTTCAATTGAAATATGTAACGTATTTATAATAAAAGTACAAAGGGCATGGTTGCATTATAGTCGAGGTCACAAGAAAACTTGCAAAGAGTTTAAAAATATCATATGAATTGATTTGACTTTCGTCTCTAATGATTGTTTAATTAAAAGAAGACAACTACACGTACTTCAAACACATTTTCAATCCTTTTTTAAATGAATTTATCACAGGTAAAAAATAATTTATCTATAGTCCATTTCAGAATTATCATAAACGAAATGAGAGCTATTAATGGTGCAAGGGCTGTTTCCCGAAAATGCTAAAATCTCACAAAGGAAGATGCATGACCTGTATCATTTTATACGCCACAACCTTCCTTTACTTTCAATTTTTGGTAAACAGAAAATCAAAAAATGAAAAACGAGTTTAACCATAGAACCGTAAGTATACAGATAGACGGGGTGATACTTAAAGGAAATCTGGCCGTACCCCAAAACCCCATAGGCTTAGTCATTTTTTCACATGGAAGTGGTAGCAGCCGCCTAAGTCCTCGAAATAATTATGTTGCCGAGATTTTACAAAAAAATCACTTGGCCACTTTACTCTTTGATCTTTTAACAGTAGACGAAGACAAAATCTACGAAAATCGATTCAATATCGATTTACTCACACTTCGCCTTATAGATGTAACGCAATGGGCACAACAACTACAAGACACTAAAAACTTGCCCATCGGTTATTTTGGGGCCAGTACTGGGGCCGCATCAGCCTTGAAGGCCGCGGCTTTCTATGGTGACGATATAAAAACCGTTATTTCACGAGGTGGACGACCCGATCTCGCGCTAAAAGACCTCCATAAGGTTACCGCTCCCACACTATTAATCGTTGGAGGTTTGGATGATGTAGTTATTGAACTGAATGAAAAAGCCTATCAAGAACTAAAATGCGAGCGGAAATTAGAAATTATACCAAATGCAACGCATTTGTTTGAGGAGCCGGGAAAATTGGAAGAAGTTTCGCGAATATCGGCATCATGGTTCACTAAACATATATTGAACAAAAAATAAAAACCCATGTTTGAAAACAGATTTGATGCAGGAACACAACTAGCTAAAAAGTTAGTGAAGTACAAAGATGAAAACGTAATCGTATTGGCTATACCTAGAGGTGGTTTGCCTATAGGAGCGTTAGTAGCAAAAGAACTAAATGCTCCATTAGATGTGGTTCTAACTAAAAAAATAGGACATCCAATCAATAAAGAATATGCTATTGGTGCCGTTAGTTTAGAAAACATCATCTTAACCAATGCCGTGGGCATAGACAAAAGCTATATTGACGCCGAGACCGCCCACATACGTAAAACACTAAGGGATCGGTACAATCAATATTATAAGCATCAATCTCCGTCAAATTTAAAGAACAAGACGGTAATTATAGTCGATGATGGTGTCGCAACGGGCAATACATTATTAGCGACTGTAGAACTAGTATACAAACAAAAACCATCTAAAATTATAGTAGCTATACCTGTTGCTCCAGTTTCTGCAATCCATAAAATATCAAATACCGAAAATGTAGATGAAGTCATCTGTATACTTATACCTGATAATTTCCAGGCGGTTGGCCAATTCTATGAAGAATTCGAACAAGTTTCTGATTACGAAGCCATACAAATACTAGAGAAAACCAATTCAAAAAAGACACTTGGTCTTTAAGTAAAAACACATATTCGTCTATAAAATTCGTTTTAGCAACTTGTGATATTCATGATTACCCTCTATTTCTTGGTAGCTTTTACAACAACAAAAGACCCTTCACCAAAACCCTCTTTAGGCATTTGTACTTCTTTTATTTCATCTAAATCACCAAAGAGTGTTTGATTATATTCCAAATTTTTGAAACCAACATCTTTAAGCAAGGTCTGCATTCTGCTGACCGTGAAAAAATTAGCATTTGTAAAAAATGTACTTCTATGCCGATTTTCTATATATTGTTTGGCTACACTCCTATCCTTATCTAGAAAGCCTATTAAAATTGCTCCTTTTGGCTTAAGAACTCTATATGCTTCGGCAAAGGCATACTTTACATTATCTAAGTGACATATGGTCACAAAAAGTACAAAATCAAATTTCAGGTCACCAAATGGTAGCTGTTCGGCATACCCGTCTATTACTGAAATTCCTCTTTTAACGGCCAATGCTGCTATTTCTTTAGAAGGCTCTATCCCTTCCTTAATTCCTAAAGGCACAGAAAACCTGGCTGTTCCCAAGCCCACTTCGATACCATGAAGATTTTCGGGTAATTTCTGAAACTGCTCTTTTATTGCTAAAAGCTCTGATTCAAATACCTCCGGGTAGTCTTCATACCATTGCTCATAAGCTTCAACATTTTGGTCAAATTTTTTCGTGTGTGGCATTATACTTATTTTATGATTACCTTAAAAATCGATAGAATAAATTGGTGTTGAAATGATATAGGTCACTAACAATAGAATATTTTATGCTGAAAATGAGGTGTATCAATAACATTAAAGAAACTACAGCTATGTTAAACTAGGTTTAGTCAAATAGGTGTCAACGAATGACAAGAACACCAATTGGTTTTCAACTAAACATCAATTTATCAGAAAGCACCTCTTTTTTGCTCTTGCTTAAAGGCAATGATTTTCCACTTATTTCAACATCTTTACAACTGAACTGTTCTATACTTTTAAGGTTTACGATATATGATTTATGTATCCTTAAAAACTTGTCTTCCGGCAGCATTTTTTCGAATCCCTTCATTGTTAAGTGAACAATGAAATTCTGCTTTGCAGTTACTATTTTTATGTAATCGCCTATTGCCCTTACCCATTTGATATCTCGTAGTACTACTTTTACCTTTTTTAAATTACTTTTTACGAATACAAATTCTTCCTCTCCCATTTTCTGATTTAAAATGGTATGTTGCTTTAATACCTTTTCAACAGCAATGTTAAAACTCATCGACGTAATAGGTTTTAACAAGTAATATGAAATATTATATTCAAACGCCTTTACAGCGTAATCCGGATTATTTGAAGTCAATATTGTCTGCGGTGGATTTTCTAAGGATTCCAAAAAATCAAATCCGGAACCTAACGGCAAATCAACATCCAAAAACATTAAGTCTATTTTATTATTCGTTATTCGATAATTGGCTTCTAACCCACTACTACACATGCCAGACAATACCAAGTTTGGATGGTTGTTTATCATTTTCTCCATTATCTTTTGCTGTATAATGGAATTGTCCAATACTATACATCTAAGTTTCATGTCTCTCTTTTTAATTATTAAAAAAACTCAACCAAATAAGAGAATCATTCGTTTCATTGACAATGATTCAACTCGCATGGTTTTCTCGTACTACTTAAATAAATGACTTTCAGAAAAAGGTCAATACCTAAAAATTGCATTTAGGTTACTATTTTTCACAGGCATATCTTCAGCAGGTAAAAAAAACACCTTACCACCTTGTCTAAAGGTTTCTAAAGCAGCCAAATTCGTTAATGAAGCATTACTGATGTCTTTTGATTTATCTATGATTACCCTATTGGTTTTTAAATTAAACGTACCAAAAATATCTTTCTCGTTTTCAATGAAAAGGGTATCTACAGTTCCATTTAAGGCAGCACTTAGTATATTGCCTGTTTCATACGAGGTTTTTTGGGTATGATATAATTCTTTAAACTTAATTATCATATCAGACTTAAGTTTTTTAAAATGGGGTTCTATTAAATCCCAAGAATCTTGATGCAATGAAGTCTTTACTTTAAATTCTGGATCACCACCCAAATGCTTATCATAAACGTTTTTATAGGAACTTGTTTGTTTATAAATACTATACAGGTAATCGGTACAAGCCAATAATAAAGGAGCATTTTGATTTTCAATGGTCTTTTTCACTCCTTTATCAATCTCCCTAAAAAATTTGACCAATTCTTTTTTATTATCATCCTTACCCTCTCCGTGTCCATGAAATAGACCTGCTCCACCTATATCCTGTCCACTTCTAAACTGTAACATTTTTGGTTTATAATCAAACCCAACGGCCTCTTCTAAACGTTTAGGCGCAAAATCTTCGACGTATAGATCCTCAAAATGATATCTTGATGCTTTATATAGCTTTACATAATCACGACTTAGCTCCAAAAGGTAGTATAGGCCATCATTATGGTAAATCGGTAACAAGGGCTTCAGGTAAAAATGACTTGCCACATATGTTTGTGTCTCAAAAGGTATTGGTATATGATAGTATTGTAGCCCCGCTTCGAAATCTAAAAAGATAGCGAGACCGTCAGATGGGTTTCGCCATAAATCTACCTTTTTTAATAATTGAGCTATAGGGTCAAGGTAATCTTCTACTTCATTTTCCTGTAGTTGATGTTGCAACAATACTACGCGTACCTCTTCTAAACAGTTTTTCAACAAGGCTTGAGCCAAATGAAGGTTTTGTTGCATCCCCTTTTTATCCATTGAAAGGTATATGGACACACAATAAAGGGCGTTCTTCTCTATTAATGTTTCAAAAGTTGCTTTTGGTAACGGATGTTTTTCAGCAGTATACATGTTCAATCAATTTTCTGCCAAAGTACCGATTGAACAGAAAAGGTAAAATGATTTGAATCAGGTAGATAAAATAAACTGTGTTATAATCTAATGAAGAAAAGAAATATTCTATTCGAAAGTGCTACTTAATCTTATTAAACTTCTTTTTTATTATTTAAGCATTTTTCGATGGATGCCAAAAGCTCTTCAAATTCAAAAGGCTTCACGAGATAAGCTTCTGCACCGGCATCCATGCCTATCTTTATATCTATTTTTTCAGATTTGGCACTAAAGAATATTAATGGTATTCTTTTCATATCAGTACATTGGCCAAGGTTCTTAAGTACAGTAAAACCATCCATTTCGGGCATTCGAAGATCGCAAAGTATTAAATCTGGCAGATGACGTTTAATTTTTTCTAAACCTATTTTTCCGTTTGAAGCCGTTAAAGTAGAATACCCTTCAAGTTCCAAAAGTTCAGAAGTATTTTCTCGAATAGCGTTATCATCTTCTATAATAAGAATCTTTATCATGGTATTAAGTTCTAGTAAAAAGATAATAAAAAAGATACAAAAAAAATATTACCTGTAGGAAAAATAATATTATATGCCCAAATTAAAGTTAAGGCTTACTGTGATACTACAGTATCACGCACAATAAGTAACATTAAAATACCTAACCGATTTTGAGTAGGTTACCCCTAATTATCGAGCTATTTCATTGAAGAAAGTAAATGATGACTGCATTTTATGTATGACGTACATCATTTCATAGTAAACCATCTAAGATTACTTTGTCATGTAATTTATTATCAATTATAATTTTAGAAATATGAATATTCTAATACTAACCACTTTTGCTATCCTCATTTTATTAACGTTCGGTTTAAATCAAAAGAAATTTACCGTGCAACAAGGCAAAACTCAACTATATAAAAGTGAAAGAACAAAAATCATTCTACCAAAGTTAGAACCACTCTTTAAAGTCTTGGAACATTCCATATCTAGTACTAATATTTAATTGGCATGAATAGTTTCAATAATATACCATGAAAACGATTATACTATTAATTTCATTTTTCTTTGTAACATTCGCCTCTTCTCAAAGTATAAGCGAATTATATGAAGAGGCCAATGCATCTGTTGTACTTATTAAAACTTGGCAACCAGAAATTTATGGCCAGGGAAAAATGAAAACTTTGGTAACACTTGAAGGCCTTGGGTCGGGCTTCGTTATTTCAAAGGACGGTGATATCATGACAGCCGCGCATATCGTTCAAAACGCAACTATGATTCAGGTAGTTTTTTCGGATGGAGAAGAAGTTCCGGCACAAGTTCTATACTCTTACCCTACAGCTGATGTAGCATTAATTAGACTGACCGAGTCGAAAAGCACACCCCTTGCAGTTGTAACTTTAGCAGATTCTGATAAAGTTAAAATTGGTGATCAGGTTTTTGTCATTGGGTCGCCATTTGGCTTAGGCCATTCCCTTTCTGTTGGTTACATAAGTGGAAAATATTCAAGAAAACAGGTATCGAGCGGATTCATAAAAACAGAATTCATACAAACCGATGCTGCCGTTAACAAGGGTAGTTCTGGCGGGCCATTATTTAATATGAAAGGAGAAGTAGTTGGCATTGCTAGTTTTATTTTAAGCCATTCTGAAGGGTTTCAAGGTATATCATTTGCCGCTACCTCTAATATTGCTAAAGAACTGCTTTGCGATGAAAGACCACTTTGGACCGGTATTGAGGCCTATTTTATTACTGGACCATTAGCAGAAATATTGAACTTACCACAAAGTGCCGGGGTAATGGTTCAAAAAGTTGCCCCAAAATCCTTTGGAGACAACTTAGGCTTAAGGGGGGCATTCTATCAACTAAATATTGAGGGGGGACAATTAGATGTTGGTGGCGATATTTTATTGACTTTTAACGATATACCATTAACGAATGAAAAAAATCTTACCATGGCTTGGTCAATTATACATAACCTTCAATTCGGTGACACGTTAAAAACCACTATTTTAAGAAAGGGAAAAATCATGAATTTATCGTTAAAAATTCCTAAAACCGAAAAATTTTCTT
>TARA_R110000765_G_scaffold40315_7_pt1 | contig 10979 bp, 5 predicted proteins | sample TARA_R110000765 | Tara Oceans TARA_R110000765 (sample SAMEA4398168) | marine metagenome | biome: Polar Biome; feature: [MES] marine water layer (ENVO:01000295) within the mesopelagic zone...; material: water (ENVO:00002006), including particulate matter (ENVO:01000060) such as...... | reverse complement strand
ATAGCGCACGCTTCCCGTAACCTAGACCCGTACTTCTCGGCTAACTCGTTATAGCTGGCCATTCAGATCCCAAGTGAGGGTTTAGGCTACGTGCAGGGTTCGATTTCTAGACGGAACTTGGAGAAGATGGCGTTAGTCGCGAAGTCAACTCCTCCCGAGCCAATCCAAGTAAAGTACAACGTCCCCGTCCCATTGGGTCCGAGTGTAGTTCCCGAAACATCGTAGTAGAATCCGGGGGGGCCACTGTTGTCAAAGTTCGATTGCGATGTCACCGCCGAGGCCGAGGCTCCGAAGTCTAAGGAAGCCGCCCAAACATAGATACTGCTTCCGACTGCTAATTGGGATCCACCCGAGATAGCGAAGTCCGGGTTCACCCCCGCCTGCGCGATAATGGTCTGGGCTTGCGCGGAAGTAAGGAGAGTCGCCCCGGCACCTGCCGCCCCGGTTGTGTGTGCGTAAACACCACCACCATCTGCGGTGGTAGCCCATGTAGCAGACGATCCCAGAATAAGAGTAGTCCGGTGGATGATGCCCCTAGCAGGAATGCCCGTAACCGCAAAGGTCACAGAGTCACCGCTTGATGCAGGATTGTTGCTCGCAGTAAGTGTGACCTCTGCCTGAACCCTAGATGCTTGTATTGAGCGTGGCATTCAGCCTCCTATTAGGAAAGGATTACTTGGACAAATGCAACGTCTGCGTCGGTTCCGTTAGCACCAGTACGTGTAACACGCAGCGTGCCCCCCGCAGCGATCGCCGCTTGGGCCGCAACGAGATGGGTCATCGCGCCAACGGTCTCAGTCCCAGTGGCGGGTGTGGCAATGGTAATGCATGTGGTTCCACTGTTCTTGATCGTAACAGGGTCACCGGCACCCGCGCCATTCACGGACCAAGCATTGACGAGGGTCACCGCACGCTTCAGCACAATGTTCACATTCTCAGGGTTAGCCGCGCCCGTGAAATGCACCTTAAAGACTTTCGTATCTGCGGGGAAGAACTGTGTTGCGGATGCGACCCCGCCCTTTCCTTTCTCTGCGGCAGCAGCAGCGACATGAATCGCGCCGCCGAGAGCGATAGTAGCGGCAACAGTGATGCGTCCGACGATGACCTGATTGGCACCAGTAGGACAAGTGAGGGTGAGGTTGCTTGCGACGGTGGTTCCTGCGGTGTTGGACAGGAACACAGGGTCACCGACTACACCCGCAGAGGTGTTGACAGTTTTGACGATCTTCCAAGGAAGAACAACTCCGTACCCATTTGCAGGGATGTCGTGCTTGGCGACCATGAGGCGGCCATCAGAGCCGAAAGACTTACCGCTGGCGATTGGTAGGTCCGCGTCAGCCGGGGACACCGTGAGGTACGGGCCGTCAGAACCATCGACGTATACGATCTGGTCTGCCTTGACGGCGACGGTAGCCTTGACCTTGACGCCTTCAGCGTAGTTGTAGTCACGCCCAGCCTTGATTAATCTTTGCTTCAAATTTCCCATGCGAGTGTCTCCTATAGACTTTAATCAGGGCGTTGCCCTGCTTGATTGATATTAGCTTTAAGGGGCTATGTCAACCGTTTCACTTGCATTTGCTTGCGACATAGTGTCAGCCATCGCAAGCATAGCATTGTTTCCAAGCAGTCCCCCGAGGACCGTGAGGATGATTATGATGGTCTGCGGATGGCGTAAGGCTCCGGCCATACTCCACAATGAGCGGGTCCGCATCTCGTCGAGACGTTCTTCAATCCGTCCAAGGGAGCCCGCAGTGTGTTTCTGTTCCGTTTGAATAATAGCCACCGATTCGCGAATACCACCGACTTGTTCTTCAAGGTTTGTAACTCGTTGTTCGAGGCCCGACATTATTCCTCCGTGGGTGCGAGATTCGTCTTCGCCTGACGCTCTAGATCGTTCTCTAGTTGCTTCATTCTATCCCGTGCATCGTCCTCTCTCCAATAACGCTCACTGTCTGCATTGTAAAATATTGCTTTGCCCGAGTTGAGAAGCGCACCGATTGCCTCAAGACGTGCCTTTCCGGGGCCCCCATCAGCGGCCAATGCGCGGATCTCGCTGGGTGCCATTCCGGGGAAAGCGAGGGTCAGCATCAAGCGAAACCGATGATACTCGGTCTTGGGGATCTGGGCAATAGCACTTCCAAGTGGTCCCCCCCGATATCGGATACGCTTTATCCCTGCATGTTTGGGGTCTTGTGTGATGACTGCAAGGTCCGACGCACCCACTTTTGCAAGGAGCTCAACCATCTCCATATCCCCATTCTTCATTCGTCTTCCGTACTCGGACGGGGGAACGTCGCTGATACCTACCAACTCTTGGAAGAAGTCCTCAAACACGTCAGAGTACACAGGGGCCAAGAATTGATCGATCGTTGCATCAACAAGTGACTCCATAGCCTTCTCTGGGTTGGCCGACAGAGGAATCACGTTACCCTCTGGGTCCATGATGTTACCAAAAGCAACTGCCATGGCGGATAGACTTGCACCAATATCCAGCATACCCAACATGTACTCAGTGGATGTTCCTTTGGGGAGGGTGCGACCATAATGGGTCCGTATATAGCCGCCTTTTGCCATCTCGATGATGCCGTTTGGCGACGTTTCCCCAGTTGAGAGAAGCGGGTACTCTTCAAGATATCCCGGCTTATCCCGCATTGATGCTAACTTGCCTTGCTCTTCTTTCTTCACCTCCTCAAAAGGGCTGGTCGCCGACACAGGGTACTGTGTCATTAGTCTGCTCATCACCTCAAACCGCTGAAGTTGTGTCGCTCCCTTAGCATACCGGCGCATGTAGTCTTTCAGCCCGACATCCGATGCCTCAAAGAACATACGGAAAACCTGTGCCATTGCATTCTTTGACAGGGTGTAGAACAAGACGTAACGACCTAGGTAATCCATCTCGTGCTTGCCGACAGAATGTGTCCAGTCATACAGTGTATCACTCAGTTCCCGATACGCTTCCCGTTCCGTGAGCCCCCGGTTGATGCGTGCGTCGGCATACAAGAGAAGTCGTTGTCTCCGGGTCACTTCCCGGATCTTCATCTCCATGATGTTCTGCATGTATCCGAGATCTTGTCCTGCTCGCGCCAGTGCGCCGTGGACACCGGAAAGCCTCTTGCTCTGTAAACGCAACGTCTTCTGGATTGCGTTCGAGAAATCTTGAATACGGATATTTTCTCCGATTCCCGCACCGACTGCTTCGGCATAAAACTCAGCGTAGGTCAGCTTAGTGCCGTCTTTCAGTGTAAGCACATCGTCGCTGGCCGTCAGAATCTTATCCAGTGCTCCGTTAAACATCGCAGAGAAAGCAACAGGCAGCCCAGTTCTTCCTTGGGGGAGCCCCTCTAGTGTCTTGAAGTATGCGTTTTGTAGCGATTTCCCATATACCGGGACATACGCGAGCGAGCCCATGAAGGTGAGGCTAGCTGCGCGTGCTGGGCCCACAGTCAACCACATCTGAGAGAAGTCACCAAACAACTGGTTCATAAAGTAGGCGGGTCGTGGGACCACGAGCCCTGTGAGGATGTGTGTCTTGAACCACCGGAGGAACTTCCGGTACAGACCCAGACCACTGGAGTGCATCATGGTGGCTGCTGCGTCCTCACTGATTGCCTCATCGAGCTCCTTTTGGATCTTCGTCAGGCTCTCGTTCAAGTCGTTCAGGATGCTACGTGGCACCATTAGTACGTTGCCATCTGCGTCAGCCGAAGCGACCACCATGCGTTGGTACGCGGTTCTCGTAGCACTCAGCTCATCCGTAAGGTTCTTTCGGCCAATGCTCGTCAGGCTCCCTGTGCCCCAGATACTGAATCCGTCAAGAGCGTCCATTAGGGACAGGCGAATATCACGGTGGACGATCTCGTCAAGAGCCATCACAAGAGGCTTGTCCCCATCTAGCGTGCTTAGGTACACGACGTTGTTACCGTCATCAATCTTATTGATGCGGTACGCCGATGTGCCCAGAGCCTCCATACCCAAATCTTCCAACTTGGGTAGACGGATAAAGGGCTTCTGTCTCCCACGTCCTTTGGAAGGCAACGCTTGATGTGTACTGTATCCGGGTATCTTCTGGACGAGCGCAGTCCTGTCCGGGTCCGGCACCTTTGGCCCCAGCTTCTTAGGTGGTAGTGGCCGTGGTTGTCCCTCTAGCAATTGTGCCGCCTGATGACGAGCAACGTAAGTCAACAAGTTCTTCACGTCGTCTCGGATGCCGGGGACGACATCGTAAAAGAAGTCAAGCTGATCAAATTGCAACGGCCTTTGACTGCTTTCGTAGCGAATCAAACTCAGGAACTTCTGCACTTCGGGGTTGTCAAAGGGTACAGTATGGATTTCTGCGAGCCTGTTCCCGTGGAAGATGTACGCCAGCCTTGCGGACAAGGCTTTTTGCGCTGCCTCATCCATCTTTAATCCTTTTGCTAGCTCCTCACCTCTGGCTGTTAGTTTGTAGTTACCCAAGTGAACATACGGATTGATGAGTTCCTTCATCTCGTTTTGAAAGGCAAGGGCACGCTCTACCACCTTTCTACCTTGTGGTGTTGCGGTGAGGCCACCGCCTTTTTCCCAGCCCAAGACGCGGTTGGTGATGATGTTGTGCAAGGACTCGTGGATGATTGTCTGGGGGTTAAAGAACTTGGGATCAAACGTCATGTGGTTTGGTCCCGAATGTGCATTGTTGTACTTCTTCTTGATGTAGAACGGATTTAACTTTGATGCGTACGGAAGAACAGCTTGCGCCATGCGCCGGTAGTATTCCCCTCGTCCATTCCGAGAAAGCCACTCTAGGATATCGTAGGTGCTATAGAGCTTTTCACCTTTCTGTGGTGCCTTCATCGTCTTTGGGTGTAAGAACGAGGCGCGGTATCCCTGCGATCCGTCTGCGAGATACTCCAAGGTAGGAGTAACTTCTGCAACAAACTCCTTGAGTAGCTCTTTGGGTGTTCGTGCCTCGAAGCCCTTGCCTTTGATACGTTCGGCGTACTGTGTACCTACGACGCCTTTTCCGGGAAGGCGTAACTTTCCTACGTCCCCGGTCTTTCCCTCAATTCGAGAGCGAGCGGTAAGCATATTGAACAGTTCGGCGTCCTTTCGGAGGATGACGTAGTCACCTACGGCAAAATCTACCTTGGCGAAGTTGTCCGTCGCCTCTGCACCTTCCCCCATCAGGAAGTTCATTGATCGCCCCATCCGGGCATTGAACCGAGGGCCGATGATTTCCGTTATCCGTGCGAAGAAGTCTGCCTGCATGGCTCCCAGCACGATCCCCTTGTAGAACTTCGTCATACTGCCTGCCGTCGTGAGGGACGAGACATCCACAGTGACGGGCTCCTCACCAACAGCCTTGATGTTGGAGCGGACAATTGATTCAAACGCACTCAGCAACTCAGTTCCCGGCAGGTCGAGGTCCATTTTGGCAATGCTCTCGTATGTCTTTGAGAGCAATTGGTCATAGACGCCGCCCGCATCGTAGAACTTCGCTCGATTGGTCAACATGCTCTCGTCGATGAACGCTTGGATCACGGCAGCAAGACCGGGGTTCTCAATGAGCTTGTCACTTGGTCGTGCGTGTGTGCGGGCCTTGTGCATATTTTTGGCCTGTCCCAAGAAGGTGCGTAACAGGGAGTCCGACCTACCTACAATGCCCGTAAGCGTCAGTGTGGCCCTTTCCGTACCCCAGATGCGGTATCGAGACGCAACTTCCTCGACCCCGCTGGTAGTAGAAAGCATTTTTCTAATCAGGTCGTTGGCCTCGTCGAGATCTTCTACGTTTGCTAGGATAATGTTGAACGAATCCAACAAGTCTTGTGTCTTTCGCGCCGTTATCTTCGCGGCATCATCGACCTCCCGCCGCACCACAGACTCCAACAATCGTATATTTGTGGAGAAGATAGGAAACTTCTCCATGACTTGCGCGATAGACAGAGTGGCCCAAACCACAAATGCCTTCGGCTGACGGAAAAGACCTGTCATCCCTCCTTCCATGCGGAGCCCGAGTTGTAGGATGCCGATGGGGTCAGAGAAGATCTGAATCAGTCCCTTGGTGGTATAAATGTCGTCTACACTATCCTTGGCACTTAGTACTTTGGCCAACTCATCCCGCAGAGGGTTCACTGTTTCAGGTGCGCCTTTTAGGATGTCTTCCTTAAACGCTGCTCTGCTCCTGCCCACCACTTCATCCATTACTTGGTCGAACACCTTGGGCTTCAGCGACGTGACCTTTGCCGCGCCACGAGCGTGGTTCCGCATTGAGTTTAGATATGCGTTGTACTCATTGACCACGAACGCATCAAGCTCTTCGGGGGACATTGCGGCTAACGCTTCCGTGCGTTCCCGTAGCTTACGGGTCTCTTCTCCGTGCTTTGCGATGTTCTCCGTCAGGTCACCGAGGGCGACGATATTCGCATCGTATCGATCTTGCAGAGCCTTGGTCAGGTAGATGGGGGCCTTCTTTCCTTTCTCAATCGCTTCAATCAGTGGCCTGATGGCTATCGGCGTCCCCATCCCATCAAGGCGTGCTCCCGGCGAACCCGTTTTTTCGAGGTTTGCCTTAATCTTCTCAACAAGGTCTTCAATCCGACCAAGCGCACGGAGTGACTGTCCCCGCACGTTGTCAAACACCTTTGTCGTTTTCGCGGACATTGCCTCTGAAAACGCCTTCGTCCCTGCTTTTGTCTCGGTCATACGAAGCAGCTCAAGAACTTTGTCAGAGACTAAGGCGTGGATCTGACGAGCCTCTGCGACGTTACTGTAGCCCTTGTACATCTTGACGCCTTTGGTAAGGCCGTGAGCTCTCGCCACCTCACCCATGCTCCTCTCACCGCGTAGGGCCGCGAAGGCGTCCGCCAAAAGTGCAGCATCGTCAGATGACAAAGACTTTCCGACTAAATCGACCATCTTTGAGCGCATCTTGTTGCTACGGGCAAAGGATACAACTGCGTTGGTGACTTGTTTTTCTGCGGCGACCGCCATCTCTGCGGCTTGAATTTCATATTGGATTGCGGACAACTCAAGGTCTGCTGTTTTAGCCTCGTTCTTACTTTTCTCGGAGGACTTACGTGCTTTTTCTGCCTTCACTAAAAGCTTCCTACTGTCTGCCTTCAGAGATACATACATATCCATTGACCGACGTACTGCATTAGACCGGAGGTTGGCCGCGAGTCCGTGGTTCATGAGTGTGCCTGCGCTGGCCAGTAAGCTGAAGGCTCCGATCCCCCCTGTTTTATCCTGTCTCGCTGCCTTATTTATGTACTCGTCAGTCTTGGCAATATCCTCGACGGATGAAACCTCCCCCTTACCTTCTGTCGCTTTATCAAGCACTTTGAGTAGTGCTTCCCCACCCATACCAATCATAGACTGGTTGGTGAGCCCTGCGACTTGGGCGACTTTTGCTTTGCCTGCTTTGGCTCCGACGAGGCCTGCTGCGGTCACGGTAAAAATGTCCGGGCTGGCAATAAACGTACCTAATGCTAGGACGCCGCCAACCGCAGTTCCTAGGCCGGGATGTTCTTTCCCGAAGTCGCCCAGAAGAGGGTTGATAAAGGCGTCTCCAAACTCAAAGAGGAAGCGTCCTCCTGCAATTTGGTCCTTGGTCATATACGCGATGTGCTCAAGGGTGCCGACGTTGTCCAGCATGTTCTTGGCAATTCGCAATGGCCGACCTTTGTCCCCCTTCTCGCCTGACTGCGCCTCTTTGTCCACGGCCATAGCAAATGACTGGACTATGGGCTCGTCTATGGAGAACCTAAGTAGGTAATCCAGCATATTGGTTGCCTTGCCTTCTCCAAGCAGGGGAACAAAAAAGTCCCCTTCTCTCTCAAAGCCCAACTCTTCGCCTTTCTCTGTGACGACCCCTGCGGTGCGTCGTGGCAGAGTGACCGCAACAAGGGCTTTGGCGACCCGGTCGGGGAGGTTATTGAAGATCTTCTCTTTCTGTCCAAGAGTAAAAGCGGTGTTGAATGCCTCTGCAATCTTCACCATCCCCGCTCTTGCTCCCTTGCCTTCGACAAAGTCTCGGAGCTCTCCCTCTGGGTCTACATGGACCATAACTTGGTCTCGGTCAACAAGTGAATCGGTCAATACCCGTGTTCTCTTGCGGCTTTTCTCCCGGAGCTCTTCCTTTTGTTCTTCCGACATCTCGCTGACTTTCAGTCCCAGCTTTTTTCTTTCCCGATGAAAGATCAGATTCTCTATGCCGTCCCGTATCTGATCTAGTGCAATACCAAAACGCCCATCTCGCGTCCCCGAGATAGGAATGTACACGTCAGAAGGAAGGGCATCCGCCCGACTGAAAAATGCATTCTGTTTGATGCGGTCTGCGTCCTGTTTATTGCCCATCGAAGCAAGGAGATCTTCGTCACTCTGCTCGACAGAGTAGCCCTCGGCATACATGCGGAGAAGGTCTTTCGACGTCTTGTCCGAGTACAGTAATCGGATCAGGTTGTTCTGGGTCGCCTCCGTTACTGACGCATCGAATGCGTCGTTAAACCGGGGAACCTTCGCTACTTCCTTCCCGTCCACTATTGCGTGGTAGATCGCTTTGGGTGGTTGCGTCTGAAGCTTTTTCGTAAGGAGCGTGGCTGCTTCCGTCTCCAGATTCTCTTGGTCTTTCGCGAGTTGACCAAAGTTTTGGTATAGCTCCTGTGGTGAAGTAAACTTCTTCGCCAAGTTCTCCATTGACCAAATGTTTAAGATCTCTGTGGCGTTGACATCGAGGTGCCCCGGTGTGTCGGGGTTAAAGAGCGGATTGCTAGCGTCGTAGGCGACCTTGTTTTTGGCGTCCTCAACAAGTTTTTCCATCACCTGTTGTTGGTTTTCTTCTGTGGCCGGACGTCCTTGTGCCTTCAGAATTCGTCGGATCCGCGTACTGCGGTCTTTTAGAAGCGTGTTCCCGAAGCCCAGTTGGAAGATGCCACGCTCTGATCGCAACGCTTTTTGAAGCTCCTCCCGCTCTGCGTCGGTGGACGTCATCAGAGACCTGATTTCGTCAAGACGCTTGGCGTCTTTATCTACCAGAGGAGGTGTGGGGCCGCGTTGCTTCGTTCGGATGTTCATCCGTTCAGCGATCGCTTTCCTCCTTACCGCAGTTTTGCGGAAGGACGCACGGAGGTGCGGTGGGAGTTGATCTTCCGTGACACCAAAGAAGTGAAGCTCAGGGTCTGGCTTCTTGACCTCTGGCTTCAGTGGTTCGGGCGTTGGGAGCTTAGGGGGTGTTGTTTCCGCCACTGTCGCCTCCCACCTTTACCTTTGTAGAAGCGGGGTCCGCATGCTGAGTTAAAGCGGCGGAAGGAGACGCTCCCTGTCCGGGCACTCTAGCCTTATCCTCATTCTCCTGCAATGCCTTCAAAGCATTCATGGATTGTGGTGAGCTAATGCCTGCCCCACCGCGCAATAGCTGACGGTCCTTCCGTTTTTTCTTCCGTCTTGACTTCCGCATCTGACGCTTCAAAGAAATAAAAGCAGCGCGGTCTGTAGAGAAGCCCATGGAGTCTTTGTACGTGAGAAAGCCGGGGTCTTGTAGGAGGTGGTCTCTGGCGATCTCGACGGATGACGGGGCGTTGGGGTTGTACAACTGGCCAAGGAGCACCTCTTTGTGCCTCTCTTGATTTGAATGAAGCATCGCCTCCTCTGCGGTCATCCCAATTTCCCCCACGATATCGTTCAACGCCTCTTGCATCTCCTCGGTATCCCCCGATGTCATTGCGCCTGCTAGCTCTGCCATCGTAGCTCCGAAGCTCCCGCCGGAAGATGCCTGCATGGCATCGATTCGGTCTCTTTGCTCCACAAACATCGCCACCGCAGATGCTGGGTCACTGCCCATAGCATGGCCCATCTCGACATACGCGGCAGAAGAGGGATCTGTAGCTCCAAGCTCCGAGAGAACCTCACCGGGGAGCCCGTGGGCTGCGGCGGCTGTTTTCATCGAAGTGCGTACAGTCTCAGGGTCGATTCGCGTCTGATTCTCGTCCAGATACACTTCAAGACGACGGAGTGCCTCCTCCCGCTCTGCTTTATTGGGCAACTGCTTGACGAGGGCCGCACCAATCTGTGTAGCATTAAAGTTCTCTCCAGAGGACTTTTCCATCGCGGCGTTAGCTGCTTTGAAGACCGCTTCTTCCCCCTGCGGAGCGTAGAGGACGTCATCAGAAGCGGACGTGGCTAGGTCGAGGCCTTTCTGAAGGTTGGTGATGTTACGTCCGTACTCAATCAAGCGGGCTTTGTTCATGCCAGTAGCGTTATCTGCGCGAGACCTGATGACTGCCTGCACGGCATCGAGCATCTTGTTGGTCACCTTGGTGCGTTCCATTGTCCGCTGCTTGTCATTCTCGAAGATCTTGCCTTGGAAAGCTATGAGCTCCTTAATGTATGGTTGAAGGGACGTATTGTACGCGGTCATCTGCTCCATAGAGGGGTCTTCGTCTTTCCCAAACAACTCTCTGACCGCCTTGCGCTTTACCGCACGACGCTCGTCCATGTAATCAGAAACACGACGCTCCATTCGGCCCACAACATTGGTATCATCCTGTGGCAAGGTGACCCCCAAGCTTCCCTTCAGCAGCGGTCCCGGCAAAGCCCGCGATTTCGGACGCGCCACCCGTCACGACTGCGGCGGCAACGCGAGCCACGGGTTCGACAATCCCTTGGACGGTTGCCACGGTAGACGCTGCGCGGCCCTGCTTCCTGTCCAACGCACGGTCAGGGGCACCGAGTGCGTGCGCCTGTGCTTGGGCAATCTTTGCCATACTGCGTTGCGCGGCATCCCCATAGCCTGCCCTGCCTGCGTCCTGTGTGCCCATTGCCAGCTTCTGGGAGGCATCTTGAAACTGTCCCGCAGTCACATTACCCGTAAGCGCGGCCTGAGCCAGCTCTTCCTGCTGCCCCGCAGCACCTGCCGCAGCGACCTGTTGTGCCGCCAAAGCATCACCCATTTGCTTTTGTTGAGAGTCGCCAAACTGTGAGGGGTCATCTTCAAACGCCTCCATATG
>TARA_R110000765_G_scaffold426739_1_pt1 | contig 11002 bp, 24 predicted proteins | sample TARA_R110000765 | Tara Oceans TARA_R110000765 (sample SAMEA4398168) | marine metagenome | biome: Polar Biome; feature: [MES] marine water layer (ENVO:01000295) within the mesopelagic zone...; material: water (ENVO:00002006), including particulate matter (ENVO:01000060) such... | reverse complement strand
ATTTTTTTTGATTAATCTTGTATGTTTATATATTTTTTTGTAGGTTTTAATAGGGAAAACCGAGAATACTCTATATTATTAAAAAAAAGAGTAAACATAATTAGTATATACAAATAAATATATATACCTTTGTATTATCAAATACTAAAAATATGACTAGACTACAGATAAACCTTGAAGATACTACCTATAAGTCAATTAAAATATATGCCTCAAGAACAAGAAAACCTATCTCTAAAATAATAACGGAGATTGTAGGTTTCCATAAGAAAGGTTTTGAAGGATTTAAAGAGTCTATGGATAGCAATAGACAAAAAGAGAAAATGTTACTAGAAAGGATTTCAGAACTTAAATTAGAGACAGAGATTTTATCAAAACTAATAACAGATAGCATGAATATTGAGATTGAGGATATAGACGTAGTAATGAAACAGGTTAAAAAAACAAAAAAATAATATGGAAAAACAATATAAAATAGACAAAAAAAATATCATAGAATTAAAAGATGGAAGGAAAATTTGTTCTTGTGGATTTGGGTATCACTACTGGCTGATTGACCAGAAAGGTTTAACTTACCCTATTGAGCGAAGTTTTTTTAATTCATTAAAGGATTTAAGAAAAAAATAATATGAGCGAAGATAGACTTCAAATAGATTGTTACATGTGGTTTCATAATAAGTACCCTAATTTGAGAGGTTTATTATTTCACGTTCCAAACGGTGGTAGTAGGTCTAAAAGAGAAGGTGCTAAATTCAAGGCTATGGGGGTTTACCCAGGTGTATCTGATTTCTTATTTATATACGATAATAAACTCTATTGTATTGAGTTGAAAATTCAAAAAGGTAAGCAATCAAAGGTTCAGAAGAAATGGGAAGATACCGTACTCAATGAGGGTTGTATTTATAACATAGTTAGGTCGCAATCTGAGTTTGAAGTATTAATAGAATCAATATTAAAAAATTAACAAATGGGAAAATTAAAATATATTATATTAAAAAACACACTTTTCACAAGAAGTGCTCATATGGATTTCGGTTGGGGTAACGGTTATGTTATACTACCTAAAGGTCATATATTTAATGGGGTAGGGTATGATATATTAAATGAAACTGGAAAGATAAATGCTCATGGGGGAATTACTTTCTCAGAAAAATACGAGAACTTAACTGATAAAATGAAAGCATTAATTCCAGAAGACATTAAAGAGGGTTGTTGGGTTGTTGGGTTCGATACTGCTCACTATCGAGATACCTTAGAGAGATGGGGTAAAAGAGAGGTTTATGAGGAGGTTAAAAAATTAGCAAAACAATTAGAATGAATATAAATAAAGCAATGTCTACTTGTATAGGTAGAGGGATAAAAGTATATCCTATAGCAATTTCTAAAAATAGCATATTTATAGAGAGTTCTAATGAGGGTGTTATAAAAAGATACTCTAAGGAGTTAAAGAGTTTAAAGGAAATCAACGAAGCCTTGAGAAAAACATACATATTCTTGGCTGAAAAAATATTAAAAGAAAACTAAATAAAATAGAAAATGGCAAAACAAAATCTGACATCAAAGAGTAAATCAAACTTAATAGGGGTATTCTTCAAGATGAACCCTAAAGAAAAAAAGAGGTTGAAAATGTATTGTGTTAAAAACAACACCAATGTAACTGAGGTTATCCTAAAGGGTATAGAGTTAGAAATGGCTCGTAAAAAGTAAAATAATTTAACTAACTTGCAATATTATGAGTAAAGGCGATACAAAGGCGTTTTTAGGGTTATGGGTATCTAAAGCAACCAGAACTAAATTTAAAGTAGCATGCGCAGTTCATAATGTTAATCAAGGCGATGTTATGGATTTGCTATTAAGCAAGTGGATTAACAAGCCTCATATTCAAGAGGAAATTAAAGAATTATGGGAAAACAAAAAAACAGAAAAACAGAAATAGAAAATCTAATATCTGATATAACAGGAAAGCACTCTAAAAGAATGAATGCTTTAATGCTTACTATGGATGATGAAGATTTTACGGTATGTTTTTGGAAAGGAATTGAGTATGCTTTGCCTAAATTACAGCGAACAGAAATATTACAAGACGAAAAAGAAACTAATATAACTATCGAGCATGTCCACTCCATAAAACCACCAGAAATAGAAGAATGAATTTAAACTTTAAAGTAACAAAGGTTTTTGATGATATTTATAAGGCTTACAATACTTATCTGGAGGGCAAAAGGAGATACAGACTTATTATAGCATACGGTAGTTCTAGGTCTTCAAAATCTGTTAGTATAATGCAGTTGTTTGCTATATTGCTTTTAACTAGAAAAAACTTTAAAATAACCGTATGGAGGGAGACTAGAGTAACTGCTGTTGCTACCGTAATGGAGGATTTTAAAAAACTTCTAACATCAGACCCTATTCTTGGGATGGAGTTTGTTCATAATAAAAAAGACGCTAGTTTTGTATGTAAAAAAACACAATCAATAATCTATTTTTCTGGAACCGACCAAACAAGTAAGGTGTTAGGTATGTATCAAGATATTTCCTTTTTTAATGAAATCTCAGAATTTACAGAAGAAGTTTATTTACAGATAGCACAGAGAACTCAAGAAACTATATTTAGCGATTACAACCCAAGTGGTGTTACTTTCCTTGATAAATATTCAGAAAAGGAAGATACTATATTCATGCGTTCAACCTACTTAGACAACCCATTTTTAAGTGAGGGTATTATCAATCAACTTGAAGGATATAATCCATTTGAAATAGGGACTACGTATGTAGACAAAGATGGCAAGAGGCTAATGAATGAATACAATGATTTAGAGGTTTCATCAACAAATAGACCCCCTCCTAATATTAATAACATAAAGAACGGTACTGCTAACGAATGGTTGTATATGGTTTACGCTTTAGGATTGAAGGCTGAAAAACCGAATAAAATTTATTCAAATTGGAGTGAGTGTTCTGACGAGTTTTATGATAAATTAGAACTACCTATTTACTGTGGATTAGACTTTGGTATTTCAAGTCCGACAGCAGTAGTAGAGGTTAAGTTTGATGGAGATAGAACTTTCTATATAAAAGAAATACTATACAAGCCTACGAGTAGTATGGGTATAACTTTAGGTGAGTTTTTGCAATATAAAAACCCTACAAATCCAAACGGATTAATATCACCATCAACATTGTTGGTATGCGACTCTGCTAAAAAAATTATGGTAGATGATTTGGCTCAAGACGGGTTAATGGCTGTTAGTGCATTAAAGGGTGCTGGTTCTATCGCTAGGTCTATATCTACAGTTCAATCTTTCAATATAGTTTACACGAAATCATCTAAAAATATAAGAGACGAGTATAATATGTATAGTTGGAAAATTGACAGGTACGGAATGTCTGAGGACTTACCAGACCCAAAACAAGAAGACCACGCTATGGATTCTATAAAATATGTAATATCATACTTGGTTAATTATTTACCTATAACCTATAAATAAATAAATTATGCTAAAAACAAAAATATTCTGTAGAAATTGTAAAACAATAGAAAATCATACTGAAATGCCTATAGGTGATTTTTGTATAAAATGCGGAACTCAGTCCTCTATATTGTTTAACGATAAAAAAATAACTATTGAGAGTTATAATGAATCTAAAAGACGGGATATAATAGGCATATCGTTAATCTTGATATTTATTTCATTAATAGCTTTGTTTCTTTATAAAATATTCGCATACGTTATTGGATAGTCTATAAGTATATACTATCTTTGTAATATAAATAAATATAAAATGAGAGAACCAGTATATAAGTTAAGGTCTGTAGGTATTAGAGAAAAAATAGAAAAAAAAGAAATAAAAAAAAATGTAATAGTAGAAACCCCTAAAAAAAAATATAAACAAAAAATAAGAAAAAAAAGATACCCACAAGAATTAGTTTTTTCAGTTGTAGAATTGTTTTGTAGAACTAAATTAATGGATGGTGAGAAAATAATCAACAATAGCGATGAATTTATAGCAAAAAAGTTAGGGGTTAAAAAAGGTGTTGTTGGTTGGATTTTGACTGAATACTTAAATGAAAAGTGGGATAAAGTTTCAAAAAAAAATGAAGGCTTGGTTATTAAGGAATAATTTGTATATTTACATTTATTATACAAACTCCTAAATGATACTAGAAATTTTTAATTTCCCCGACCACTACAAGGGAGACACTTTTGATTCAATAACTTTTACGGTCAAAGAGGATGGTGTTCCTGTAGACTTAACAGGAGTTGCTATAAAAATGGATTTTAGGAAAAATTCATACACAGGAAACCTTAAAGAGTCAAAAACACTAGGAAGTGGTCTTACACTTGTAGACGCTATTAACGGTAAGTTTCAATTGGATAAGTATATAAACGACTGGGATTCTGCGAACTATTATTATGATGCTCAAATTACTTTTAGCGTACTAGATATAAGAACTTATTTTAAAGGTAGGTCTACGGTAACTCAAGATTCTGGTGATGAGTGATGTTTCAATAGACATACAAACAACTACAATTTCTCCTGTTATATCAGTAGAGCAGAATGTTACGGAAGTAGAAATAAACGCAGAGGTAACAAATAGAAATACAACTATTGAGGTAGAAAAGATTTCTAGGGATGTTACTATTGAGGTTCAAGAAAAAGAAATAAAAGTAGTTACTATTGAAGTCGAAAGAGGTGTTGTTCATAACGCTACGGATTCTTTAAGTGGTATAATGAAGTTGTATTCTTCTTTAGGGCAAAACACAGATGGGTCAGTAAGTCAAAAAGAAATTACAGATAATCTTGAATTAAAAGTTGAGAAAGTAACTGGTTACTCATTAACCAAAAACGATTTAACAGATTCATTAAAGACTGCTTATGATAATGTAGCAAATTGGATTTCAACAAATGGAACTAATTTAATTAATCATTTATCAAATAGTTCAAACCCTCACGAAGTTGATAAAGAAGATGTTGGTTTAGGGAATGTCCCAAATACAGATTTTACAGATGCGATTGAAGGTAAAGTAGATAAGATAGACGATTATGAATTAGTTGGAATATCTCATTTGATTCACAGAACAAGGATGTCTATAAGGCAAGACGATATGAATATGAAATTAATACTAAAATAATATGCCAACAGTACAAGAATCTTTAGAAGCGTTAGAAATTACAGTACAAGATGCAGTTGTAACAGTTGAGTCTGCAAAAACAGCATTAGATTTAACGGAGGCTGGTATTGAAGCAAGGATTGCAGCAGCAGTAGAGGAAGCAGAAAACGAATCGGTATTAGCACTAATAAAAATGTCTGAAAATTCAGTTAAAACACAGACTTTATTTTTAACTTATATAAATCAATAGACAATGGCGACAATACAAGAATTAGTAGTCCAAGTAGAAGGATTAGATACATCAGTACAAGCACAAACTGCTCAATCGGCTGTAACTAAAAATTCAGCAGATTCTTTAGTAACTTCATTTCAAGCAACTAAAGACAAAGTAGATAACGAATTAAATAATGTAGATAATACAGCAGATGCTGATAAAGTAATTAGTGCATTAGCATTAGCAGAATTTTTATTATACGTTAAAGCATCTAATTTAGCCACAATAAACGGTCTTCCTTTAAATACTGGACTCGCACTATTAATTGCAAGTAGTCCTACCTCTTTGACTTCTGAATTATATGATAATAGAGATGATTTAAGAAATCCAGTAATTCCTCAACCAATAGCAGGTGATGCTTTAATATTGCAATATTTAGGATTGTTTCAGTTTTATACAAGCACAGACGAACCAGATGATGATGAAACTTGTTTTACTGCAAATGATGTAGATACAGGGTTACCATACGGTCAATGGCTTTTAAGAGTTCCTTCTTATGAATGGACAGAAGCACACGAAAAAATAGAATTTAGAGCATTGGAAGAATGGAGAGATGATATGGATGAATCAATGAAACTACTTTTAGCAGATTACAATGCTCATCATTAATAAATAAAATAAATTATGTCAGAATTAAGACCTTTAAGATTATTAAATTCCGTAGAAAACGGTACAGTATTAGGTGCTGAATTAAATACCTATCTAAGTGATGCGGGAAGACTTGCAGAATTTACAGTATTGTTTTCTCAAAGAGGACAAGCAAAAAGGATTGCAAACGGTCAAACAACAATGACTGCAATTGTAAATAGTATTATAGCAACAAACGCAGCGTTTTTACAAGCAACATCAACTAATGATACTATTGTAGCAGCGATTGTAGAAAGTGCTTTAGCAATGTCTACGGTTTCAGACTCTGCAAGTGTTTTACAAATAGTTTCAGATAATACGACTTCTTGGAGTTACTTTTCTGACTCAATATACTATGAGTCACATATTAAAAAAATAATTTCACATTTATCTGGAGTAGACCCTTCACTTTACGGAAGCACAAGTTTACTAATACTTGACCCAGTATCAATGGGAGATATTAGTGTAAGTGAAAGAGGAATGAGAGCCTTAGTAAATAGTTTACCAACCGTTACAATTATGGCTGGAGATTCAGTTGCTATGGCTTTAGTTGCAGCAGATACAACAGCAATTACTTTAGTTGCTCAAAACACATCAATAATGCCAACAATCGCAAACAATGTTGAAGCGATGGATGAGATAGTTTCAAGAAGTGTAGCAACTGCTTTAATGGCTTCCAACGCAGGAGCAATACAATCTATTGCAAATAACTCAACAGCTTGGGCGAATTATCTAACATCTCCAACTTTCTCTGATAACTTAAAAAACATAGTAGCAAATATAGCAGGATTAACTCCTTCTGATTACGCAGATGTAAATGCTATAATTGGAAATGCAACAGCCTTAACAGCAGTTGCTTCAAACTCACAAGCGAGTCAAGCATTAGCCACAAGTTCATCAGCAACTACAACTTTAGCATCAAGTCCTAATCTAAGTATTATTTTAGGTAGTGCAACAGCGATGGCTCACTTTGGAACAGAGGCAAGTATTCTAACATTCTTAAACGTTTCCTCAGCAGTACCGACAGTATTTGGTAGTTCAATTGCTAAAGGAGTTATAGCAGCATCAGGCACATTGGTAGACTTTATTGGAGCAACTTCATCAATACTTAGTTACTTAGCAGGATTCACGACTACGTCAATTCCTGCTTCGTTAAGAAGTTCGGCTTTAGCAACAACATCTGATGACCCTTTTGACGGAATACCAAGCAAAGTTCTTGTATTAGGGATGAGAGCAAACAACATTGGTGCTATTGCAGCAACTTATAGTTTTAATGGTTCAGTAGTTTCGGGAACAAATCCTGGCACGGGAGATATAGGCTTAAAAGGTTCTGTTACAGAATCTGTATGTACAGCGTATACAGACCCAACTTGGACAGTTGGAGGTATAGCAGTAACTGCAGCAGTTTCTCCAGAGTGGACTTGGTATGATTTAACATAGTAAAATTTAATTAACATAAAAAATCCCGATTATATAAATATAGTCGGGATTTTTAAATAATTTAAGTTCCTTTATTTAATTTCGCTTAATTTTGCAATAGACAAATCAATTGCGTTTAAAGTATTATCTAAAATACGACTTTCAGAAGCAGTATAACCATCTTTACGCATCCTTCTATCTAATTTACGGTATATCTTCCAAAGTGCTCTTATATTCCTCCTACGCTGTGCTGATGGACTTGGTTTCAATCCAACCATAGATGTTAGTATTATTCCTATATTTTCAAGGAGTCCTTTAGTATTTAATAATCCCATTGTTTATATATTTTTATATTCATTAGTTGCATCAAAACTTGGACAAGACTTTTTTGTAGTAAAATTACTATGTGAATGAACTCTGGCGTCTTTAAAGGTTAATCTCAAAAAAGATAGTAAAGTATTTAAAGTATTCTTTTGCTCACAAGTACGGGTATCTACGTTGTCTGCCCCTCCAATATAGCAAATCCCTATTGATTCAGAATTAAAACCTCTTGTATGCGCTCCTGCAATCTCAAGGGGTCTTCCTAATTGAATTGTTCCGTCTAAAAGAATTACATAATGATAACCAACGTCTGGCCATCGCCTCTCTTCAACATGCCATTTTCTAATATCATGAATATCAAAATATTTTCCTTCTGGTGTATCAGCACAATGAATTATTATTTTACTTATCTTTCTCATCTTTCAATTCTTTTTTTAGGGATTTTATTTCTTGAATGTAATTGTTTTCTTTAATCATCTGCTCGGCTTGTTCTAAAACCCTTTTATCCTTCTTGTCAGACCTATCTGTTTGGTACTGTAAATTAGTTCTTGCTAATTCACTCTCGTACTGTATGGATTGTGTATTGTTGTCTTGTGTATGAATATATGCGTTGAAAGCATTTGTGCCTAAAACAATACTCGCAAATATACTTATCAGAGTTTTATTTCCCCAACTACTTTTAGAATTTTCTGCAAGATTATCATCATTCATAATAATACATTTTAATATAAATAACCCTCAAGCCACAATTACTAATTGTTGGCATATTCCAATATTTTAACTTTCCGTTATTATCTTTAGAGTTATACATAGATTTTTATTGCTGTATCTGTTAAATCAAAAGGCTTATGGTATAAAACTAAACTTGAATTTTTAGAATTTCCTTTAGATAGTAATGTATATTGATTAGTAACCCAAGAGAAAGCCATACCTAATGTAAATGAAATTATAATCATCTTAATTAATTTTCCATCTGTTTTACTTAATCCTATTCGGTTAATATCAATATTTTCTGCGTTCTCCATTGCAGATTTTGAATTTTTGTCTATCTGCTTAAAATACCCTTTTTCTCCAGTTAAATTCTCTGCTAATTTAAAAAACCCCTCGTGTATTTCAGAAACTTTTTCATCTAATATAACTATTTTTTTTAATCCTTCGTCAGCAGTTCTTTTTGTATGAGAGCCTTTTATTTCTAAATCTTGTATTCTTTTCTCGAAATCCATATAACCGTATTGTGGGGTTGGTATTTAAAAAAGCCTTTAGCGTAAACCAAAGGCTCAGTTTAATTTTTATTAAGCATTTTTACCTACTGCTGTTGTTGTTAGAAATCTTAATACAAAGTTTCCAATAACTACTGCAAAAGAAACCACCTCTGTTGATAAACCCCAAACGTCAGTACCTTGACTTGTTAATATTAACAAAACACCAGTCAATACGTTAAATAAAATTGTTTTCCATCCTTTCATAATAAATTCGTGTTTTATGTCCACTTGACTTTAAATTAAGTTATCTGAAAATCAAATATACTATTATTATTTTTAACCGTTAATCATCTCTGGCTGATACGAAAATAGATGAGTCAATATCAAACTCCGTTACAACTAATGTTTCTGGGTGAGTTGCGTAATATCTACCATTAACTGCAAGACCATCCTCAAAAACACTCTCTGCGTGATGCGATGATGGGATTGTTTGTTTTACTTGGGTATTTAAGTCTGTATAGGTTATTAGGTAGTTGCCTTGATAGTTAGTTGAAACTAATTTACTATTTGCAACGTATGCTATACTAGTTGTTGCTAAAACCCCTAAAATAACAGTTTTAAATCTATTCATAATTTTTTATTTTATTAAGTAAGAAAAGTAGTTCGGAGTTCATCTACCAACAATGGAATTTAACGAACAATTACGAGTCCCCACCCAACGAACCACCTACCTTAACTATTTATTGCTGTGGGGAGCAAATGTTATTTTTAAAAAAGCGAGATAATTTATTAACTTTAGCTATCAACCCAAAAATCATAAAATCATTTTTACTCGCTTTATACTTATAGTTTATTAATAACTGTCTTAATTTTTCATCACAAAAGTAACATAAACCTACCTTTATCTCATCATCTTCTAAAGGTTTTCTGCACTTTTCATTTAAACAATTATTTTTACTCATTTTTATTATTCTAAATATTGTGTTTCTATTGCTGAAATTTCTCCTGCAGTTAAAACGTCATTATACATTCCAATCATTTGAATATCTCCTTCTAAAGTATAACCACCATTTGAACGACCTCCAATATTAATATCTACATCAGATGAATTTGAACCAGCGGTTGTTCCTGTCGATTCCGTTCCGTTTATTCTAATAGTATATGCACCACCCGATGTAATTGTAAAAATAATTAAATCATCTGCTGATGGTGCTGTCCCTATATTTGTATTAGCACCACCTATAACGAAAGATATTTCAGCACCACTACCACTATCATAAAACCCATAGTTTCTTGTTGAACCCGTTGCTGATGCTTTTGAAATCCAATAACCATTTGCTCCAGCACCATGGACTTCACCCGTTTTAATAACACAACTAAAAGCATCTGTATTCCCTACAAAATTCAAATTCGAAGGAGTTCCTACATTTAGCCAATCATCTCCACCATCAAATCTCACTTGCCTATCTCCGTCGGATGCTATATGTAATTTAGGTCTTGATGTTAATGTTTGAGTCGCATCATTTGAACCGTAAGCATCACTCCAAGTATTTATGTCATCGCCCTCTGTTGTTGCAGTTGGGTCAATACTACTACTATCCCATAAACTAACTAAATCGGGAGTTATCATAGAATTTGTTTCAGATGCAAAAGCATAACTATTTATCAGTACTTGACCTCTAACTTCAATACTTCCTAAAATCGCTATTACAAACGATATTAATATTATTATTTTTTTCATTATATCTCAACTGTTAAAGTTACTATCGCTCCTTTTAATGATGTTCCTGTCGCATCAATATCAAAAGTTATTTGTCCGTATCTTGTTAATGTCGAATCTGATATTACTGCTGGTGTAGTTGCTGTATCACTTCCTTTTTCTGTTGCATCTGTTGTTAGTTTTGTAGATAAAACAGAAGTTCCGTTTTCATTTATATCTACAGTTATTCCCGATACAGTTCCAGCGTCAAGTAATTCAACGTGAACATCTACCAAAGTACAGTCATAAGGAATTGACCACATTCCTAAATTTGTTCCAGTTGTTA
>TARA_R110000765_G_scaffold3045_2_pt1 | contig 11008 bp, 10 predicted proteins | sample TARA_R110000765 | Tara Oceans TARA_R110000765 (sample SAMEA4398168) | marine metagenome | biome: Polar Biome; feature: [MES] marine water layer (ENVO:01000295) within the mesopelagic zone...; material: water (ENVO:00002006), including particulate matter (ENVO:01000060) such as...... | reverse complement strand
AAGAACAAGACCAAGAGGTATATAAATTCTATGAAAGGAATCCACAAATAAATGATTAATAACGATTACGACGCAATCGGCAGAAATTCTATAAGTAGCTTTATGACTTGGGCAGCAGACAGAATAGAGAGGGAATTTTTGGAGAACGAGAAGGTGGCGAGAGAATCCGGGGGCATAGATTTTATGCCTTCAGCCAAAAACGTCCAAGGCAGAAGGGTGGTCACCAAGGAAAAGTTACATATTATCAAATCAATCGAAGAGATGAGAGAGAAGGGCTACACAATAAAGTATGGTTCCGAGCAGATGGGAATACACTCCTGCACCTTTAGCAGGTGGAAGGCTCTGTTAAAAGAGGAGGGTCTTCTTTGAAATATATACCATATACCAAGATTGCAAAGTTTCGCAAGGAGAACAAGCCAGACCAATGCCCCATTTTTGAATGCTCGCTAGAAGATGCCGTTCTGGATCACAACCACGATACTGGGATGGTTCGAGGAGTGCTTCATAGGCAATCTAATTCCTGGCTGGGAAAGATAGAAAACTCTTGGAAAAGATTTGGGTCTTGTGCCTCGGTCGATCTTTCATCTGCCTTGAAGAACGTATGTGCATATATAGACAAAGGAGATATGGATTATCTGCATCCTAGGGGTCTTAGGCAAATAATTTCACGGTTTAATAGATCGAGTAAAGAAGAGCAGGTAAACATACTCAAAAAAAATAAATGCTCCGAAATGCAAATTAGTTCTTGCAACAGCACTTCCGATAGGTCTTTGTTGTATCGAACCTCTTTAGTAGAGACAAAGTATAAGTAATTATGGACAAAAAAAAGACAGTAACAAAAAAGTTGACTATACGTCACAAAATGCAGGGGATACAATCCTCTTTGAAAGCTCCTAAGGGGCAGACTAATAACTTCGGTAACTACAACTATCGATCTGCAGAAGGTATACTATCAGCACTAAAGCCTTTATTGGGCGAGTGGTGCTGTATTCTTGTCAGCCAAGACCAGATGGTAGAGATGGGCGGCAGGGTATATGTGCAGACAACATCCACCTTGACTGATGTGGATACGGGTGATTTCATTTCCACGACCGGGCTTGCCAAGGAAGCGGAAAACAAGAAAGGTATGGATGATGCTCAGATTACTGGTAGTGCCGCATCCTACAGCTTGAAGCGAGCATTAGGTAATCTATTCTGTATTTCAGACTCCTCGTTAGACCCAGATGCAACTAATACGCACGGCAAGTCTAACACAAACAACACAACCAAAACAACAACTCGGAGAGTTCAACAACTCGATGACATCATATAATAATAACTATGGCTCAATACGATGATACAAACTCGTTTGCCTTGTTTCCGAACAAGAACAAACAGAACGAAGGTCAACCAGATGTAACTGGTAAAATCAACATAGATGGCGTTGAAAAACGCTTGGCAGGTTGGAAGAAGCAGTCCAAAACTGGTGTTAGCTTTATCAGCGGCAAGGTGTCCGACTTCCAGGAGAAAGGCGAACAGCCTAAGGCTCCCGTTGAAGTTGACGACGTAATGCCGTTCTAAGAACCTAGCCCCTCAGAGATGGGGGGCTATTTTTTATATTTAAACTAAAAGGATGAACAAAAGGAAAAAGGATGAGCAACAAGGACGTTTTACAGCCGCACGACATTGAGTCAGAGCGAGTCATTATAGCATCTTGCCTTACGGATGGGCAAGATACATTTGATAGAATTTCAGCCGTAATAAGCAAAGATAATTTTTACGATAAAGCCTGCAAGATATTGTTTGAGGCAATCGTTGACCTAGCCAATGAGAGTAAGCCGTTGGATGAGATTACCGCTTACGACAAGGTAAGGGAAAAGAACAAGGAGAATGAAATAGGCGGTCTGCCTGGGCTGTATGCCGTTATGGATTATGCCCAGTCTTATCCAGTAGCTATGGCTGCATCGGATATAGTCAAGGAGAGGTCGCAGGCTAGAGACATCCTTAGAGCGTCGAGATTAGCCATAGAATCGATTTCAACTGGAGTTAAGGCAGATGTGGTGTGCAGCGACATAGACAGCCATATACGCAAAATTAGCGACAGTAACGATAAGTCCGTTAGCGTGAAGCGAGCGTCTAATGACCTCAAGAATAAGCTTACCCAGATGGATGCAGGGGAATATGTCTTTGATACCCTAAGCACTGGCATCGATCATCTGGACGCAAAGCTAGATGAAGGTGGTATCGGCAACGGGGAAGTATTTGTTATATCGGCTCCAACATCTTGCGGAAAGAGCCAGTTGGCTCTTAATATCGTTTTAAGATCCGCTGTTATGGATAACAAGCCAATAGGCATATTTAGCTTTGAGATGCCTACAGAGCAACTGACTAAAAGAATCCTGCAAACTGCCAGTGCTGTAAATCTCAGGAGGTTTAGGGATCAGGTGGTGACGCAACAGGAAAGGGATCAAGTTTATAAGGTTCTAGAGAAGGTTGAGCAAGCTCCTATCTATGTAGAAAATTACGTTCGTGGTATTGGCGATTTGCGTTCCAAGGCTAGGGCGATGAAAAGGAAACACGAGATAAAAGCCTTAGTCATTGACTACCTGCAACTTATACCATATGACACAAAGATGTCTAAGAATGACGGGATTGCTTACATCTCGCACGGCATTAAGCAGCTTGCCATAGAGCTTAATATACCTATTATTCTCCTTGCTCAAGTTAATCGTGAAGGCGCTAGGCGTGACAGTGGTCTTAACATCCACGACCTAAAAGATTCTGGAGATATCGAGAATGATGCGGATGTCATCTTGCTAATGTGGGCAAAGGGTGGAGACTTAAATGAGTGCAAGGTGTTTGACGCTGAATATCCTTACATAGAACTAAATTACAAAATAGCTAAAAACCGGGAGGGTGAGCGTGACCTAACTGGCAAATTCAAATTCATCAACAATATAGGAAGATTCCAATAAATGACCGAAATCGTAAGACAAGTAATTAACGCTAGAAGCGAAAAAATATTAACTGCTGGATTAGATGCTATGGCTAAGTGCTGCGATGCACTTACTGAGCAAAATAAACAGCTTAACCTTGACATAGGTGGGCTGAAAACTAAGATTCGTAATCTAGAGATTAGACTTTTGGCTAACCAAGAGGAGAGGGAATAAAAGTATAGGGTTAGAAGTTTTTCGTCCTTTCTTCTTTCCCATTACACTTCCCGCCTTTTGGTTAGCCCCTTTTTCTCCAAGTGGGCGTAGCTCAGTTGGATAGAGCATCGGTTTTCTAAACCGAGGGTCCTGGGTTCGAGTCCCAGCTCCCATACCAATAGCATTACGAGTAAACAATCATTAAGGGGTAGCCTCAAAAGGGTTACCCTTTTTTGCGTCTACTTGAGTAGACCAGAGGCTTCTACTTCTGCGTCCGAAGCCAATTCGTTCATTCTGCCAATTAACCTTGGGTCTTCTGAAGCCATTTGTGTAAATAACTGGAACGCATTGTCTGAGCTATAAATGGCTGGCAACATAGATAACGTAAAGTCACTAGGTCTTCCAGCATTAACAAAATTAACATAATTCTCATTGGCTAAAGCTATACCCAAAAACTTGTTGATTGGGACATCTAGATTTACACCAAGTATCACCCTAGGCATTACTTTGCTTGCGGCTGATCCGCCTCTAGCAATGAATTGACCTTGGTTTGCTTTAAGCAGTCCAGTAGTATAAATCTGATTTTCCCTGCCAACCCGGTCTAGTATTGTAGCAATATCCAATACATCCTGTAGCCCGTCTTCGCCTAATATTTTTAAGGCTACCTCACGAGGAGTAGATTTACTTTTTCTTAAATCTTCAAATATCTTAGCATCTATATCTGGCAATTTAGAACCACCAAACATTTCTCCCGTTCTCGACCCGGACCCTAAAGATGCTCCATCAAATATCCTTGCTCTTACCGACGCTCTAATGGCTTCCCTCGCAGGTTCGTCAAGAACGCTCATAAACTGTTCAACGTCCGCAGCACTTTTAAGACTTAGTAGTGCGTTTACCATACTGTTCGTATTGTCCGTACTCAGATCGAAGCCCTTTTTCAACAGATCGAAAGCTTCATTTTTTCCTATTGCCTTTACTCTAAGGGATAGACTTGCTTCATCATTTAGTTTTCCTAAAATAACCGACTTTTCCGCAGGGGTCATTATTTCAGGACCTGATTCCAGCAATTTCTTTAAAGTACTTGGGGTAACGCTTCCACCAATATTCATTCCCAGTAAATCTTTTGAATATTTACCTGAGTAAACATTAGCAATTTTTTGTAACCTTTTTATTGTTTGCTTGTCAAAAAACTCATCAACCAGGTCATTGTTTTTTAATATGTCTTTTAATTTTGGTAAACTAATTAATGAGTCCCCTTGGTTTTCAGCTGCATTAAAAATTAAATCAATTGCAGAGTTTCTTATGGTTTGCGAAAATTCTTCTGGGTCTGGAGCGGCATTTCTAAGAGCAACTAAACCCTGAACCTGACCCTTTCTTGGTCTTAACAGGGCTTCGCTTATTTCGCCTGGGCTTAATTTTGTCTTAGTATTACCTAAAATACTCTGAAGGTTTCTATCTTCTAATAATGGAAGGCTTTTCTCTTTCCAGAGTTTGTTAGCATCTTTCAAAACATTAAAGGCATCCGAGTCGGCATCCTTTGCCATACCCTCAAGAAGTCCGTCTAGACCATCAATCATACTTCTTAGTTGTTTCTTGGCTAGGTAATCTCCTCTGGCAGCTTGACCATATACCTGGTTTAATTGCTTTTTGGCGTTTACCAAATTTCTAAATGTCAGTTTTAACGGCTCTCCTGGGTCGGTCACTTCTGCTATACCCTCCAACAAAGGCATAAAGGTCATTTGATCTCCTTCCTGGAAAAGTGCCTTGTAGTCTTCAAACTCAGCTATTTGTTTTAATCTAGCCCTCGCTTGCTTACTTAAATCTTTAGCCTTGCTTAATTGTATCAAGACATTTTTTGGAATAAATGATCTAATAATTTGATCATTGGCTCCTCCGGGTAATTCCTTTACCAGAGCGTCCATATTAATGATGCGTCTAGCGGCAGATAGCATATCAATACCATCTATGTCATCACCCATAGATAGAGCTTCATCGTAGAGAGAATCTACCTGCGCCTTGTTTGTCCTGAATATATTTAAAACATTGACTTGCAAGTCTTCGCCCAATTCTTTGGATGTCTTGCGCTGCAAGGTTGGAAGTACGTTTTCAGCCAAATTGTCAAAATACTTAGATGTGGCTTTTGCCGCCATATCAAAAGATTCATCTCCAAGGTCTAAAGCTGCTTTAGATAAAGCCTTAAAATTGTCTTCTCCTATTCTTGCTATTTGTTCAAAGGGAACCTCTTCTCCTTTTACTACCTTAATTATGGTTGAAAGGGCATCGTTGAATGCCATTCTGCCTTGTACCAGAGGAGCCTGCATATCGTCAGACACACCAGTAACCCTCAGGGCATCAACAACCTCCCCCTCTCGTATAGTTGCATCTGAGCCTGCTCGCATTGATGGAGTAGCTTTTTGGGCTATATCTACGCCCGTTCTTTGCTCCATTCTCTGCAGAACTTCCAAGAAGTCTTCGTATGTAACATCAGTTCCTCTAACTCCAGGAGCAGTAAATGCCTTTGCAGCTAGGGTAAACGGTTTTGAAAATCCGTAATCAAATGCTGCTGCAGTTGCACCCCTAGCAGCCGATTGACCAAATTCTATGTCTTTAAATCCAGTATCAGGATTTCCGTCACTAAAGGATTCAATTCCTTCGGAAACAACTTCTCCTCCTGCGGCTCCCAAACCCGCATATGCCGCTCTAGTAGCTACAGGCATTTTTGCTAACATCCCCGGAGCTGTTGCTCCCGGCAAAAGTAACGATGCACCCAACTCAGCACCTAAAACTACTGCGGGTCTTGCCAAATCTAGAACGTCGCCAAATGCAGCACCTTGCTCATCTACTAATACTTGCGTGTCACCCTTTTTAACTAGGAATGATGGCTTATTGCCAATGCTAAATTGAGTAACATTATCTTTTCCATACCTATCTGCCAAAAAGTCAAACTTGCCCTCCGTGTCCTCTTGGAAGGACAACAAGCTTCTATTCAAAACGTCCCCAAGTCCAGAGCTTATATCAATTTTACTTTCATCTACGTCTAAGGCTGAGGATAGATTACTTAACAATCCTTCTTTAATTCTACGATTTCTTTCTACGCTATACCCAGGGTTTTTCATAGACATAGGAGAACCGCCCATTGGCATCATAGGCATAAATCCACCAGTTGTTTCTGGTCGATTAAATGGAAGTATGTTTTCTTCCTGCAACTGAGTATCTATGTCCCTGATGAACTGACCGCTTAATATATTATTTGTTGCACTTAGTCTCGCATTCCAGCCAACGTCAATTTTTTCAGGTTGGTATATAGGTTCACTAAAGCCTTGTCGCCTAGCAAGAACTCCTTCTATAGCCGAGTATTGATCACCGCTAAGTTGAGGTAGTACACCTTCTAGTTGTTCGTTTGAAAGTGTAGAAATATAATCTTGATTTAACTCCATATTTGATTTTTAAGGATTAAACAAACTGTTAATATTGACTGTATTATTGATATTTTTATTTCGACCAAAGTCTCCCATTCTTACTCTCTCAATATTATCAGCAGATATAAACGGCAACTCGTTTTCTAATGTATCAAAGGTTGTTCTGTATTGGTCATAAACCGTCATTTTTCCATCAAGTGTTCTTTTCTTTTTATTTATTAATTGCTGAATAAGTTCAAGGCTTGTCTCTCTGTCACTTGTTGACCCATAACCACCCATAGCCTCAATAAGCCTTTGTGCATCTATTTCTGTCAATACACCCGGACCAAGAACATCTATCCTAATTTCACCAAGTAATGCTTGGAAACCTGCTTGTGCAACAGCATTCCTCATAGCTTGGGGGTCTAAATCTTGACCAACAAAGTTTTGTACTTTACCTCTAATGTCAGTTACAAGACCTGCAAAACCCTCTTGGCTCATTTCCCTCGATTTTTTGAATGCTTCAAGAGTTCCTACACCACCAGATTCTTCAAATATACCTGTTTGAAGCTCCATAGCCTTATTCCTAGCATCTTTTACATTTGCGGATGATGTAGGTGACCATTTGGTTATATCTTCTGGTTTAAATACGCCATCTTGTCCAACAGTTCCCCATTGACCAGTATCCATATTTTGACCCATCATAAGCGTCTCGTTGCTATCTCTACTCTTCATCAATGTTGAGTCTTTTAACTTTGCTCCATATCTCGCCATTCCTTCCGTAGATTCATCTAATTTCTTATTTTGAGCTGCACTCATCTGGCTTTGCAGATTTGCATACATTCTTACAAAAGCCTCTGGGCTACCCGCAGCTTCAATTCCAGCAAGTATGCCCTTAGGAGTTAAATCTCTACCAATATTATTGTCATCAAGAAATGTCTTCACGGCTACTGCCGATCTTTCATCATCTATTCTTGCCTTCCTATCTGCATCACGCAAGGCTCTAGCCGCGTTATCTAAATCCTTACCTCTTAATCGATTTTCACCTTTCCCGCCATACATCGCCGCGGCTTGTTTTTTGTATTGAGCTAAACTTTGTTCATCCGCGTCTCTACCAGCAGCAAACTTATTGCCATCTTTGTCGCGATTAAAGGGAGTGTTGAAAGGCAATCTATTCTTGAGTTCATTTTGGCTTAAGAGACTAGCCCGGTCGTAAGCAGCTTTGGATTCCAAGAAAGGTTTTTTCATCTCAGCCATAGCTTTTTGAAACTCTGGGCCTCTAACGTATTTATTATCCGCATCTCTTTGTGCAGCAGCTTGTTGATTAGTTCTCATTTTCAACAAAGCGTTCATTTCTTCTACAGTTCTAGGTTCAAAGTCCGTAGGTCCATTTTGATTACCATACTCAGCCTTAGAAAGATTTCCATCAATCGTGCCGAAATTACTACTGGGACTTCCCATAAGACTATTAAGCTCTGCAGCTTTTCGAAGTTGTGCTTCTGTAACTGGATTTCCAATAAAATTCTGTGCATTTCTTTGAGCTTCGGCTCTAATGCTTTCTAAAAATCTTGGCGTATCATTAAATCCAGTTTCTCCTTGGATGAATGTTTCAGCAGAAGGCAGTCGAGCAGATCGATTTCCAAAGAATTGTTCAAACTGACTTGTAGTAGGATTGAACCTATTGAATGGCTCTAGTCCAGGACCTGGCTCAGACGAAATCCTAGGAGCAAGGTTTTCTTGAAAAATATCTAAATCAGTATTTTCCCATTCAACATCAAAAAGTAAATCGCTGGCATTCTGCTCAAAAGACTTCCCATTATTAATATATGGATTTGAGTTTTGAGCCGCAGCTTGTTGCATCTGACTATTAAGGCTTGAAAAACTTGGAGGACTAAAAGGGCTAGACGATTGTCCCAAGAATCCTCCACCAAAACTAGGTGTCTGAATGCTTTGAAAATTACCTGGAGAACCTTGATACCCAAGCAAAGAAGCATCTACTTGCGGAGAATTAAAAGAGTAATCTTGAAATTGATCAATCGCAAATGCATTGCTAGGAGTATTACTAGGGGCTGGCGTAAATACATCTGCCGCAAATAGATCTGCCGCTGAAGAAGTATCACCAAAGTTACCAAAATTAGAGCTTGATCCTCCACCGAGAAAGTCGTTTATGTTAAAGTCTTTAGCCATTGCGTTATATTATACCATATATGGTTAGTGTTTTATTAAATTTGTGTAGTTCTTAGGGTAACTGTTATTTTTACATCGTAACCTACGTTATTATTGGCAAGACTTCCAGATCTTCCTGAAATATCTACAATATGACCACAAACCTTTGGTGTAGTAAAATTATGAGTAAAAGTTTCGTTTATTTCATTAACTCCGTCTAATGCTGGTTCATATCTTTCTTCATCATCGTCATAATAATATGATACATCAGAAGTACTCTGATATAATTTTACCACCACGTTATCTATTTTTATTTGAAGTTTATCAAATCCAGCCCCATAAATATCATTTCTTCCAACAACTTCTATGTCAATTTTTTCCGCACAGGGCGTTACTCCAAATTTAATTCCTGACTGCGGAGTTCGCACTCCACTGGGGTTATACCCAAAGTCATCACCTGGTAGTCCGTCTCCATTAATTTGATATATATTAAATACATTAACTCTTCCACTTGGAGAATTAGGCATTAATCCACCTTCAGCCGCATCCCCTGTAAAAACTGGTTCAGTAAAATTTTTATAAGGTTCACTGTCTTTTGTGCATTTCGCAGTGCCATCTATATCAATAGGTCCTAATAGTATAATAGAATCAGTCATACTTATGGTGCGGCTACTGCTTTACTGCCTAGAACCGACATAGTTGCAGGAACTCCATTTAAACATACTTTTACCTCCCTAAATTTTGCAGGCTCAGCAGTGCTTACCGTGCCAGGTAAATCTTGCATAAATACATTTATTTTAGCATTACCTGACGAGTCTTGCACATTAAATCCTCCACCAGAATTAGTACACTTAAGGGCTAACCCAGTGTAGTTTATTTGCAAACTATTTACTGAACCTCTTGCTCCTGGCGTTCCAAATATGAGGTCTTGACTACCGTCAAAAGCATAATTAAACCAATCGTTCGGTCCAGCGGGTGCGTTTGGATCATCAGGATCATTAGGATCTGTTGTAGGAGTTGAATTATCGTTTGGCGCACCGCCCGAAGCACCACCCTGACTATTACCGGGAGTGTCCTCACTACTAATTGTGTCTACACCCTCTTGGTCGGTTGCTTTTTTATTCGTTTCTTGGCTGTTAAAGGTGGGCTGTGAGTATTGTTTACTGTCATAAATAACACCCTCTTCAAGCTTTCCCCTTTCTTCGCTTGTGCGATTTTGCACAACCTGACGCATTTCATCCGCAATACCTCTTATTTCTCTGCTCCTACGACTACCACTAGACTGGCGAAGAGCTTGTTTTTCTAAGTTTTTAACAAATCTATTATCCGCCCTATCTCGCCTAGTTATTCGTTGGTTAGCGAGAGATATCTGGTTCTGTTTATTTCGTTCGTCATCAAGAAACATTATGCTGGCCCCAATCTATATTTTGATGTGCCATCTAAAGTAGCGGTAAATGCACTGGCGACTGTTACTTCACCGTTTATTCCACCGTAAGCGGTAATATTTCTGGACTCTCCACTTCCTGCACCCGCAGTAATAGTTAAAGCTACATTTTTAAATACATTGTCAAATGTAGTACTTTGCGGAATTTTAGTTTTAGTATGATCTAACAAAAATTTAGTATTAGTAGTTCCTATATTTTGAGATATAAAACCCGTTCTTTCAAACCCATATAGTGTATAAAAAACACTTACTCCCGATGTATTATAATCCGCAAAGCGAGTCAAGCCAGAACTAAGTGTTATTTTTTTTGTAGTAGTATTATAGTCAGTAATTGTCCTGGCTTCTTCTATTCCGCTTGTAATCACATTATCTGAATTTCGAATAGTCGGACCACCCTTTGTTATTGCAATACAACTATGTTCTAAGTCAGATGCACTCGCAGGAGCCTTGTTGAAATCCAACTGAAGGACTGGTATGGTGTTAACATCGGAAAGTGTAACCATACCATCTATAACTTGTGAGTTACTAAATCTACCCGATGAACTAGAAAATTCTGATCCTATCTGTGTTGTTCCTTCTGGGACATAGCTAACTGTCCTTGAGGGAATTGTTGATACGGTAATTCTTTTCTTAAATGCAACCGTTCCGTCAATTGTTTCAAAAGCAGGAACTATAGTTACATCTAAAACAAATTTTGTGTTTTCTGGATCGGAAGGACCACCTTTCATACCTATATTAGCAGAATTTCCATTAAGTATAGGTCTTCCGTTAATTAAAAAATTTCCACTAAAATCCGAGGCTGGTTCTGTAATTACAACATCTAAATCTAAAAAAGCTCTATAGCCTCGCAGTGCATCCGTTCTGCTAAATGG